>Ga0172377_10001782_pt1 | contig 21978 bp, 18 predicted proteins | sample Pumphouse3metaG_FD_119749 | JGI IMG/M metagenome (GOLD analysis project Ga0172377, IMG submission 119749) | Leachate microbial communities from a municipal landfill in Southern Ontario, Canada - Pumphouse #3 metaG | ecosystem: Engineered > Solid waste > Landfill > Unclassified | place: Canada...
AACTCTATTTATCTCCTCAGGCATTCTATCATCATAACTTCTTAGACCTGCTTCAAGATGAGCTACAGGAATATATAATTTTTTAGCCACTAATGCACATGCAATGGTAGAATTAACATCCCCCGCAACTATAACTAAATCTGGTTTATCTCCTGCTAAAAGCAAGTCTTCATATCTTTCCATTATCATAGCTGTCTGTTTTCCATGAGATCCTGAGCCTACATTTAAATAGGCAGCAGGTTTAGGCATATCTAAATCATTAAAAAAAAGTTTGGACATTTTTTCATCATAATGCTGACCGGTATGTATTATCAAGGATTCATAATTTTCGCTATATAAAGATAATTCTCTATAAAGGGGAGCCATTTTCATAAAGTTAGGTCTGGCTCCAACAATTAAATGTAATTTTATTAAATGTTTCAATCTTGAATTACTTCCCATATTTTTGAAATAACTTCTTCTTGGACATATTTTGAATGGGTCAAATCTACATACTTTTTTTCATATTTTTTTAATGCTTCCAATAATTCATTGATATTTCTTGACCAAAACATTTTTTTCTCTTTAATTAAAGCTTTATCAACAGATAAAAGTTGCTTACCTGCGAAAAAAGAAAAAGAAGGCACCCCTAAACAAGCAGCTTCCCTTGCAAAAGTTCCTGCACCGGTTATATTGCTTATAATGTCCATTGGATTAAAAGTTTTAGAGGGCAAAAAATATTGCATGCATTCAAATAAAATGGCAGAACCACCGACAATTCATAGATATTTTAATACAGGATTCTGAGAAAAAATTGGACTTCCTTTTCTCATCGCTATTAAATATATAGGAGTACATACGAGAAAAGAACAAAATTGTATAAGATAATCCAATCTGAATTTGAAGACTGGTTTATGGATGATTTTATCTATATCATTACCAAAAGGAATAACATTAATCACTAAAAGAATTATTAACCAGTACCAGAAAAATTTCTTCATTGAATATATAATGGATTTTTCTATTTAAACCTATCAAAACTAAATCCAGGTGATTTTACTTCCTTTACAGATTCTGGATAATTTTCTACAAACCATATCATAAAACTTGTGACATCTATTTTATTCTCTAACATTTTTTGAGCTCTTTCTCTATATTCATTTTTTATATCAGGTTTTGATACAATTTCAATAGCTTTTTGAATTGCATGTTCTTGAGCAAGTTCGTCCTCACTAAATAAATGAACTAATCCATATTCAGCTTGAGAATCTAAAGAACCAAAATGGGAATTATTAATATAAATTGCAGGAGTCCCAACCATTGCACATTCTGATGCCATAGTGGCACTTTCTCCAACTAATAATTGAGCATAATATAATGCATTATGCATATTCTCAGGTTTTATTTTTATTTGAAATCCTTTTAATTCTTCTGGTAAATCCCCTTCCGAAGAAATAAAAACTTTTATATATTTACTTAATTCTGTGACTAATTTTATCTTCGTTTCTTTACTAAATCCACGATGGCCAATATCATGATGAGCTGTCCATGATACAAATCTAACTATAGCATATTTTTCATTCATATCAATACCTTCTTCTTCTAAAACAGAAGGGTTTGGAGTAAAATACTTTGGATGTAAATATGCAAGTTCATGATAACCAGGATACCTAATTTGTTTTCCCCCGTGATTTCTTCTATAAGATGAAGAAGTTAATATAACATCCGCAAATGGTTCAGAAATTGAGTCAGATAGTTTTACATTTTCCGTATCAGTTAAAGTAATATGAGGTTTTCTAAATAAAAAACTTGACCAACCAGAAACAGGAGAGACTCTGCTAACAAAAAGATCAGGTTTATAAATTCTTGCTAATTTATACATTTTTAAAGCAAAATTGGGCAATGTTAAAATTTTATTTACAATTTTGTCTTGGGTTTTCCCGAGAATTTTAAATGGTAGCTTGTAAGATTTTAAAAGATTTATAGCACAATCTTTATCTTTTGTAATAAATAAACCTTGCCATCCTCTTTTCTCAAGTTCCCAGTATATATTTTTAAAAAGGTGTACATGAGCTGGATGTCCGATTTCAATAAATATCTTTTTCATAACATTGCACTCTTTAAAGTAGTTATCATATATTTCTGTTTATCATTGTCAATACCTTCAATAACAGGAATACTTACAATTACATCATTAATAAAATCATAGACTGGAGTTTTAGGAATATTTGATAAATCATAATGATATTTAATTAACTTCTCTTGATAATATTTATTATATTTATGTTCAAGATGCATTGTTTCAATCCCATGGTTATTTAACCATTTTATAATTTCATTAGCATTTTTATTAAATAGTATATATAATTTTGTATAAGATGATTCTGCACAATCATTATATTGATACATATCTTTAGATATATTCAGATAGGTAAGTAAATCTTTACTTTGTTTTTTTCTGATTTCTACCAATTCTTTTATTTGTCTAAACCGAGCTACTATAGCTTTGCTATATAGAGTGGGTGGTTTTGTTAATTCATCAAGCAGTTTTTGTACACTATATATATCATTATTTATTTTTTTCTTATTTTTAATATTACAATAGGTCTTATTAAAAATTGGTAAGTTTCGGTAAGTGCTCAGTATTGACATTATAATTCTATATATAATTTTTAGGGGATTTTCTTCAATAAAAGAATTTTGTATAATCTCAGCTTTTTTGTACCATTCTTCGTTATCAGTAGCAAAAACTCCACCTCCTAAACCAAAAAGATTCTTAGTTAATGTGAAACAGGATATATCTCCAAGTTCTCCAGCGTTATAACCTTGATATTTAGACCCGAATCCTTGAGCACAATCTTCAATAAGAATAAGAGAATATTCATTAGCCATTTTTCTCAAGGAAACCATATCACAAGGGAATCCTCCCAAATGAATAGCCTGTATAGCAATGCTATCCGAAGTTATAGCACCTGGTATAGTATCAGGATTGATTGTCCAATCATCTCTTTTAATATCATGAAAACAAATTTTATTTCCAGTAGCTAATATTGGATACAAAGCAACTTGACAAGTTAGTGGAGAAGTATGAACAATTCCTTGTTTTTCAATAACTTTATAAGCTAAATATAAGGCACTTCTACAAGAAGAAGTAATAAGTATATATTTTTTCCCTGTAACTTTCCTAAAATAATTAAATAATTTTATTTTACTCTGATTACAAAAAAGAGCTTTTATTAATTCATTAATGCCAAAATGAGGTGAATAGTAAGGAATCATCTTTTGCTGGAATATTGTCTTATCATTAATCCATATTTAAAGAAGGGTAAAGGATCTAATTTATCCCAACTTGCTTCAATAAAGCTTTTATATGTTTTCATTATATCTTTAGGTTTAAATAATTTCTTTAAAATGCCTTGTATAGAATATATGATATCAGTATAAATGTTTAACCATACTATCCCAATCGGATAATTTATCGGTTCAGGTAATTGATTATTATATATATAATTATAAATTATTTTGGGATAATTTATGCCACATTTTGCTGCCAATCCAACCCATAGCCAGGTTCTGGGATTTACCTCAATAAGTTTGGGAATTCCATCTCTCTTATCTCTTATCCATTCTATTTCACAAACTCCCGTAAAATTTAGTTCTCCGATCAATTTTTTACTTAGTTCTAATACATGTTCATCATAAATACTTTGAGCACAAGTAGCCGTTCCGAATCTCACTGGATGTTCTCTAAGTTTGATCCCCATCCAAAAGGTATATACCACACCATCTTTCGAAAAAACTGTAACAGAAATAGTTCTATTATCATTAGGAACAATTTCTTGAATAAAATATTCTTCAGGATGTATACCTTGTAAATCTTCTTCCCATAGACTTTCTAACTCTGCCGAAGAATGAACAATTATTGCTTTTTGTTTATATTTTTTATAGAAACTTAGTCCTTGATTCCCTTTAATTAGAAAAGGATATTCTAATTCTACTTTTCTGGGATTTTCTATCTCAGGTATTAATGTTTTTGGGATTGGTATCCTTACCTTTTCAGCTATTTGAATTAATTTTCTTTTATTATAAATTTTCTCTATTACATCCAAATCTTCAGTTATAAGTTTATAATATTGACTCAATATGTTTTTATTCTTAGAAATATTATAGACAGCGTGGTCATTTGAAGGGAGTAATAACCAATTTTCTAAGTTAAAAGCCTTATTCATTTTAATAAGAAAATCTATAAATTCTTCAGTTTGATAATCAGGACATTTAAAATACTTTTTACAATATCTTGAATTCCTTGCAACACAATCAGTTTTATCAATCACGATTACTGGTATTCCTTCTCTTCCTAAGAGGCGAGTATTAGCTAAACCTTGTATATGCCCTTCAATAACAATTACACCAGGGTTATTAATATTTTTTTTCACTTAATTATAATAATTCATTAATATTATTTATTTCTTCATAGATTTCAATTATCTTATTTGCTATGGAAATTGAATCTAATTCTAATTCCATTATACGTTGTCTGCCATTGGGAATTAGTTTTGAACTTAGAATAAAACTAATTTTCTCAGCTAATTTATCAGGATCAGGATCTGTATAATAATATCCTTCAGTATTTCTAAATAGATACTCAATATCTCCTACTTTAGTTGCAACCACAGGTAGGTTGCAAGCCATAGCTTCTTTTACTGTATTAGGTGAACCCTCCCATTTTGAAGTTAATAATAAAACATTTGCAGCATTTAAATAAACAGGCATTTGAGAATGATCTATATTGTAAATAATTTTTAATTCAGCAGAATTTATCTTTATTCTATCCATTGTAGCTTGAGCAAGAGCAAAGTTCTTTACCATTTTATCTGGTTTTGAAGCAAATAATACATATTTATTATCTAAATCCCATTCTAAATTGATTCTACATTCTTTTTTATCTAATGGTTTAAATAAATCCAGATCAACCCCATTGGGCAACACTATAGCATTTTTTAAATCTAATCTTAATTTCATATCTTCTGATTTTACAATTGTTTTTGCCCATCTATAATCAGAAAAAAATTTAATAATAAGTTTCATAAATTTTGATTGATGTGTATCACTACCCATTAGAGATGCTACAACCGGTACTTTTTTAGATGCTATAGAAGAAATAATTCCACAATAAGAATAATGAGAATGGATAATATCTGGTTTAATAGCTTCAATTTGCTTTTTCAAGGGTGCAATGTTTTTTAAATAACCCCAAACACCCTTACCTATGATGGGAAATATCGTTAATTCTATTCCTTTGTTTTTTAATGATTCAGCTTGAGATTCAACTATAGGTGAAACACCTTTATTCCCACTACAGACAAATAGAATTTTAATTAGAGTTTCCCCTCTCTATATAATTTTAAGGCTGTTTCTAAACGCAAATCATATGATTCATTAGTATTAAAATCCCCTTCTTCAAATTGCCATTTACCTTCAATCATAATATATCTACCTGGTATACCATTTATAAGCATTTGATAAGGATCGCTTTGCCCAAATATACATTGCATTTCATTAATCAAATAACCTCTCTCAGATTCAAAAATATCTACGCTCTGACTATATAATTGATGTTTATCGGTTATTTCTTTAACAAAATCTAATAAATCCAAAGGAGGTGTACCATATCCCTTTTTTAAGGTCCCACTGGCTTTATTTCCTCTCTTCAATTTCTTATGGGCAAAGAAAGAATCACCAATTCTCACTACCCTCCACTCATATTCGTGAGGTATATATTCTTGAAAAATTACAAAACCTCTTTGACTTTCATCATAAATTGCTTTATAAGTATTAAACCTCTCGGTACGATAGGATTTATTTTTAGTAAAATTTTTCATTCGTCTTATTAAATTACCCTTTTTAAAATCAGGATACCATCTACTTTTTAACCCAACTTTTGAGAAACTTCTTTGAATGTAATGTAAAACTTCTTTATAATTATTTAAAAATTGTATACCTTTGCCGGATGCTCCAATATTAATTTTCCCGACAATAGGATAATTTTTATTTTGATTAATAAAATTTAATGCTTCTTCTTTATTATAAAAAACCCAAGTATCTGGATGAGGTATTTTATTTGCTTCTAACCAAAAAGAAAGAAATCTTTTATTTTCATAGATAAGAACTTCTTTTAGAGTTGGAAAAACTTTAGCACCTAATTCATTGCATAAAATATACAATCGTTCATCATACAATTGTTTAAATCTCTGTGAAATCCCAGGCGGTTTTGCTAAAAATAAATCAAATTTACCGTCTATAATTTTCTGCAACCAATCCCAATTACATAAATTTATAATATTCCATTCAATATCATTATAATTCTCTTTATATTTATTAAGAGCTAATTCCCAATGATAAACATCATTATTAAATTCATTGCCAAGTACACATATTCTGATTATAGTCATCTAATTTGCTTCCTTATTTAAATATTGATTTATTGAGTATATGTGAAATAGTGTATTTTTATCAATTCTATTTAATAATAAATCATTATTGATTTTATTTTTATTAAAATAGATATCATTAATATTAATATTATCATAATAATGTTTATTTTCTTCATAGGAAGCAACTACACTAAAGGGGTCTAAAACATATTTGGGAGGTTTAAATTTTTTATTTATAGCAGGAATTATTAATCTCCATGGTTTTAATAAATCATAAGGCTTATAACCCTTATTAGACATCATTTTTAATAATGAGTTAGAACACTTTTTGATAATATAAGCGTAAGGTAATTGATGTTTAAAATTGTTTAAGTAAGGGATATAAAGGCGATCTCTATAAGCTCCACAATATGCAGTGCTCATAATAAACTCTATTAACTTATAATCTAAAAAAGGTGTACGATTTGATAAAAAATAAGATTGCATAACGATTTCAGGTCCAAAGTATTTTCTAAAAACCTCATTTAGCCTAAATAAATATAATAAAATTGTAGGATCCAATTCTATATATTTTTTCCTATAAATCATTAATTCTTCTATTAATGAATTTATTTCATTTTGATATATTTCAATATTAAGATAATCCAATTTATGAGAATATTTAATTATTTTCCTAATATCATCTATATCTCTACTCTCTATAATATGATACATTTCTGAAGATAATATTACTCCAATTATATACAATACTCTAAATAATTCACTCCCAAAATTGCCTGTTATAATAATTGGAACAATTTCAGATAGCATTTTTGTCGCATATAAATAATGAGCCCTGGCAAAAGATGCATTGCCCTCTGTAAGTGATATAAGTTCCTGTCCTTCATTATATGAATATTTTGTTATATATGTTTCATCTAATATAATTGGTTTATATTCAATATTAAGTTCTTTAGCTTGTTGAAGAGGTAAAGATAAATCACTGGAATCTTTTGAGCCGAAACTGTATGTAATGAAATTTTTCCCCGCATGCATTGATGCAGCAACTAAAGAACGACCATCAAAACCGCCCGTAAATGACACTGCATATTGACAGTTAGGCAAATATTTAAGAGTATTTTCATAAAATAAATTTGCAATATCTTCAAGTACTTTTTGTCCTTTTTTAGGTTTTGTTGTAATATACAAAGAAGGGTCCCAGTATGGTATTTCTACCATACTTTCATTTATTTTTATGAAGTGATTAGATTTAACAACTTTAATCTCTGAAAAGAATGTTCTATTAGAAAAACTATAATTAAACAAAAGCCTTTCTATTAAATACTGTTTATCAATAGATAATTCATCTGAAATTGCTTTTTTTATAAGTTTTGTCGTAGATGATATAAGAACCAAATTCCTTTTATGGTAATAATAAATTGGATAGATGTTAAAAGAACCGCTTATGATAAAAGCAGATAGATTATCAGTAAAGTCAATAATATAAAAAAATCCACCTAAATCTTTTATGGCTTTCCGTTGGCATATATCTTTAATATAGAATGCCTTGTCAATAATATTTTCTGGATATACTGGATCGCCCAATACAAATATCTCACCATTTTGGAAATGATATTGCTCAAATAAATTATTATACTCTGTAAAAGAGAAAAAATAAGCTCTTTGAAAGTGGCTTAAATTTTCAATGTCTTTTACTTGTACAGGTTTTGAATTTGAATTCAATTCCCATTTAATTAAAAAATGAACCAATCTTTATTCCTTTCTTAGCAATTTTATTTTAATGTTGTATTAATGAGTGTCTTAAGAATTTTCCAATTTTGATTATTTGGTAATAGGGTGATAAACCCATATAACTATAAGATTTTAATTTAGCATCTAAATAAGAATTCCCAAATTTATGTCCAATAGCTATTCTTTCAAATCTTGTGCTATCTAAAAACTCATCAGGCATTTTACCAAGAGTTGTGGCTTTAAAACCTAATTTTAAAGCTTGATTATGAACAAACTGATTATTGTCTCCATGGGGCCAGCAACATATGGTAGTATTTTTTGAAAGATTTTTATCAATCAATTCTTTAGATAATTTTAAATTTTCAATGACTCTTAATTTATATTGTTGATGATCTTCCCTATTAATAATAATTTTATCATCACCCAAATAATTCTTGTATAACTGTAATATTTTTTCTCTGGCTTTCTGAGATGCATTATTGTAGTTCCAATCTATCTTGTTAGTAGACAATATAACCTCATTTATAAAGTCAGGATTAATCTCTACTTTTTTTGCTGTTATTGCGGATTCTTGTTCAAATACAGGATAACCATATGGAATTAATTTCTCAAAGCTATCATCGTCAATGTAATAAGGGACTCTTTCCGGATATAAGTTACCAATATAATATAAAGAGTCTGCTCCAGGTTGATGAAAACCTATTATCTTATCTGATACAAAATATCTTGTATGAGTTAAAGTATGAGATTGTATTTCCATAACTTTATTATTTTCCATTATTCTCATCTGTTCCCAATTTAAAAAACCCCATCTTTCTAAATTTTTTAAATTAGATTTCCCATCCCAATAATCAGAAAGTGATGGTCCTATTTCATTTTCTTCTGGAACAGATTCTGGATTAATAAATATAGTACCCTTAAATCCATATCTTTTTAATATCGGATAAGCATATACATAATTATCCAAATAACCATCATCAAAAGTAAGAACGCAATATTTCTTCTTGGAAAAATCACTTTCTCTGATTTCTAAAAATTCATCCATTGATAAAGTTTGAAATCCAGCGGATTTCAAAAATTTTAAATGAGCTTCAAAATCCTTCAGTTTAGTAGTTAGATAATTTTTTGCCCAAGTAGGATGCTTTTGAGGTGCGACAGAATGATAATAAATGACAGGAATCTTTCCCATAATCACAGGATTGTTAGAAACCAAATAATTGTAAAAAAAATAAATCTTCATAGAATTAAGGCTCTCCGTAATTTAATATGTTTAAGCAGTATATAAATTTATCCCTTTTGAATATAAATTAAATCTGAAATACTTTCCATATTATTATTAATCACTGCATTAATAATCCGTTCATAATTTCTCACCATTCGCTCTGTAGTAAATTTTTCTTTTACAATAGAATGAGATTTATCTCCCATTCTTTTTCTTAATTTCCCATCACTTATTAAGATCTTAAGACCTTCGTATAAAGCATAATAATCTTGATATGAAAATGTAATGGCATTATCATCAAGTATTTCTAAAGTTCCACCTGTATCGGTTGTAATTATAGGTAATCCCATATACATAGCTTCCAGTATTGCATTAGAAACTCCTTCACCTTTAGAAGAATGAATAAAAATGTCAGCTTGTCCTAAATATTCTTCTGGACTCCTAATATTGCCTAATAATAATACATTGTTTATTATTATACTGTTAGATAAATATGATTCATAATTTAGTCGTAGTGGTCCATCTCCAATTATATAATATGTAAAATTGATTCCTTCTTGCTTAAGTAATTCAAGAGCTTTAAAAATAGTAAAATAATCTTTATAGGGAGTCATATTCATGATAGAAACTAAAATTGGATAATCTGTTTTACAGGTGCTATGGTCTTCTTTAATATAATTTTCTTTATTGAATATTTCATTTACTCCATTATAAAGTATTATTCCTTTTTTTAACTTATTAACCCTGAGGCCAGCCTGTGAATTTGCCATAACATATTTAGACATATGAGCTACAAACATTCTTAAATATCCTTTTTTTGTTGTTTTAAATATCCCATGTTGTATACTAGCATTAATAATTAGATTTCTTCTAATTCCTTTACTTAACAGAGCTATTATATATGGTGCTACATCCCAACAGACTACAACCGCAGGATTAAAAGATTTTACTACTTTATTAAATTCTTTTATTCTTTTAACTATTTTTGTTGAATGAATTGTGTACAATATATTGTCACTGTTTATTAAATAGTTATCTTTTGAATAATAAAGTGAAACCCATATATGATTTATAGTTGTACTATTATATATTATCTCTGAAACTTGTCTTTCAATACCCCCCCTACGAATGCAAGATGTAAAATGTATAACATTAATCATTATTATTTAAGAGAAAACTATTATAATGTGTTTATTCTTGAATTTATTTATTTCTATAATTTTTCTTTTCAAATTTCATTTATGTAGATTCTACCTACATTGGATATTTTATATCTAAAATCAGATCTTCTTCTGTTTCATGGAAATAATTTTGCATCCCATTTTGATTGATAAACAATGAAAACCATTATTATATCAAAATTGAATCTCTTAATGTTATAACTTCTACACTCTTTCTATAAAACCTAATTGTTTCTCATGTATTATCAACCAATTTAACATTTGCTAAAGAAAAGTATAATATCTTCTACTAAACAAGTAACACTGTCTTACTAATGATTTGAATTACTTAAAAAATTCTATAAAAGTATTTGAATCTACTGTAAATAATTTAAATGCAAAATATGTGGGACATAACAATTATAAAAATTATCTAAAATCTTTTTTATGCTGACTTGTTAAAATAATTAGATCGCCAACATAAAATCATAAAAGAAAGCATATCTATTGGAAATATATAATGTAAAAATCTTGATCAATATTAATTAGTATTATCTGATCTATCTATATTATTAGTTTATTATTGAGATACGTTTAAAATATATTGATAAAATTAGTAATATCTAAATTAATATTCGGCTTAAATGCTTCACAAAAAACAAATATTCTATATTTTTCATTGTTATTCTTAAAATTTATTAAATCAGTAATAAAACTTTAATTTTTTATTTCATTATATGCATATTTCAAGGTCTTTTTGATATTTAATGTATCTAATAATAATCTCCAATGTTCCTTTTTCATAAAACCTGTTATATTTAATATCAAATATAATGGTATAATATAGAGGGGAATCATAATTAACCACCAGATAGGAATTAACTTTTTAAAGTATATAGAGAAAAAATAAGTAATAAAAGTCCAGCAAATTATAATTATATGACGGATATTATTATTACTTTTCATATGGACTTCTCCCAATTTCTTTGCAAAAAATAAATATAACCCATTTCTGGTGAAATTTAAAGTTAATTGATTAACCGCTAAGCCCACTGCGCCTAAATTTAACATATTTGGGGCAATAAATATAAATGTAGATATTATAAATACTAATAAAAATATAATATTTATAATAACAACGATATTGAACTTTCCCATCCCTTCAATGATGTTACTATATGGCATTCCCAATATAGATAAATAAGATGCAAATATTAATATCTGAAATGGAATGATACTTGGTTTGTACTTGGTACCAAGAATCAATAACAATACAGGTCCTCCAATGATGCATAACAGACAAATTAATGGGAATAGAAAAAGAATAATAAATTCATGATATTGATATATCTTGTTATTTACATTATCCCAGTCTCCATTACTAATATATCCAGAAAAAAGGGGGAAAAAAATTAATCCTACTGAATTTGCCAAAATCAAAATTAATCCTCCTATGGAATGTGCTGCAGAATAGTAACCAAGTTGAGTTGTATTAGTAAAATGTGCCAATATTAGTTTATCACTATAATGAGTTATAGAACCAATTATAACCATAGCAAAGATAAATTTTCCGTATCCAAGATATTCTTTAACTAAGTTATGATTATATTTACCAATTGGGTATCCTTTCAACAATCTATATATAACTGGAATAAAAAGAATTGCTAATATTAAATGCCAGAAATATAATTTTAAAGCTAAATTTTTAATAAAAAATATTACAATTAATATTCTACCTATATGATAAATAATTGTCTTAAAAAAATTGGGAAGATTTGCCTTTGCCTGCTGTAAATTTGCTGTAAAAATGGTATTAGCATATTGACCATATAACTCAAAAGTAGATGTTAATAAGGCAATAAGAATTATCCATTCCTGTTCTCTACTTTCAAATGGATAATGAAGAATGTTTTTTTGTATTATGAACAAAGCAAGAACAGCTATAAAATAAATTAAAGCACATAATATTTGTAATCTGGTATAAACAGCCATACATTCACTATGGTCTCTGCCTTCAGAAACCAGTTTAATATGAGCAGGTCCAAAAATTCCATTTATAAATCCAAGCAAGGAAACATAAGAGGTTGCATAGGCTACCGTACCCATAACACCAGGTCCAGCAAATCTAGCAACTATAATTCCGGCAACCATTCCTAAAATTTGAGTAATTGCCATTGAACCATATTGAACAATGAATTTTTGTTTTAGCATTTATTTTATTTTATTAGATTTTTTTTGATAAATAATCATTCCCCATTGATGAAAGCAATGAAGCATTAATAGCGGCTAAAAGCCAGGCTAAATAAAGATGTTTATAATATTCATATAAAGCAAAACCCCACATCTGTCCAGAAGTACTATGTTCCTCGAATATAGCAAGCATTGCAAGTATAAATACCATACTGCCATTTTTTATTTTATACTTCACATAAGGCTTTTGTCCGTAAACATATATTATTAAACAAATTAGTAAAAATATTATCATCCATATTAAATACCCTATAATCCCTCCTTGAAATAAAATAGCCTGATTGCCAAGATGCATATCCCAATTTTTGAAAAAATCAATTGAAAAGCCAAAACCTAATAAAGGTCTCTCACGAAACAAAGCCATTAATCTAGGTCCTCTTACTGTAAGTCGTGATAAAGTTCCACCTGCTGTGGGGTCTCCCCTAAATATATATTGAATTGTTTTTAATCTTTCAAATGATAATGATATTTGATTAATTATTGATGGATAAAACATATTAACAAAAAATATAATTAACCCCATTATTAATAAAGCCATAATAATTTGTTTAATAAATTTAAACCCTCGCATAAAAAATATAGAACATAATAAAATAATTAATCCAAGAATCCATCCTCTTGTGGCAGATAGAAATATATTTATTATTGAACATACTATTAGTAAATTTAAATAGGTTCTATTAAAATATTGATTTTCTGAACAAATATAAAATAATGCCATTACCAAACCAAACATTAAAATACTGTAAGAATCAAATACTCTAATTAATCCTGTACTAGTTACAAAATGAGGCATTTTATATTCTCCTGATAATATATCATTTAAATAGAAACCAGTTATATGTGTATAAAATAATAAAATCGTTGCTATAAAAATAAATGGGGCTATGAGTTGAAAAGTTTTAGCAAGTTTATCTGAATCATATATGAATTCAGGTATTAATAAAACCCAGATCCAACGCATAATAGCACGTATAGATAATATCAGACTATCAATATTCATATTTATGGATAATGAATATAATATTGTAAAGATACCATATATTATAATGAATTTAAAATAATTGCCAAATATAAAATAGTGTTTGTCTTTTTTTATAATGGCTTTAATTATATATATAATAAGAAATAATTCTTCAAAGGCTAATGCTGAGCCTGCCCCAATTCTATACATAGGTAATCTATATATGTTAACAGCACCACCAGTAGAAAATAAATTTCCTGGATTACTGTAAATAATAAAAAACCAGGATAACCAGAATATATCATTTTTGGAAAAAAATATTATCAGAAGCAGGAATAAAAATATTAATTTTATGATTAATTGAGGAACACCAAAATGGGGAAATATATAAACAACTATTACCGTAAAAATAAACGCTAGTAAAAGAATTGTATTTTCCTTACACCATATAGGATATTTTTTAGAATTAATGTATGTTAAGCTATCCATCTATTTAATAGCTATTTTATTTTTTAGCCGCCAGATTAATGCGCTATTGATACCTGCAAACATATAAAGTGCTTTCTGGATTTTACCCTTGAGAGCAGTTTTCAATATAGCTGGTAGGTAAATTTTATATATTCTTGTTTGTAAGTAATTTTTAACAATATCTGGTTCGCAGTTTTTCATCACCGCAATTAGTGGATTACGAGCATCATAATAGGCTTTTCGAGGAGAATCTTTACCAATAACCATACTAACTTTATGCCAGATTTTAGCTTTATGAGCAAACATAATTTTGAAACCAGCTTTTTTTGCTCTTAATTGCCAATCAAAATCCTCAGCTTCAAGAAAAAATTCCGGGTCATAACCACCTGTTTTTTGATATAATTCCTTAGATACTAACCAGAAGATATCATCACAAAAATCCAGTTCGCAATCTTTATCATACTGACCTTTATCGATTTCCCCCTTACCTCTATATCTAATATTTAAAAGTCCTGCCTCAGAAAATTTCCCTATAGTTTGAAAGATATTAGGTTTATCAGCATAATATACCTTACCGGTAACAAAGCCTATTTTCTCATCTTTTTGTGCAACTTCTACTAAAGCACTTATAGCTTGTTTATCCAGAAAAGTATCGTTGTTCATTACAAGACAAAAATCAGCTTCAAGATTATTAAAACTATAATCAAGACCAACATTCATGCCTTTTGAATAACCAAGGTTCTTTTTATTTTTTAAAATAATGACCTTATCATTTAGACCATATAATCTTTCTAATAATTCAAGAGAATTATCTTTAGAACCATTGTCTACGACTATAACTTTAAAATTAGAATAATCTGAATCAAGAATAGAATCAATACATTCCTGTAAAAAGGATGAGCCATTATAATTTAAAGTTACCACAGCCACAAACGGATTTTCAGTCATTTTAAATAAAAATCTCTGATAGTTTTAATAATAAGCTGGAAATCTTCTTCTTCTAAATCTGGATATAGTGGAAGAGTCACTAAATTCTTCCATACACTTTCGGTGATGGGTAATTTTCTATAGTAATCTTTATACATATCAAATAAATGATTTGGGTAATAATGAACACCTGTGGTTATACCTTTTTCCATTAACACCTTTCTTAATTCATCTCTTCTCTCAGATTTTATAACAAAATTATGACAGGCAGGGAACATATAATCTTTTACCGGTGGACAATTTATTTCTGAAATATCCTTTAAAGATTCTCTGTATCTGGAAGACCAATATCTCCTTTTATCATTCATCCATTCAATTTTTTCTAATTGAGCGAGACCTATAGCAGCCATAATGTCATTCATATGATATTTAAAACCCAGTTCTGTTACATCATAAAACCAATCATAACTATTTCCTGCGCCCCTTTCAAAGGTATCCTTGGATATTCCTACCCAGCGCAATTTTTTAATTCTTTTAGCCCATTCTTCATTATTGGTAGTTATTATCCCACCATCGCCTGTGGAAAGATTTTTAACTGCCTGAAAGCTAAAGCAACCAAAGTCACCTATAGAACCTAACATCTTATTCTTATATTTACCACCACAGGCATGGGCACAATCCTCTATAACATAAAGATTATGAGCTCTTGCTATTTCCATAATAGAATCCATATCACAGGCGTAACCACCATAATGTACAACAATAATGGCTTTAGTTTTATCGGTAATGAGCTTTTCAATTTCTTGAGCCGTAACATTTAAATTATCATATTCCACATCGCAAAAAACAGGTATGCCACCATTATAAAGAATGGCATGATTTGTAGATACAAAGGTCATAGAAGGGGATATAACCTCAGCATCTTGGACATTTATGCACATTAAGGCTAAATGAAGTGCTGCAGTTCCTGAATTTAGTCCAAGAGCATATCTTGTCCTGATATATTTTGCAAATTTCTCTTCAAATTCAACTGTTTTAGGACCCATCCCCCACCAACCAGATTCTATTACTTCTTTTAGATATTGAAACTCTAAATCATTAAAATAGGGTTTATATACTGGTATCATTATTGTTTCCTCTTTTTAATTCTGATAAAAAAGGATAATTTTTATCTTTATCTGAGATTATTACTGATTCATCCGGTATATTCCAATCAATATTTAATTCAGGGTCATCAAATCTAATACCGGCATCTGCTGCTTTATTATAGTATGCATCACATTTATATTCAACTATGGCAAACTGGCTTAAAACTGAAAAACCATGAGCAAATCCTCTGGGAACAAACAATTGATATTGCTCATCTCCATTTAATTCAACATAAATATGTTTACCAAAAGTTGGAGAATTTATGCGAATATCCACAGCCACATCTTTTATTTTTCCTACAGTGCATCTTATAAGTTTTGCTTGAGCAAAGGGATCTTTCTGGAAATGTAATCCTCTTATGGTACCAAATCTGGAATAAGACATATTATCTTGAACAAATTTAATTTTTTCCCCTAAAATATCCTGATAATGTGAAATATTATAAGTTTCCAGAAAAAATCCTCTTTCATCTTTAAACAAATCAGGCTTAATTAATAATAATCCAGGAATAGACAGTTTTATTACTTTCATTTACTGTATTGAGTTATAAGTTCTGGAGAAGCTAATATAGATTCTAAATATGACTTATAGTCTGATAAAGGAATAAGATTTATTATATTTTTAAATTCTTCTTTTGTTATATAATTCATCATATAAGCTACTTCTTCAATGCAGGCAACTTTTAATCCCTGTCTTTTTTCTATGGCACCAATAAAAGATGATACATCAAGCAGAGCCTGTGGTGTCCCAGTATCCAGCCAGGCTATTCCTCTTCCAATTACTTTAATATCAAGCTGATTTCTTTTGAGATATTCAATATTAACATCAGTAATTTCCAGTTCACCTCTTTTTGAAGGCTTAAGATTTTCGGAAATTTCAATCACATCATTATTATATACATAAAGGCCCACTACCGCATAATTAGATTTTGGCTCTGGAGGTTTTTCTTCTATAGAAATAACTTTACCATTATCATCAAATTCCACTACACCATACCTCTGGGGGTCATTAACATAATAGCCAAATATTGTTGCACCTTTATTTGTATTGAGAGTTTCTCTTAAAAAATCAAGTTTCCCATAAAAAATGTTATCTCCTAATATTAAGGTTACAGAATCTTTTCTTATAAAATCCTTACCTATTATAAATGCTTCAGCAATTCCATTTGGCGCTGTCTGGACTTTATACTCAATTTTTAAACCCAGATGAGCACCGTCTCCAAAAAGTTTTTGATATAATGGGATAGTCTCTTTATCTGATATGATAAGGATTTCTCTAATACCTGATAACATCAAGGTAGATAATGGATAATAAATCATCGGTTTATCATAAATCATAACCAATTGCTTACTATAACACAAAGAGATAGGGTACATTCTTGTACCTGCACCACCTGCTAATATTATTCCTTTCATAATTCTTTATTATCCTTAGTATAAGATATTATAATGCTCTATTTCTTTTTTTAATATAAAGTTAATTAATTCATCACTGGAATATTTCTTAAATTATTTATCTTATTGAATTCCAGCATTTATAACAGGATTTAAAAGTTTTGGTAAATATATAATATGATAAGGGCACCTTGGATTATCTTCTGCATCCTTTAGATATTTATCAACATCTTCAACACTCCAATAATTATTAGTAGCATTAACATTATCAAAAGTATATGAATAAGGTTCTACAATATGAATAATATCTATAAAATAATCTATTATTCCATAAAAATTATTATCTGTAATATTATTAATTAATCCACTTGGTTTTATACCTATGATAGATTTATAAAAATTATTATAATGAATTTCATTGTTAAAAGATGAAGATCTATAATTATAAATATTATATTTTATATTATGAATAAATATATTATAACGAATATCACCATTACAATATCTGGCTCTGATCGCTATATCCATTGTATCAAAATAACAATTGTTGATATAATAAGTGCCGCTAATGTAGATTGATGCACCATCCTGTTTAATTTTATTTAAAATACAATGAGAAATATTTAATGAAACATTAGACTTTTCAAGGTTAGATCTACAGGATATTCCATGAGCATTACAATTTGAAATAGTTAGATAACTTATATTAGTGTCACCTTCTAAAACAGTTAAAGTTAAAGCTGTACCACAATTATTTATTCTAAAATAATTAATAATATTAATATTTATATTAGTAGTAGATAATGCATTACTACCATAATTTATAATCCCTGATCTAAGATTAATCTCATCTCCATAGAAATTCACCGCAGAATAGTAGCTATCAAAATCCATTGTAACCTGGGAAGTGGAGTATATTTCTTTTCCTGAGGTTATCTTCCACATATCTCTGGGTGAGGTAAATTCAGGAGTGGTGATAGCTCCATAAAATTTTACTATACAAGCAGGATTGATAAAGATTTGAGTTCGTGGTTGAAATTCTACAGAAGAGGTGAAATTTACATCAGTCAGGATAAAATAGGAATGGTCAGATTTGAAGATAGTAGGTTCACTCACGATAGTAGAATTATAGATAGTTTCAGGGTAAAGTACTATATTACCAATATTATTATTTTCATTTTCTATGGCTTTAACAGAGCAAATATATCTTATACCCCATTCATTTTTCCAGATAACTAAATTATAATCTCCGGGAGTTAGAGAAGGAAAACTAAATTTACCTATGGCATCGGTAGTTGTAACTTTTAAAGGTTTAAAATTACGATGGTCAAATTCGGTCTCTTGAGTTATCTGTACTCCAATTTGAGGATATTGTTGATTGATACGAACCAGAGTGGTATCTAAAACTGCAGTTTTATATAATGCTACGGTTACTCCAGAAAAATCCATAGGATTTTCTATATAATAATCGGGGATATCATTAAACAGAGTGACAGTTCCAGAGATAGTTCCTTTATTTGCTTTAGTAGAACAGGAATTGCAGAGGAAGGCAAAAATTAGAACAATCAGGCTTAGTATCATCCAGGAATGAGTTTTTAAAACAGTGTTTCCTGAAATGTAATTAGTATTCATTATTCCTTCCTCCTTTATTTTGTGAATATATAGTCCGTCTACAGCTTCGCCTCCTCACTTATGCAGTACATAGTGAGAAGAGCTTGTTATATATAGTTTTAGCTAATTATTCAAACCAAAATTAAATAAAAAGACGGCATAAATGGAAGATTGTGGGGAAAAATAGTTCTTGCAGCACTCTGATGGGGAGTTGGAAAAGGGTAAATACAAAAAATAACTGATACCGTAAACTGCTCGTTGCTTTGCTGACAAGATTTTATAGCCTCCATTAGCCGTTCAATCCTTTATTAATTTTGTCATTAGACCTAATAGAAATATTTAAGCTAAATGTCAATAATTTTTTCACGATTTTATCTACTATAATAAGTGAATACACTGAAAATAATTGAAATATATTCTTCACATTTATTCTCTTTTATAATTTATATCCCTTTAAACTAAACACTAAAGACTTATTTAAAGTAACTAAAATCCAGATTTGAAAAATACGAACAATCAGATGAAATATCCCCATTTTCAGATACTTATTCAGAAACATTACAAGCTCAGACAATTATTTCGCCTTTCACCCAGTCTTCATCTGGATTAACTTCGGTTAAGATTAATTTAACTGAATGATGTAGAGGTAAAATCTCATTTGATTTAAGGAAAATTTGTTTATCCCAATCAGTTAATTCTATGATATAGCCATCAGTAATAGAACGGATAAGGATGACATCAAGAGTTCGCTGAAGATATTTTTGTTGAAGAAAACGAAGGAACCAGTAATGTTCACTACGAGCAGCTACAGAATGTAGATAGGAAACTCTTTCTTCTATGGCAGGTATCAGTTTTATAAATTCTTCTTCTGAAAAAGGGGGTCTATTCTGATTTAGCAAAGCTTCAAACTGAGCTTGATTGATGATATCAGTAACTCTCCGGATAGGAGAACTACAATGTAGATAGGCTTTTGAACCAATTCCCGGATGAAATGCTGCTTTAGTTGAAAGAAAAGCCTGACAGTAATTATGAGAATTGCCTTCCTCCTCTTCATATTGAGCTATATTACGATAGATGCAAGGAAGTCCTTTGGCAGAAGCATATTCAGCCAAAGTTCGGTTATAAAGCACCATCAGTTCTTCAATCAATAAACGCGCAGGACTATAAAAATCAATACATTCCATCGCCAGTTCACCATTCTTACAAAAAACATTCCATTCATATCTTCTCTTTCCGCTACTTTCAAATATCTGGCGTCCATTGTGTATATGCTGCACTATCTGAAGTAAAGTAGAATTCTGGTGACTGGTTAAATATCTGTCTACTTCTTCATAGCTGAGATTTTGTTTCACCGTAATATATTCTTGTTTAAATACCTCTCTTTCAATCTTGAACTCCTTATCCATAAATAGATATAAGGACAGAACTTTTCTTTTTTCTCCTGCTTTTAAACTGAAAGCCTCTTTAGAAAGTGAAGATGGAAGCAAAGGAATAGTTTCACAGGGAAGATACAGAGAACTAACTCTTTCGCAGGCTTCTTTAAAAATGGAAGAATTTAGCGGAAGTTGACCTCCTACATCACTGATATGAATACCCAGAATCCAGCCCTGCTCCTGCATCTGAAGCGAGATGGAATCATCATAATCAGGAGATTCTATCGCATCAATAGTAAAAGCATCCAGATTTGTCACATTCTGATTTTCTGCTTCCTGCCTTAATCTCTCTTGCAATTTTTGTGTTTCTCGCAGGATTTCAGAACTAAAATTTATCGGAATACCGCTATCAGCAGCTATCTTATCCGTATCTGGAGAAATATCCTTTAGAAGCAAACGAATATTCCTGATTAATGTTCTCAAATCCAGACCATTGCTATAGTTATGAAGAAGTTTTGCCAGGTCTTTGGGTACATTTGAACGAAGCAATTCTCTTAGTTCAGATAGAAATTGGGTCTTGGAATCCTGGTCAAATCCCTGAGAAACATCATCTTTTATAGGGGACAAAATATTTAGGGAAGGCAATAAATCCTGATAGGTTTGGAGAAACTTTTCTACTTCTTTTAGGTACCTTGTTCTTTCTCTGGTTTCTGCTTCTTCCTGGAGGTATTTTAATTGTTCTTCTTCATTCCGGAAGGAAAACACATCTTTTTTGAATTTGAACAATTCTTTTCTTTGTTGAAGCAAGATAAACAAGGCAAAGCGTTCTATATCCTCTTCAAATCCAAATATGGAGCATATCTCTTCAAAAGTGAAAGAATCCTGAGTCTTTTGCAATTGTAGAAGCCAGTTTTCACCTTCTTCTTCAATTTCATTCCTGATTTGCTTATCAAAATCTTCCAAGGTCTTCGTAGATACAGGTTCATATACTTTTTGAGTGACCAGAATAAATCGTGCTGGAGGCAAAATATAGGTTTTAGCCTCCTGATTAAGCACTTTATAATGTCTATTTTGAGCCTCTGTGATTATTCCAGACTGGAGATTACCATCCTGAAAGAAGAGAACTATTTTGCCGCTTGCAAGGTTAAACATATAATCCTTTATTTTTCTGGCGCCCCAGAGATGATTTGAACATCCGACCAACGGTTTAGGAAACCGCTGCTCTATCCTCTGAGCTACTGGGGCGTCTTTTCTTTTCCTATCCTTTGAAAATCAACTTTTTGTCAAGTTTTGCATTGACAAAAGCATCTAATATT
>Ga0172377_10001783_pt1 | contig 21968 bp, 18 predicted proteins | sample Pumphouse3metaG_FD_119749 | JGI IMG/M metagenome (GOLD analysis project Ga0172377, IMG submission 119749) | Leachate microbial communities from a municipal landfill in Southern Ontario, Canada - Pumphouse #3 metaG | ecosystem: Engineered > Solid waste > Landfill > Unclassified | place: Canada...
ATGTTCCTTCATTTCCAATGAATCTAGTAACCGGAATTAGCCTTACTGTTGCAACCTTCGCTTTAGGTGGAGTAATCAGTGGTGACTATTCAAGATTCGCTAAAAACCGAAAAGATGTAGTAAAAAGTTCAGTAATTGGTGTACTTCCAATTGGAATTATTATGATTGCTTGTGGTGCAGTATTAACAATGGTTACTGGAAAATATGATATTTCAGATGTACTAGTTACTGTAGGAGTTCCAGCCTTTGGTCTTATAGCTCTTATCTTAGCTACTTGGACAACAAATGTTACCAACTGTTATAGTGGTGGATTGGCAATAGGAAACTTGTTAGGTATTGATGAAAGCAAATTTTCAGTTACTGTTGCAATAGCTGGTGGAATTGGAACCCTTTTAGGTGCAATTGGACTCTTGGGTCATTTCGCAAGTTTCTTAAGTGTATTAACAGCCTTTATCCCACCAATTGCAGGAGTAATGATTACTTCTTATTGGATTATTGGAAAAGGAAAAGGTGAGGATATAAATCAAAATTCTGGTTTTGATATGGTAGGAATTATTGCTTTTGTATTAGGTGCTTTAGTTGCCTATTACACAGGAAGCATCAAAGTATTCTTGATAGCTCCAATTAACGGAATTGTTATATCAGGAATTAGTTATTACATTTTAAGAAAAGTTGTAGCTCAAAAAAAAGTTGCATTAGAGGTCGAATAATGAGATATATAGGTGAAAAAGAAATAGAGGACATTGCAACAGGTGCTGCAATACTTGGAGCCGGTGGTGGTGGAGATCCTTACATCGGCAAACTAATGGCTTTAGATGCTGTAAGAAAAAATGGACCTGTTAGACTTTTAGATCCTGATACAATTAGTGATGATGCTTTAGTTATTCCAGTAGCAATGATGGGGGCTCCTACAGTATTGGAAGAAAAAGCTTGTAACGGTGGAGAATATAAAGCACTTTGTAAAATGGTTGAAGATCATTTCGGAAGAAAGATTGATGCATTAATGCCAATGGAAGCAGGTGGTTTTAATAGTATGTTACCAGTAGCAGCAGCGGCTAATATGGGATTACCCTTAGTGGATGTTGATGGAATGGGAAGAGCCTTTCCAGAACTACAGATGGTAACCTTTACCCTTGGCGGTATATCAGCTTCACCAATGGCTCTAGCAGATGAAAAAGGTAATTCTGTTATATTTAACACTATATCTAACAAATGGACAGAAGAATTAGCTAGGGCAGTTACCATGTCTTGTGGAGGTTCTGTATCAGTTACTCTTTATCCAATGAACGGAAAACAAGTAAAAGAATATGGTGTAAAAGGAATTGTAACAAAAAGTGAAAATCTAGGTAAAACAGTTAGAACCCTTAAAAAACATGGAACTAAAGAAACCCTCAAAGTATTTTTAGAGGAAACAAAAGGCTATGCACTTTTTCAAGGTAAAATTGCTGATGTAAGAAGAGAAACTAATGGAGCCTTTAACCTTGGTACCATCGAACTAGAAGGTATTGAAAAGTATATAGGTAAAAAAGCTCAAGTAGAATTTCAAAATGAAAACCTTCTTTGTAGAGTTGATGGAAAAATAGTAGCAACTGTTCCTGATTTAGTATGTGTAGTTGATTGTGAAAATTTTAACGCTGTAACAACAGAAACTCTTAAATATGGAAAACGAGTATTTGTAATAGGGTTACCATGTTATCATCTATGGAGAACTGAGGAAGGCCTTAAATTAGCCGGACCACGTTATTTTGGAATTGATACAGATTATAAACCTATTGAAGAAAGAATTAAGGGGTTAAACGATGAGATATAAACTAGGAATAGATGTTGGAGGTACCAATACAGATGCTGTATTAATCTCTGAAGACCTAAAAGTTAAGGGTAGTGTTAAAGTAGCAACTTCAAATGATATTTATTCTGGAATCGTAAATTCCATAAGACAATTATTAAAAGAAAATCCTGTTGATAAGGATAGTATTTTTCAAGCCATGCTTGGAACAACACAATGTACTAATGCAATAATTGAAAGAAAAAACTTAGCCTCAGTGGGAGTTCTTCGATTAGCAGCTCCAGCTTCTACAGGGATTCCTCCAATGGTTGATTGGGATGATGAGCTAAAAGCAACAGTAGTAGACTATTATATTGCAAAAGGTGGCTATGAATATAATGGAAAAGAAATTAGCTCTTTTGATGAAGACGAAGTTCGCTCCTTTTTTAGTAAGATAAAGGGCAAAGTAGAATCAGTTGCAATCTCTTGTTGTTTTGCAAGCATTAGAAATGAACATGAAAAGAAAGCTGCCCAAATTTGTAAAGAAGTAATGGGAGAGAACGTTCATGTTTCTATATCCTCTGAAATTGGTTCCATGGGATTGATAGAAAGAGAAAATGCAACAATTTTAAATGCAGCACTTTATAAAGTAGCGAAATCTTTCACTGAGGGATTTCAGAAATCTTTAGCTGATGAGGGAATTAAAAAAGCAGATCTTTATCTTTCACAGAATGATGGAACTCTAATGACTATGGAATACGCAAAAAAATATCCAGTATTAACAATTGCTTGTGGACCTACTAATAGCATTAGAGGGGCAAACTATCTTTGTAAAAGTGATGATGCAGTTGTAATTGATGTAGGTGGAACTACCACTGATATTGGTGTAATCCTTCATGGCTTTCCACGTCAAAGTAGTCAATCCGCTGAAATTGGCGGCGTTAGGACTAACTTTAGAATGCCTGATGTCATTTCAATTGGTCTTGGTGGAGGTTCTATTGTAAGACAACTAGAAGATGGGAGTGTGACAATTGGACCTGATAGTGTAGGTTATAAACTAACCGAAGAAGCCTTGGTTTTTGGTGGTGACACCCTAACTGCAACCGATATAGCTGTAGCTGCAGGTTTGTACGATTTAGGAGACAAGACAAAAGTAGAAAACTTAGATCCAAATTTTGTAAAGAAGGCTTTAGCTACTATTAAGGCTATGATAGAAGATTCAGTAGATTCGATAAAAATTTCTTCCGATCCAGTCCCTGTTATTTTAGTAGGTGGAGGTTCAATAATTGTACCTGAAGTTATCTCTGGTGCTGCTTCTATTACAAAACCAAATTACTTTGGAACTGCAAATGCAATTGGTTCTGCAATAAGTAAAGTTAGCGGAAATTATGAAGCTCTAGTTTCTTTTGATAAAATACCAAGAGAACAAGCACTAGAAAATGCTAAAAAAGAAGCAACTGAATTAGCATTAAAAGCTGGAGCCAAAAAGGGAACTGTTGAAATTATTGACATAGAAGACGTCCCTCTTGCCTATTACCCAGGAAATACTTCTAGAATAAAAGTAAAAGCAGCAGGTGATTTAGCATAAGAACAAACATTCAAGTTAAAAAAGCAAAGGAATAAAACCCTTTGCTTTTTTAATTAAAAGCGAAATCATTTTCCTTTTTTTTTCAAAAGATGCTATAATATCGACATGATGGAAATAAAAAAGATAATTGAGATATTAGATGCTAAAATTGTCGGTTGCAAAGAAATTGAAGATACAAAAGTTGAATATGGATTTTCAAGTGACTTGATGAGTGATGTACTTACCCTTAGAGAAGATAATATCCTTCTAATTACAGGTTTGGCTAACATACAATCAATTAGAACTGCAGAGTTGTCTGACATAAAAGCAATTGTACTAGTAAGAAACAAAAAACCTAGTGAAGCAATGATTCAAATGGCAAAAGAAAGCAATATTGCTTTAATTCTTTGTAATTATTCTATGTTTAAAACAAGTGGGCTCCTTTTTACAAACGGCCTAACTCCAATATACTAGGTTAAATTATGTATTTGGAATTCCCCGTTGAAAAAGGCGACTTCACAAAAGCTGGTGAAGTAAGTAGTCAGATAAAAAGAACTCTTAAGAAACTTAATATTCCCTCTGGAGTAATTAAAAAGGTGGTTGTCGCCCTTTTTGAAGCTGAGGTTAATGTGATTGCCCATTCTTTTGGGGGAAAAGTTACATGTAAAATCGAACCAAAATATATTAAAATTATAGTAACTGACACGGGTCCTGGTATTCCTGATTTAGAGCTTGCTATGACCGAAGGCTATTCAACTGCTAACCAGGAAATTCAGGAAATAGGTTATGGAGCTGGAATGGGACTTCCAAATATCAAAAAAAACTCAGATGATCTTAATATTTATACAAAAGCAGGAGATTATACTGAAATAACAATGGGATTTAAAATAGAAAATGAATAATAATATTTGTTATCATCATAATCTAGCAGTTAGGGAAAACATTTGTAAGGGTTGTACTCACTGTATGAAAAAATGCCCTACTAATGCAATAAGAATTCAAAACGGACATGCAGTTGTTGATGAAGAAAAATGTATCGAATGTGGACAATGTTTAATTGCCTGTCCTCACCATGCAATTAAGGTAGTTCAAAGCCCTTTTGAAATGTTATTTAACTACCAAATAAGAGTGGCCATTGTTCCAACCATGTTTTTAAGTCAATTTGAAGATGAAATAACTGATGAAATGATATACATGGCTCTTAAAAAAATTGGTTTTACTCACATCTATCTTTCAGAACTTGGAATTGATATACAAAATCTTCTTGGAATAAAAGATATTAATACAAGTGGAAAAAACCCAATTATTGCAAATTGTTGTCCCTCGGTTTCTCAGTTAATAAAAATAAAATATCCTCTTCTGGCCCCTCATATGAGCATAATTAAACCACCAAACCAAATTACCGCAATTTTTGCAAGAGCTGAGATGATTGAAAAATACAAAGATCCAGATAGTATTGGCCTTTTTTATATTACTCCTTGTCCTGCTAAAATCTCTCAAATAAATACCGCAGAAAAGGATGGTTTAAAGCTTTTTGACGGAGTTTTGAATCTAAATACGGTATATAATTTGGTACATAATTGCTTAACGAAAAACAAAAAGAAATTTGCTACTTTAATCGATAATGTTCAAATGGAATTTCCAATTATTACTAAAAATTCGGCAAGATGGGCTCTTTTGCAAAATAGAGGGGAACTAAAAGGAAAAAGATCTTTAGCTATTGATGAAATTCATCAAGTTATTGAATTTTTAGAAGAAATTGAAGAAAATGATGAAATCAATATTAATTTTCTAGAGTTAAAAGCTTGTGCAGAAGGTTGTGTAGGTGGCATTCTTGCTACGAGAAATAAATTCCTAGCCGCTGAAAGATTAAACTTTTTTACTAGTAAACTCCCAAAACAACTGGATTTAAACTTAATTAATCGAATAATGAAATACAAAAAACTTCTTAGTGATAATATCTTCATTGCCCCAGATACCATCCAAAAAAGCTTAAATTTAGACAATGATATCGAAATAGCTATTCATAAACTTGAAAAAATCAATGAAATTGTAAAAGTTTTACCAGGTATTGATTGTGGACTTTGCGGAGCCCCTACTTGTTTTTGTTTAGCTGAAGACATCTCCCAAAAGAAGGCAAGCATTAGACAATGTGCTGTTCTTCGTTTGAGAGATTCACAGGGACTTAATACTCTTGCCAAGATTTGGGGAGAAAAAATTTCTAGTAACTAAAAAACTATTTCCTGATAAGGTTCTTCAATATTATTTTTTTCTAGAAGTTCTTTTTTTGCTATTGTAACAAATTTTCCCTTATCAAACTGAGAAACTATATATTTTGCCGCCTTTTTTACATCTTCTACCGTTATTTGAAGTATTTTTTTGAAAGATTCATCTCTATACTCTTGAGAATATCCATAGAGTTCAAGAATCCAAACTGTCATACTTTCTGCCTCAGAAGATTTCGGTCGAAGCTCAAGTCCCACCAATGAAAGAATATTTTTTTCAAGTTGTTTTGCATCAATTCCATTTTTTGCAATAGCTTCCAACACTTCTTTAAAAGCATCCCTAGTTTGACCTATATGAGGATCTCTATAGGAATAGAAGGTCATTAAACCTTCTTGAGCATCAAAAGACGCCCCTGCTGCATAAGCTCCACCTATTGAACGAATTTTATCCCAAAGAATTCCTGTTGAAAGCACTTTTGAAAGGATTGTAGTAGCTTGTTTTATTAACAAATCTTTAAATTTTAAAGGAATTGTAAAAGCATTATAGGAAACTAAAGGTGAATCAAAAAAATAAGCCTCTGTTTTGGTTTCTATTTCTTGAAATTTATAGAATTCTTTATTAATTTCAATTTTCTTTCCTTTAGACTCAAAACTATCAATAAAAAGCTTTAAGGCCTCTTTAGCTTTTTTCATCAGTTTTTCATCAGTAGTAATTTGACACTGAATTCTATTCTTATCAACAAGTTTCTGTCTTAAGTTTTCTAATTTTTGACTTATTACCTTAATTTCACACTTGGACAGATTCTTCAAATACTCACCTTGAGAAATACCGTTAGTAAGCTCTTTCTCTTTTACAAAAGGAGAAAAACCAAAGCCAGCTCTGCTAGCTGCATAGAAAATAACATTTTGAGTAAATTCAGAACTAAAGCTTGTCACTAAATCGGTAATAGCACTATTAATTCTTTTACTTGAAGTTAAATCACCCTTTTGAAAAAGATGAGAAATAAAACTTAAAGCTTGTTTGCTATCTTCAATCAAAGTTTTTGCATAAATATTTAATATTGAATATGGCTTTTTTGTTTTTATTTTTCTTCCATTTAATAATGAAAAACTACTTGCTCCTGTCAAAAATCTTAAGCGAAGTGCTACTTGTGTATAATCTAAATCATCAACCCCGGTCATTTGCAATAAGGTTATTAAAAGAGGAAGTAACATATGTTCTTCTTCATTCAAATCCACAGTATTTAAACCAATTGAGAAATAACATATCCCATTTGTTCTTAAATTTTGTAAGGTTAAAGGCCTTGATGAGAAGGTAGTTTTTTCATGAGGATAAGGATGAAGGGACAAAGGAATATCTTCTCGAGTCAAAAAGGGAACACTTTTTAAAGCCTCTTCATCCTCTTCTTTTGAACTGAAAATTTGAATTTCTTTTTCTTTATTTTCACTTTCCTCTTGGGTTTGTTCTTTTAATAAGGAATGAATACTTTCTTCAAGATTCTTGTTGAAGTTTTCATCAGGGTAAACTGTAAGCAATACTCTTTGGGGGTTTTCAATTAAGTTTTCTTTAATCCATCTTCCAAAGAAATCTTTTTCATTTGATAGCTTCTTTTTTAAAGTTTCAAAAGTTTTCTTTTTTTGAAGAACATCAAAAGGGTTTCCCTCAAACATCCATCCTCTTAGACTTCTTTTGCAAGCTTCATAACCAAAAGGATTATTTGATCGGGCATTTTCCAAAAAACTAAACTCAATGCTTTTTAAACTTGTTTCAACAGTTTGACTATCTATTGAATCTTCAACAATTTTTTTTAAAGTTTCCATAAAGAAATCTTCTATTTTCTTACTATTTTCTCTTTCGGCTCCTGAAAAACCAACAGAAAAAACCATTTGCCTAAAACTGGCTGTCATACCACTTTCACTGCTTAAATCCTCCCCTAATTCAGATTCTGTCACCGCTCTATAGAGAAGAGCTCCAGGGTTTCCTAAAAGCAAATCAACAATAATATTCAATATTAAAACCTGTAATGGGTCTGCAGAATTAGAAACAGCCCAGTTCAAACTAATGTTGCTTTTTCTAGCCTTTGGGCCTGGGACTGAATAACTTACAGGACTTGTTAAAGAAGATATTTCTTTTTGTTTTTCAATTGCTTTAAATTGTTTGTCTTTTAAATACTCTTGATCAAGATAACTTAAATAGGGTCTTATATCTAATTTTCCATAAATAAATAAATAACAGTTTGAAGGATGATACCATTTCTTATAAGTTTCTAGATAACTTTCAAAGGAAAGCGTAGGTATTTCTTGAATATCTCCACCACTGTCGTTCTCAAAACAAGAACCTTTGAATAAGGAGCTTGTTGAAAACTTAGAAACAACTGCTTCCTGATCAGAATAGTCGCCCTGCATTTCATTGAAAACTACTCCAGCCATCTTTCCATTCTCTTTTGTTCCAATCTGTCTTATTCCTTCACTTTCAAAAGAAACTTTCCTTAATAAAGGAGAAAAGACACTGTCACTATAGACATAGAAGATATTATCAAAATCTTTTTTCAAGGGAGAAGCAAAAGGAAAACAAGTACAATAGGGTGTTGTATAGGCATTTAAATAAGAATTTACACTTCCCTGTGTCATTTGACTAAAGGGATCTCTTACTGGAACTTTTTTTGAGCCTGATAGAACAGTATGTTCAATAATATGAAAAACTCCAGTTGAGTCAAAAGGAAGAGTTTTAAAGCAAAAACTTGCAAAAAGTTCTTCATCTTGATTTTCCAAATGAAAGACTTCCATATGTGTCTGCTTATGACGATATAGAATGCCTTTCCCATTATAATCTTTCAATTCAATTTCTTTTATTTTTTCAAAGTTCTGTAAAGAATCCTTTGAGTATGTCGTAAACAAGTTTTTCATAAACGTCAGTTGCCTCCATTATTGCATCATCTTTGATTTTAGAAATTTTACTGAGTTGTAAATCAGGAGCATTATATATTAACGTATCAGTAGAAAAATCTTTAACAGCAACTGAGCCATTTATAGAAACAATATAATAATCAGGCCTCTGAATAATTTCATCCACTCCCATTCTGCAAAGAACAAGATATCTGTTTCCTGGTAAATTAGTCAAGAAGTCTTCTTCTAATTTGTTATCATCGTCACTTTCCTCTCCATAAAACGAAATCATCTTTATTCCATCTTTTATAAAAAGAGCTTGTATTTTATCGGTCAAGCTTTTGGATTCTAAAAATTCTCCTTTGTCATTAAATTGAAGAACATTTATTCCTATTCCGTCTTTTAATGGAAATTTCTTAGAATACAAAAAAATCCCTTCAAGTGATGAAAGTAAATCTTCAAATTCTACTTTGTAGTTTTCATCTAGAAGTGAATAAAATTTATCATAATTTTTTCCAAGATAAAATGAGAAAGTTACCTCTGAAGAGGAAAGAAGGTTGGGATAAAGATTATGAAAATCAAACTCCCCTTTATTTCCAGAACTAAAAACAAAGACATCAGGATAAATTTCTCCTTTGAGATTTTCTAGATTTACCTTGGCTTGGATATTTGCATTTAGAACCTTACTTTCCAAAAATCTATTTTTTCTCCTTACCTGTACTTTACACTCTACATTATCTGTGTCTTTTTCATTAATAATCAATTTCAAGTCTGAAAGTAGATCAAAGGCTTTATCTACCAAAGTATTAAAACCTAATTCTTCGGGTAGATAATCATTAGTGGAAGCTAAATTAGCTGCCTGGAAGTAAAAATCAAGAGCTTCTAAATCAAGGTTTTTTCGATAGAAGGCTTCAGCCTTTTTAACAAGAGTTTCAACTTGTTGTTGAAGAAGCAAATTCTCACGATAAATGGAACTTTTTGCCAAAAACAACTTATCTTCACTACAAACGCCAAGCAAATGAACTACTACCTTCCCGTCCCCATCTTTAGAAAGATTCTTATTGCTAATAACAAAAGAATACTCAGCTATTGCTTTTGTCGTGGTTAATTCTCGATATTTTGTTGTGGTAATATCTTCCCCAAGAAGATTAGAAATTTGGCTAAGCATATCTTGATAGGCAAAAAGTGTAGCTTGATATTCATCTACTGCTACTCCCTTGCTAACAAAAGAATATTCACCAGATCTATTAGAATAGGAGGTAACCCAAGAAGGGTATTCTATAAGTGAAAAATCTAAAGATTTATTTAGGGTGCTACAAGAAGCACAAACTAAGAGGACTACAGAAACATATAAAATTATTATTTTTCTTACCTTTTTCACTTTTTACCTCAAAAATTAAACACAAGAGCTAGGGCAAAGTTATTTTTTACATCTATTTCGTCAACAGAAGATTGATAGAGGTTAAAATTATCCCATTTTATTCTATAAGCCAAATTCTTCATAAATCTATGTTCATACCATAATCCATAATTCACACAAAAGTTAAGTTGAGTTCCATAAATCAACCCCAAGGTCGCATATGCACTCAAACAGGCATTGCTTATCATAGAAAAATCAGTATTAAAAATCCGGCTTAAGGGTAATTCCATTAGAACACCTAGATCTCCATAAACTAAATTAGGGTAAATTAAGCCTGCCCTAACATAATAAGAAAAAGGGTAAACTCTAGTACGGCTAAAGAAATCAATATTTGCCGTTTTAGTTCCCCCGCCAATTGATAAAGATGAAATTTTTCTTCTTGGTTCTAACCAAAGTCCAACAACTTCATACTTTGAATAAAAGTGATCAAGTAAAACAACATTCTCATTCACGTTGCTTACTATTGTCACTCCTAAATCTTTGTCGAAAGCATTTCTAAAAGTGAAACAATCTCCTTTCTTCACAGTTTCCTTAAAAAAGGAAACTGAAGAAAACTCATTTTTCCAAATGTAATCCAAACGAGGATTATCATCTTCAAAGAAAGCTTGAATATCATATTCCAACTGTAAAGCAACACTTTCAATTATTACTTCTGGTTTTTTTTCATCAAAAAGAACTGAAACTCTTTCTTCAAGGGTTTTATCTTTATATTTTAAAACAATTTCGGATTTTAACCAAATTTTATCTTGATAAAGAGTCTCATCAGTCTCAGTCTTTTCATTTATTTGAACTTCTTCAGGTAAAGCAAAATTAGAAAAGGCTTTTTCTACTCCTTGCCTAACATAAACCTCATAGTCTGAGGCCCATAAAACACCAGTAAGAATTATCAAAATAAAAAATGTAAAAAAGACCGTTTTTCTCATTTTTATTCCCAGATTCTAATAATCTCAAGTATTAATTTTGTGGCATCAACCATTGCAGGAAGTGCAGCCCATTCTTTTAAGCTGTGAAGATTATGAGATCCAACAAAAATATTTGGACAAACAATACCTCTCTCTGCTAAATCAGCACCATCCGTACCACCTCTAATTAATTCTTCATAAAGAGGCATTTTTAAGTTCTGTCCGGCTTTATACATCAAATCAACTGATTTTGGATTTTTTTTAGCACTTGCTGCCATATTCTTATAAATAACTTTGCCATCCACTTCAATTCTTGAACCTGGATACATTGCCTGCAAGGTCTCACCAAGACGTTTAAGAGCATCATAACGACGATCAATGTTCTTAATATCAAAATCTCTTAGAAATATTGTAGCTTCTGCTTCAACTCCATTACCTTTAAATTCTAAACAACAATAAAATCCAAAACGTCCATCTGTAGCTTCTGGACTTTCAGCTTGATTGATGAAATCAATATATTTTGCACCTAAAGTTACTGCATTAACCATTTTGCCTCTTGCTGTGCCCAAATGGATTGATACACCATGGAATTTTACTTTTACAGTTGCAGCATTAAAACATTCAGTATTTACAGCATATCTTGGTCCACCGTCTAAAGTATAACAAGTCCTACTTTTAATTGCTTCATAAGGGAAGTTATCCATTCCACCTCCAGTTTCTTCATCACTGGTAAAAATAATTTCAATGTCAGGATGTTTGATTTCTGGATTTTTAACAAGATATTCAACAGCTGTCATTATTTCAGCCACTCCTGCTTTATCATCTCCACCAAGTAGACTTGTTCCATCGGTAACAATAAGAGTTTCACCAATATAAGATTCAAGCTCACTATTATCTTCGCTTTTTATCTGTAGTCCATTTTTTAGTGTAATATCCAAACCATCATACTTCTCAATAACCTGAGCTTTAACACCATTCCCTTTAACATCACTTGCTGTATCAACATGGGCCATAAAAGAAACTGGAGGCAAGTCACTATCACCTTCAAGAGTAGCTATTACATAGCCCTTGTCATGAAGTATAACTTTCTTCAAACCCAAGTCTTTAAGTTCTTTTTCCAACATCTTTAAAAGATCCCACTGGCAATCTGTGGTTGGAACTTTCTCACCAGAAAAATGAGGATCACTCTGACTGTCAACTACTACATATCTTAGAAAATTATCTAATACCGATTTGTTTAAATTCATAAAAAACTCCTATGCCCATTATCACATAAAGAGCATAAGAGTACAATAATGGATAATAACAAAGTTATTTTTTTTTAAGCTTGTATATTGTAATGAGCTAGCATTGGTTTAACCATGTCCATTATTTGATAAATAGAGAAAACACATACTACTATTCCAGTCACAACTGGGCCTTGTTTCATAGTATTTCCAACAGCAATAATACTTGCTGCTAAAGCATAATCAGCACTAGGAGTTGTGGTTACTTCTTCAATCCAGTCAGAAAAAGCCTTTGAAGATTGATTGGGTTTATCAAGTTTATAATAATCATAAATTGATAAAACAGTAGAGGCTAAAATACCAGCAGAAATTGAAATGGCTGCTGCTGCAGAAACCTTTCCCCAGAAGACTACATTAGGCATACATGCATAAACAATTCCCGCAGTCAGCAATACAATAGATCTAATTACGAGTCTCTTTAAATCTTTAAGAAAAGCTTCCTTTTGTTCTAAAGGCATAGATCGTGAAATTGAATTCTCAATAACTCTTAATTCTTCTCCAGTTTCTTTTTCAGTCTCTTCAACAGTTTTAACAAGATTTGAATACTGAGTATCGTTTACCAGCTCTTTAGCTTCTGATAGAACTTCATCAACATCATAAGAATTCTTAACCGAATAACAAAAATTCAAATAAACTTGTCCATTTTCTTCTTCAAGAGTTCTATTTACAATATCACATCCTTGTAGGCCTTCTAACTTAGATAAATCCATTTCTTCTTCAAGATAAGGAGAGATCAAATCATACTGTTCATCGACAATACTTGATACCGAGCGGTTTCTTTCATCCTCAGACACTTGTGCTCTATAAGGTTGGGCCCATTCCATTGAACAACTGATAATACATAAAACCAGTACTAGTACAATACCAGTATTAATCATTCTTTTTACTCTCAAAACTACCTCCCTAAAATTCCCAACCAATTAAAAGACGAATTCTCAAATCTCGGTAATTGGGGAATATTGTTCTAATTTCCTCATATTCTTCTTCAAAAGTTTTTGAAGGATTTCTTACATCAAATTGGATTTCAGCCCTCCAGTGTTCATTTATTTTTTGATTCCAGCCAAGGGTTATTTCATTTAGTGAGAAAAGATCATCCTCTAGAAAATTACTGTTAATTTCAAATCCAAAAAGGCAAATTGTAAAGCTAACAAAAAAACCTTCATTCCAAGGATAATAAATCAAATTTAATCCTAAGTTCATAAGATAAGCTCCATCATCACAACAAAAATTTACCGGAATAGAAAGTGCAAAATTATCAAATACATTGCATTTTACATCTGCATAAAATTCAAATCCTGATTTAAAAGCCAAGTCATAGGCAGTTGATAAATCTAGATAAATACCAGAAGCACTAATAGCTGTTAACCCAATTAAAATAATAACTATAACTAAAATTATTTTCTTAGTTTTCATCATTCAAGTACTACTCTACAAAGACTTAAATGAGCATTATTAGTTAAAACTAGAAAATAGGCTCCATTTAAAATAATTTGAGAAGGATTACTACTAAAATCACACTGCCCATTTTCTTCAATAATTCCATCAGAATTTATACTGTAACAGAAGATTGAGCTTTGCGCCTTTGCTGAAGCATAAATATATTTGTACATGTCACTGACTACAAGTTTTTCTGCTTCAATATCAAGAGTTTGTTCCAGAGTAAAAGAATCACCATAGAAAGAATATCGTTTTAATTTACCTTCAGTTCCAATAATAATTGAATCATCCCTAATAAATTTTACAACTTCTGGTTCTATCAACTCGGCATTATATCTAGTAAAGGCTGTTAAAAATCCAACATCATCCGCTACTGGATTAATAAGAAAATCACTTTTATTGTCAACAATCATAGCAAGATTATTTCCTGATTTGGAAAAACAACAAGATTTTACGTTAGTGTAGTCTTCTGGAACACTCAACAAACTGCACATTCCTTTTCTTTGTAATCCACCATTTGCATATGAAAAGAAATGAATCTTTTTTTCCACTGAGTCAATTATATAAGCTCCACGTAAGGCATTATTTAACACTAGAGCATCCACTTTTTGTATTGTCAAACCTGTCTTTATTTCATTTACAAATCTTGAAGTATCAGAGAGCAAAGCTATGTTATTAGTGTCAGATACAAATTTCATAAATGTTACACAATTGCCATTTTCAGTATCATAAAAAGCTAAAACTCCACTGTTTACATCACTAGATATCATTTTTATATCTGGTATCCAAGAAAAATCTAAAGGCCCTAGATTCCTTAGAATTGAAAGATTGTTATTGGCCACTCTACATATCTGAATACTTGAAAGACTAGGTGTTGCAATCAAAAATCTCTCACCAGGAAGAGCTGTAATTATTGAATCGTTAGAAATTTTAAGACCATTTGTTCCATTTATCATTTCTGATACTTTTACAAGTTGTCCTTGGTTTCCTGTAATTTTTGAAGTGAAAGGAAAAGTAACAGAGCCTGTGGATCCAAGTTTATCATTACTGACAACAACATCTAGTCTATGGGAACCTGGATTAGTATTAATGACAATAGAATCACCCTCTTGGGTCAAAGCTTTAATATCACCTTGTGGATTTCCATCTAGAAACCATTGTATTTCCAATCCTTCATAATTCTTAAAATTATCATCTACTTCAAAGCTAACAGTTTTATCTTTGTTGGACTCTTCTTCTGTTTCTAATCCCGATAGATGTCCAGTAACTGGAATTCCCGAATTGTTAGCAATAAATAAAGTTCCAGTCGAATTAGAATAGGACTGAAAATCCAAATCCAGATTTCCATTTGTTGGGATTCCATTAACAATACGAACCGCCTCAACAAGTCCAGAAGCTACAACATCTCCACTTTTTAAAACTGCTCTAAGAGTATAAGATCCACTTGCCAATCTTTCTGAATAAGAAGCACTATTATTGGTATAATCAACGTTCATGTTTAAGATTCTTTCAGTTGTGCTTTTATCAGGACCTTTTAGATAAACTGTTAATTCTGGATTTGGAACATCACTTGAAGCCCACGATAACTCAATATGGAAATCTGCGCTTCCCACTAGTTGATTCAAAATTATAGTAACTGGAGAGGAATTCTTGGTTATTTCATGAGTAATAACTCCCTTTACCAATTCTAAGTTATTATTATTCAAACCCTTTGCTGTTATATTCCATTCTCCAATATTTAATCCTTCAATAGTTATTGCAGAACTTTCTGAATTTACTGAAAATGTTTTACCTCCAGGACCTTCTCCAGTAACAACATATCGAGTGACATCTAAACAGGTATCCTCAGGAAGCAGGCTTCTACTACCTTGCTCACCAACTTTCAAAATCAATTTAAGGCTTCCTGTAGCCTGACTTGAGTCATCACAGGAAACAATAAAAAATAAAGCTAAAATTATCACCAAAACAACAAGAAAATAATTTTTCATATTTTACCTCCACTTCTTAAACTACCTAAGACAAAAAAATGACTATAAACTAATTTGACTATTAATTGTCTTTAGTTATTGAATTTTATTTTTAGTACCTTTAAAGTAAAGACATAAAAAATTGGGAGTAAAAATGGAAACCTTGTTTAAAGTATTACTTCTAGGAATGGTGCTTGTTCTTGCCTTCGTTCCTAATTCTGTTTTTGGGGCACTCTTTCCTTTTGTAATTATTCTAACGATGCTCTTATTATACGGATATTGGTATCTAACATACTTTGTTCGTCTTGAAGATATTTACAAAGTAAAACCAGATTTGAAAGATAAAATCAAATTTAATATTTTCTGTGGGAAATTACCAATTGAAAATTCTAATGATATAAGTCGATGCCAGTTGCTAGTAACAGAAACTGAAATTTTCCTTTTTCAAAGAAAAAAATCAAAAGAGAGAACTCCCGATTCTTCCTGTAAAGAAATAATGAAAATAGAATTAGATAGTGTAAGCAGTATTGAATTTAAAAAAGTTGCTGGCGCTAGATATGGATTTGTAATTTTCTTCGATGAAAATCAAGAAGTTAAATTTATGTCCAGCAGGATAAAAAGTAAAAAGAAAGAATTTTGCGAAGCTCTTAAACTTAACGAATAATTAACAAAAACCCAACAGTTTCCTGTTGGGTTTTTTCATATCTAAAAATACTTAACTTCTCTTTTACTTTTTGTAAAGAGGGGCCTGAGTATAAGTAGTATGAAGAAGATGATGACTCTTCTCAGAAAGAGGAGCTCCAAGATAATCAGAATAAATCTTTTTTATAGATGGATTCTGATGTGAACATCTATACTTTGAATTCTCATCATCATTATAAAGGCCTTGAGCTCTTGCTTTACGATTTTCATCGTTACTTGCATAAGGCTGTCCGCCTCCGGAAACACATCCACCCTTACAAGCCATAACTTCAATGAAGTGATAAGGCGGTTCTTTTCCAGCTTCTCTTGCTTCTCGTACTTCATCAAGAACACTTTTAATGTTAACTAGTCCATGAACAACAGCAACTTTAAGCTTGGTACCGGCTACATCTATTGTCCCAACTTTGACACCTTCTTCAAGGCCTCTAACAACATCTAATTCAACATTAGCAAGCTCTTCACCAGTAACAAGGAAGTAAGCAGTTCTCACAGCTGCCTCCATAACACCACCGGTTGCACCAAAGATTGTACCAGCACCTGAATACTCTCCAATAGGATCATCAGCTTCTTCTTCAGGAAGATTCTTAAAATCGATACCAGCTGCTTTAATCATACGAGCAAATTCTCTAGTTGTGATGGAAAGATCATTATCCTGGAAACCAGAACTATGCATATGTTCGTTCTTGTCAATCTCAGATTTCTTTGCAGTACAAGGCATAATAGCAACGGAATAAATCTTTTCAGGATCCAAACCAGCTTTTTCCGCAAAATAGGTTTTTGTCACTGCTCCCTGCATCTGCATAGGTGATTTTGCTGAAGAAAAATTAGGTATCATATCTGGATAATATTTTTCCATATATTCAGTCCAAGCAGGACAACAACTTGTAAGTTGTGGAAGAACACCCTTATTTGTCAATCTATGAACAAATTCAGTTCCTTCTTCCATAATTGTCAAATCAGCAGCAAAGTTTGTATCAAATACTTTATCACAACCGAGTTTTCTCAAAACAGCATTAATCTTCTTTGTAGTTACTGTACCTTCAGCCATACCAAATTCTTCACCAATTCCAACTCTAATAGAAGGTGCAAACTGTGCACATACAATCTTATCAGGATTAGCAATAGCAGCTCTTAGACGGTCAGTATCATCTCTTTCATAGATTGCTCCAACCGGACAGTGAGCAGCACACTGACCACATTTAACACAAGGACTATCATCAAGCTTTAACATAGCTGCAGGTGCCATTACAACATTTGCCCCACGGCCAATATACTCAAGAGCATAAACTCCCTGAAGATCTTGACAAACCTGTACACAACGACCACATTTGATACATTTTGCAGGTTCCATAATTATTGCAGCAGAAGAATCATCAATAGGCTTTTCACTTACTCTTGGCTCGAAAGGTTGCTCTCTTATGCCAAATTCAGCAGCAAGAGTTTGAAGCTCACAGTTTTGGTTTCTTATACAAGTAAGACAACTTGTAGGGTGAGTGGAAAGCATAAGTTCAATTATTGTTTTCCTTGTTTCAAAAAGCTCAGGATCAGTTGTAATAATACTTTGCCCTTCAGCAACAGGAGATGCACATGCTCTCATTATCTTTGCAGAACCTTCCTGTTTAACGATACACAATCCACAAGAAGCAATAGGCTTCAAATCTGGATGATAACATAATGTAGGAATCTTTATACCAGCTTTTTTGGCAGCAATAAGAATTGTTGTACCTGCCTCAACTTCTACTGGAACTCCATCTATTTTTAAATTAACCATATTCACTTCTTTCCTCCTATCTCTTAGAAATTGCACCGAATTTACATGTTGTATAACAAACACCACATTTGATACATGTATTAGGGTCAATTTTATGAGGTTCTTTTACCTTTCCGGAAATAGCACCTACTGGACATTTTCTTGCACAAGCAGTACAGCCAACACATTTATCAGGATCAATAACATAACTTATCAGTTTTTTACATTTTCCTGCAGGACATTTTTTGTCAATAATATGTGCTTTATATTCTTCAGGGAAATACTTCATTGTAGAAAGAATTGGATTAGGACTTGTTTGACCAAGTGCACACAAAGAACCACGTTTCATAGCCTGTGCAATCTTCTTAATCTTTTCAAGGTCTTCCATAGTACCAGTGCCATCTGTAATTTTGTTCATGAGACCAAGCATTGTCTTTCCACCGATACGACATGGTGCACATTTACCACAAGATTCATCAACTGTAAATTCAAGATAGAACTTAGCAACGTCTACCATACAGTCATCTTCATCCATGACAATCATTCCACCACTTCCCATCATAGAACCAATTTTAATCAAAGAACCAAAATCAATTGGAGTGTCAAGGTTTTCTTTAGTAATAACTCCACCACTTGGACCACCAGTCTGAACAGCTTTGAATTTTTTACCATTGGCAATTCCACCACCAATATCAAAAACAATTTCTCTAAGGGTTGTTCCCATTGGAACTTCAACCAAACCTGAGTTACTAATTTTTCCAGTAAGAGCAAAAACTTTTGTTCCATGAGAATCTTCCGTTCCAATTTTTGAGAACCAGGCTCCACCTTTATGAATAATTACAGGAACATTTGCCCAAGTTTCAACATTGTTGATTTCAGTTGGTTTACCCCAAAGTCCTTTTACAGCTGGGAAAGGAGGCCTTGGTTGTGGCATTCCACGTTTTCCTTCAATTGATTGTAACAAAGCTGTTTCTTCTCCACAAACAAAAGCTCCAGCTCCAAGTCTGATTTCAATATCAAAATCAAAACCACTACCAAGAATATCTTTACCTAAAAGACCATATTTTCTTGATTGTTCCATAGCAACTTCAAGACGATGAATTGCAAGTGGATATTCTGCACGAATATAAATAAAACCTTTGCAAGCTCCAATTGTTTTACCACAAATAGTCATTGCTTCAAGAATTGAGTGAGGGTCACCTTCTAAGGTAGAACGATCCATATAAGCTCCTGGATCACCTTCATCAGCGTTACAAACAACGTATTTAATATCATTTTCCGCTTTTTTGGTAAAATTCCACTTCATCCAAGTTGGGAATCCTGCACCGCCACGTCCTCGAAGACCAGCAATCTTAAGTTCATTAATTATATCATCCGGGGTCATTTCAAAAAGTGCTTTTTCTAAAGCTGAATAACCATCTCGAGCAATATATTCATCAATGTTCTCAGGATCAATAAATCCACAGTTTCTTAGAACAATTCTAAATTGTTTCTGATAAAATTGAATATCTTCAACTTGAGCATGTTCTTTACTAATATTTTTATCATAAAGTAATCTGGTAACTTCACGACCTTTAATAATATGTTCAGAAATAATCTCAGCTGCATCCTCCGGTTTGACTTTTACATAAAAAGAATCTTCTGGAAGAACTTTAACAATTGGACCTTGTTCACAGAAACCAAAACATCCAGTCTTAACAACCTGAACGTCATTTTCTACACCTTGTTTTTTTGCTTCTGAAATAAGGTTCTTATAAATCTCATTACTGTGGCTAGACTCACAACCTGTTCCACCACAAACCAATATATAGTTTTTAATTGCCATTATTTACCTCCATTCTTTATAATATCAATAGAAGGTCTGTCAAAAATATGGTCAGTAACAAGTTTCTTTCCAACAATATGGTCTTCTACAATTTTTTTAGCAACCGTTGCATCTACCTTGCCATAAATAGTGGTAGGCATACCAGGTACTATAACTTCAACTGTAGGTTCTACGTAACATAGGCCCATACACCCTGTTTGTGTTACAGAGACATTTGTAATACCTTTTTCATCCAGAGCTTCAATAAATGCTTCCAAAGCTAATTTTGCTCCTGCGGCAATACCACAAGTTCCCATTCCAACAATAATTTGACAATCTTTTCCTTCGATATCTCGTTTTTTAAGATCATCCTGTTTTTTTGCTCTTAAATTCCTGAGCTCTTCCAATGTCATAATAATTCTCCTTTATCCGGGATATCTAGCATCGTTTCCACTCTTACTTGATTAACTTCTTCTTCTTTTGATTCAAGAAATTGCTTTGCTAGCGAAAGAGATCCACTAGATCTCAAATCTCCTAAAACCTCAAGCAATTCAGAACGAGAAATCGTATAGGACCTAGAGCCCTTTCTAGTTGTCAAACTTCTTTCAACAATTACATCACAAACTGATTTACAGTTCCCTGAAAATATTGCCAAAATAGTTAAACTAAGATTTCCCAAAGGCATAACATCAATATCGGTTAAATCAAAACCGAAGTAGATTGTTGTTCCTTTTCCAACGGAAGATGAAATTTTGCAATCTTTGCTTGTCTGGAATAAAAAAGGTATTCCAAGACCAACTTTCCTTTTTATATGTTTAACACCATCAGTATAAAAAGGATCTTTAACCTTTTTTAATATTTCATCACTCATGCCTTTTCCATTATCTACAACCTTAAAAGAGATGTATTTAGGAGTCTCAGCAATTGAAATTTTAATTTCTGTTGCCCCTGCTTCCATGGAATTTTGCGAAATATCTAAAAGAAAGTCACAAAGAAAAAAATGCATTTATCCCTTCTTGTTTAGTTAAACTTTCCAACAATGCCAGCAACTTGCTCTTTGGTAACTTTACCAAAAACTTCACCATCAACTGTCATTACAGGAGCCAATCCACAGCAACCTACACATCTAACAGCTTCAAGGGAATACTTCTCGTCGCTAGTCATACCACCAATCTTAAGGTTATATAGTTTTTCCAATTCTTCAAGAATCTTTTCTCCACCTTTTAGATAACAAGCAGTACCTAAGCACACCTGGATATTATGTTTACCAGGTTTAGTTAATTTGAAAAAGTGATAAAAAGTTACAACTCCCCAAATTTTTGACAAAGGAACATCAAGCATTACTGAAACTTTATCAGCCGCTTCCCGTGAAATGTAACCAACTTCTCCTTGTACTTTATGAAGAACCATGATTAGATTACCGGGCTTATCTTTCCATTCGTTAATAAATTCAACCAACGAATCTGAAAACTTTAATTCTTTCTTTTCAGACATAAAACCTCCAATATTCTAGAAATTACTACAAGTATGGATTATTACACAACAATTGTAAAATTTCAATAAAAAGTTATCGAATAAAAAGTTTTCTTACTTTTTTTATCGATTTTTATTCAATTTCTAACCAAACTGGAAGATGATCACTAATACCCTGTTTTAATTTTAAATCCCAATTAAAAGGAATATTATTTTCTTTTAATAATTTCCCATTTGAAATTACACCGGCATCTTTAAACTCCCAACCAGTATCATCAAAAAGGCAACCATTACATAGGATATTATCAAAGGAATACCATTTTTCATAGAAATAAGAACCTTTACTGTCTTTTAGAATGCAATTATCCAACCAGAAGGAATACCAAAAAGATCTATTGCTTTTTATCATTACAGGCGAACCCGTAACAATTAAACTACCTTCTTCTTCACTTTGATATGAAATTTCATCTTTAACAGTTAGCAAGGCTTTTGGCCCTTCATAATCTTTATCAATCGAAAGTGAAGTGTCTGTATTATAATCTCCTACGATAACAATAGCTTCGCTTGCATTTGTCTTATGACGATATTCTATTATCTGTTTTATTACTTTAAAGGTTTTAATATGTAGCCTTTCAGCTTCTTCAACTCCATTAAGTCTAGAGGCTCCGTGAATAGCAAAAACTATCAAAGGCCCTTTTTTGGTTACAAAATCAGCTTCTAGCACAGGTCGAGCTTCTTCAACAGCATGAACTATACATTTTTCTATTGGAATTTTACTTATTAC
>Ga0172377_10001785_pt1 | contig 21958 bp, 20 predicted proteins | sample Pumphouse3metaG_FD_119749 | JGI IMG/M metagenome (GOLD analysis project Ga0172377, IMG submission 119749) | Leachate microbial communities from a municipal landfill in Southern Ontario, Canada - Pumphouse #3 metaG | ecosystem: Engineered > Solid waste > Landfill > Unclassified | place: Canada...
ATGATAATACCATCATCGGTACGAAATTGGCAGAAAGATCAGAACTGCCGATCATGGTCATAATGGACGGATTCACCACTTCCCACAGCGTGGAAAATTTGGAAATGCTTCCTGACGGCACGGTGAGAAAATTTGTCGGAAGATATAAGAATAAGGAAGCGCTTTTGAATGTAAAAAAACCTCATACTTTCGGCCCGGTGTCGCTTCCTGATTCGTATTTCGAATTAAAGATCGATCAGGATGAAGCTATGAAAGAAGTTTTAAAAAATTATGAGGAGACAGCCGGAGAATTCAAGGAAGTCTCCGGAAGAGACTATGAGCTTATTGAAGAATACAGAGCCAAGGACGCCGATCACATTCTTGTTTTGATCGGATCGACCGCCGGAACCGCCAAGGATGTGGTTGATAATATCAGGGAGAAAGGGGAGAAGGTCGGACTTGTGAAAATAAAACTTTTCAGGCCTTTTCCTTACAAGGAGGTTGCTGTGGCTGTTTCAAAAGCCAAAAGTATCGCGGTTATGGACAGATCTATATCTTTCGGCTCTGTTCCGCCTCTCTATTCTGAAATAATAAATAGCGTCAAAGATTGTGATATGCGGGTTGCGAGCTACGTTTACGCTTTAGGCGGACGGGATATTTTTACCAAGGATATCGAGAGAGTCTTTGAAGATCTGATTTCTGGAAATATTTCTGATAAGACGGAATACTTAAACGCTAAGACGCAATGATATGGATAATATGCAAATTTGTCCTCAGGTTTGCGTGGAACAGATAAAAGTATCCTTTACTGTCATAGGATTTGTATTTGTCTTTTTTTCTTTTTTGACAATTTATTTATTGAAGAACAAATTGACTAGAAAAGCACTAATTTTCCTAGTTGCGGCTTCAACAATATTATTTATATTATTATTAAATTTTAAATATGATGCATGCGCCAGCGGTTGTTCTTCTAGCGGTCTTAGCTTGGGAGAAATTAAACCTGTCCCATCATGGTTTATAAATCATTAATTTTAAGGATAATTCTTATTAATATCTTTAATAAAAATAAAATGAATAAAAAATTGACTGAAAAATTTTATCCGGGACACGCGACCTGCGCAGGATGCGGAATTCCGGCGATCGTGAGGCACGTCTTGGACGAAGCGGATTGTCCCGTGGTCGTGATAAACGCCACGGGCTGCCTTGAGGTGACTTCGACGCTTTATCCTTATAGCGCTTGGAAAGTTCCCTATATCCACAACGCTTTTGAAAACGCGGCGGCTACTGCGGCGGGAGTGGAAACCGCTTACCGGGCGCTCAAAAAAAAGGGAAAAATAAAAGATAAGATGAAGTTCGTGGTGTTTGCAGGAGACGGAGGGACTTTTGATATCGGCCTGCAAGCTCTCTCCGGAATGCTTGAGCGCGGACACGATGTCCTTTATGTGGCTTACGACAATGAAGGATATATGAATACGGGCGGACAACGCTCGAGCGCCACTCCCGTGGGAGCGGATATGGAAACCACTCCGGCGGGAAAGAAGTCCTCGGGAAACAAGCTTCCCAGAAAAGACATGATGGAGATAGTCAAAAGCCATCACATCAAATATCTGGCCCAGGCCAATGTCGCCTATATCGAAGATCTGAGGAAAAAGGCCAGAAAGGCGCTGGAAACGGAAGGACCGTCCTTCCTTCTGGTTCTACAGCCCTGCACCAATGTTTGGAAATTTCCGACTTCCGATTATGTAAAAATCGGAAAACTTGCGACTGAGACCAATTACTGGCCTCTTTACGAGATCGAAGACGGAAGATATATTTTGAATCTAAAAATTGAAAAACCGAAAAAGATTGAAGAATATCTAAAGACGCAAAAAAGGTTCGGACATCTTTTGAGTCCCAAGAACAAAGAGCTGGTGAAAAATATCCAGGAAAATATAAACAGGGAATGGGAAGGGTTGATTGAAAGGGAAAATGGTGGGATAGTAGAGCAGTAAGGCGGTAAAACTGCAATGCCATGTCGGCGATGCTTATTTTTTAAATTTTTTTATGAAAATAGTAAGAGATAAAATTTCAGTCGAAGAGCTCAAGGAAATGTCGGAAAGGATGTTCGGCAATCTGGTCAAAGCGGTCGTAGATGTTAAGAAGGAAATTATGGCCGTGGACGCTGAACTGCATGCCGACCAGGAAGCTTTTCTTTTAGAAGAGGGATCCGAGCAAAAAGATTTGTGGGGAATAAACTTGTATCCGGAAATGAAAGGCGATGATTTTATCGAATTTGATTCGATGATAAATCTGCGTCCGTCGCAGGATAACAGGAGCCGAGGCGTAGATGATTCCGAACTGCAGAAAAGGATAATTGAAATAGTCTATAAATTAGTGGAAAGATAATTTTTATGGAAGAGATCCAGCACAAAAATTTAGCCGGAGGAGAATGGCTCAAGCTTTCTTTTTTCGAGCAGATGGCCAATGTCGGAAGCGAGGTAGAAAGATCGATTATCTGGAAGGATAAGAATAATAGAGAATATAGCCGAATAGCATTTGAAAGAGCGCTGGAGCTTTTGGATCTGACGATTGCCGATCCCAAGAATAAAAAACGTCTCAAAGAGCTTCTGCGCGTGCGCGAATGTCTGGCCGACCATTTCGTCTTTGAAAATGAGTATGCTTCAACAGACAAAAACTGGCAAAATTATTTTTTCGTTTTCAACTGGGCGGCGAGGACAAGGAATAAAATGTAAAATCGGAGTCAAATTTAAATTTTCCAGTTTTAACGCTTGAGCCATGAGCGAGATTCGAAATCGCGGCCTACGAATGGAGTTTATCCGCTTGCCTCGGCGAGCGGAAATGCTTTACCCCGCCAGCCCTGAGACTATAATCGGACTTGCTATCAATTTGTCAAAATTTTAATTTTGCGACAAATTGGAATCTGCCTCTGGCGGAAACCCTATTTTTTCGTCTAGACTAATTTTTATTTTTATGCATAATTAAATAGAGCTGAGCGAATCAGCCACCTTAGCTCAGTTGGCAGACCTTCCCGCCATTGCCTAAGCCCACGTAGCTCAGTTGGTAGAGCGACGCACTCGTAACGCGTAGGTCATCGGTTCAATCCCGGTCGTGGGCTCAGGCTTAGGCAGGCGGGGCGACGCACTTACGCTCGCCGAGGCAAGCGGATAAACTCCATGCGTAGGTCATCGGTTCAATTCCGATAGGTGGCTCATAATTTTTTATGAACAACAGAGATAAAAAAAATATAAATTTGGAGGATTTCCTGAAAAATATAAATTCGGGAAAAAACAAGAGAATAAACCCTTTTATAACCGTAGTGCTGCTGATTTTCGTCTTTTTAAATATTCTCGCCGACACGGGCGGGTTTAGCCTAATAATTAATCATCTAAAATCTATGGGAACACTCACGACGCTGATTATCATTGCGGCAGTGATCATATTGATCTCCATCCGCCAGATCAATCAGTACCAAAAAGGTGTAAAATTCATGTTGGGAAAATATGTCGGTATCATGGAGCCTGGCTGGAGGCTGGTTTTTCCGATAATCCAGGGCTATCAAAAAGTCGATATGCGCATCAAGGCGGTTGATGTGCCGGATCAGGAAGCTATCACTAAGGACAACATTTCCGTAACGGTCAACGCGGTGATATATTACAAGGTGGCCGATGCGGAAAAAGCGATAATCGAAGTGGAGGATTTTTATTATGCCGTATCCCAGCTGGCGCAGACTACGATGCGAAACGTAGTCGGAGAGGTCGATCTGGACGAGCTTCTCTCCAATCGGGACGCGATTGCGGAGAAAATCAGAAAAATTGTTGATGAAGCGACGGACGCTTGGGGAGTGAAAGTCAACTCGGTGGAGCTCAAAGACGTCACTCTTCCCGAGGAGATGAAAAGGGTTATCGGAAAGCAGGCTGAGGCGGAAAGGGAGAAAAGAGCGGTTATAATAAAATCGGAAGGAGAGGTCGTGGCAGCCGGCAATATTTCCAAAGCGGCTGAAATGCTTTCTGCCAAGCCGGGGTCGCTTCATCTGAGAACGCTTCACACCCTTAATGATCTTTCATCTGATCAGTCCAATACGGTAATCTTTGCCGTACCCATAGAAGTTCTGAGGGCTCTTGAAAAAATAGGCGGTCAGGGGAAATAACAAGAACGTACTTACGAACGTACTTACGTCCGTAATTACGAAAAAATATGAAAAAAGAAATAAGGAAATTAAGCAAAACATCGACCCATAGCTACTCAATCGTTATCCCGAAAGCGATAATCGATAGATATGGATGGCGGGAAAAACAAAAACTTGTCATTGAAGACAAGGGCAGGGGAAAATTGGAAGTAAGAGATTGGCGGAAGCGTTAAGGCGTTATAACAATTAAACAATATAACAATTAAACAATATAACAATTAAACAATATAACAATATGCGTACATTTATCTGTGAAATTTGCGGGGACGCTTATCTGGGAACGGAGGCGCCTTCAAAATGTCCTTTCTGCGGGGCTGATCATTCTTATATAAAGCCGGGAGCCGAAGCCAATCCTGTTTTTAAAAGAGCGGGAGAAATAGGCGAAAAATCCAAGGAAAATTTGATGCTGACCTTAGATTTGGAAATGAAAGCCAGCGCCATCTATCTTTGTATGGCGGGAAAAACCGAAAAATTTGAAATTAAGCAGATGTATAAGCGTCTGGCCAAGGTTGAGCTGGAGCACGCGACGGTCGTGACGAAGCTTCTGGGGATAGAGATGCCGAAAAGCTCGGTCGAAGAGTGCGGAGACGAAGATCTGGAAAATTTCGAAAAAACCGTGGAGCTGGAAGAGCACGCCACGTCTCTTTACGGAAGATTCGCTGCGGAATCCGAAGAAGAAAAAGTGAAAACTTTTTTCGTGGCTCTTATGAAGGTCGAAGCGGAGCATATCGAGCTTATAAGGAATTATATGTAAAAATATTTTAAATCCTGTTTAATCTTTTGATTTATAAAAAATCGCCGGCTTTTCCGGCGTTTTTCATTTTGCAACTATATAATTCCGCATATTTATATTTTAGAAAGAGATTTTTTTTAATCCTTATTTTCTTCTTCTTCCGAATATTGCCTTATCGCATCTTCCCATCTTTTGAGCATCTCTGGATCTACGTGCATCGTTTCGGACAGATAATAAAGCAAAGAATGATTATCTTCGATTTCCACTTTTTCTTCAATCTTGTCGCTGTCTGTTTTTTCAGCTTTTTCAGCGCTTATTTTTTTCCCTGTTTTTATATTATAGTAAACAGTTTTCTTTTTAAGCCTGGAATCTCCGGAAATCATCGGAATATTTTTTATCTCAGGGACATACCCGATGAAATTTTCTTTAGGGACATCAGTTATTATTTGCGAGATGAATTTATTCCAGATCGGCGCGGCGACATAAGAGCCGTCTGCTCCCATTTTCATAGGACGGTTATCATTGTTTCCTGCCCAGACCCCCACAGCTATTGAAGGCGTATACCCCACAGTCCAGGCATCTCTGTAATCCTGGGTAGTTCCCGTTTTGGCCGCTAGGGCATATCCGTCCAGATGCAGGAGATTATTCGGTCCGAAAATTGGCGTTCGCGCTGCATTATCGGATAAGATGGAATTTATCTTTCTGGCGATTTCCGGATCGATCGCCCTTATTTCTTCTTTTGTAAATGTCTGGATTTCTTTGCCGGAAGAATTTGTTATTTTTATGATAGGAGTCGCGGGATTTCTTATTCCGTCATTGGCGAAAACCGAAAAAGCAGAAGTTTCTTCCAATAATTTCATAGCGCCTCCGCCAAGGGCAAGCGCCAGGCCGTAGTTTCTATCGTCGTTCAATGTCGTTACTCCCAGCCTCTTTGCCAGTTCTATCGTTTCAGGAATTCCGGCTAAGTAGAGAGTTTGCACTGCCGGAATATTTAGCGACATTGCAAGAGCCTGTCGCATTGAAACTCGTCCATGAAATTTTCCGTCATAATTTCGGGGAATATAATCTTTGCCGCTTCCGTCCGGACCGAAGTTTGTGCGTGCGTCGAAAAGAAGAGTTTCTGGCTGGAAGCCTTTTTCGAAAGCCTTGGCGTAAACTATGGGCTTAAAGGATGATCCGGGCTGTCTTTCCCTTAATGAAACGTTTACTTGTCCGTCTATCGATTTGTCAAAATAATCCAAGGATCCTGCCATCGCCAAAATCTGTCCTGTTTTAGGATCGATAGCCACCAGCGAAGCATTGGTCGCCCCATACCTATTGAGATGATCTTTGGAGTTTTTGAGAATTTCTTCCGCAAGCATCTGCTTTTCCCAATCAAGGGAAGTGATTATTCTCAGTCCTCCTTTTTCAAGAAAATCTCTTCCATATTCGCTTTCCATCTTTTCAAGGACATACATTACAAAATGGGGCGCTTTGATGTCGCGGTTAAGGGGCTGTATTTTTTCCTCTATATTTTCATTCAGCGCTTTTTCTGCCGTTTCTCCCGAGACCAGTCCCAATTCTCGAGTCCTTTCTATTATTTTGCGCTGTTTTTTTACCAGTTCTCCGATATTTTCTCCGTAAGGAAGATACAAACTGGGTGCGTTGGGAAGGATCGCAAGCAACGAGGCCTCATCTAAGGTGAGATCTTTTGCGTCTTTTTTAAAATACGTCTGGGCGGCCGCTTGGATTCCGTAGGCGTTGGCTCCGTAAGGAACTTTGTTGAGGTACATATCAAGAATCTCGTCTTTGGAATAGATCCGTTCTATCTTTATAGCCAAGACCGCCTCTTTGATCTTTCTTTTAAAAGTTTTTTCCCGGGTCAAAAAAACGTTTCTGGCCAGTTGCTGGGTTATGGTTGAAGCTCCCTGTTCGATGTTTTCCGCCTTTAGATTCTCTCTGGCAGCTCGAAGCGAGGATTTTATATCTATACCGAAGTGATGGTAGAAATTATCGTCTTCGGCCGCGATGGTCGCCCAGCGTATCGTGTCAGGTATCTCGTCGTGAGAAAGAACTTTCCTATTTTCCTCTCCAAAAATTTTATAAAGGACATGCTTGCCGCTCCTGTCATAAATTATCGAAGTCTCATTCATCTCAAATTTTTTTTCCGTCACTTCTGAAGTATTGGTATAAAAATATATGAAAGTCAGGAGAAAGGCCAGAAAAATCGAAACTAGGACGTCAAATATTCCCAGCGCCGTCTGAAGCGCTAAGCGCGCGTATTTATTGCGGGGAGGATTTTTAGCTTTGCGGGTCATTTTTCTAAAAAATAAAAAATAAAAAACGGCTTATCGATAAGCCATTATAGACTTTTTTTTACGGCAAGTCAATTTTCTTTCTTTAATGCCGGTTTTTATTTGCATTTTTTAGGGAAGTTTATTATAATTCACTATGAGTTTTGAAGCTTTAAAACTGAATTTTTTAAAAGTCAGTTTTGTTTTTATTAAAAATTTAAATAAAGAAAAAAATATGAAAAACTATTTTACCGGAAAGGGGATAAATCTCAGATCGCACGATTCTGAGGAGAGTGTCGCGAGCATTGCCAAAGAAACCGATCAAAGGAAAGAAAATATAGCGAAAAGCATAGACAAACTCATGTCGTTCAGCCTTTTTATGATATTTTTCGGGTTGCCGTTGTTTTTTACCGGGCTGGCTTTTCAGGGAGTTGTTTTTGAAAAGCAAATATATTTCTATTTTTGGGCTCTTCTGGCTTTGGTTTCTTGGGCGGCCAAGGGAGTTATTTTGGGAAAGATGAAGATTCGGAGAACTCCCCTTGATATTCCGATTGTCGCTTTTTGGTTGACCTATGTCATATCTACGGTATTCTCTGTCGATAGATGGCACAGCATTTGGGGATTTTTTGGAGATCCTTCCAGGGGACTTATGAATGTGACGGCGATAATAGTAATTTATTATCTGATAATGAGTAACTTCACCAAGGAAAGAATGCGCTTGATGATAGGCGGACTGGTGTCGGCGGGAATCATATTATCCTTGTGGTCCCTTATTCTTTTTATGGGAATTGATATTGTTCCGGACAAAATTAAGCCGTTTATCCCTTTCAATATAGTCGGGACCTCTACCGGACTTAAGCTTCTTTTTGGCGCCATGATTCCTTTAATTATCCTGTTTTTATTCGAGATGGATACGGAAAAAAGCCGGCTTAAAAAAATTACTTCTTATGTCTTGCTCGCTTTCGTTCCGATAAACATATTTTTGACTTCGATTCTTTTTGATAAGACCGGAGCGATTATAATATTGATAGGCGTGGGAATTTTTCTTCTGTATATCCTTTCCAATATTGTGAGGCCGAAAGACAAGATGACATGGGTTCCTATGGTTGCTTTTGTTTTGGTCATGATAGCCTTAATGGTGGGAAGAAATAATATCAGCAGAGTAGATATTCCTTTGGAGGTAAGTCCGAATGCCAAAATATCTTGGGAGATTGCCAAGGGAAGCCTGAAGGAAAATGCCTTTTTGGGTTCCGGTCCTGCTACTTACGGATATAATTTTTCCATGTTCAAGCCCCAGGAATTCAATAATAATGTCTTTTTTGAATTGAGGTTCTATCAGGCGACCGGACTATTTTTCGAAGCTCTTTCGACCATCGGAGTTATCGGATTGGTAGCTTTTCTGATCGTGACAATCGCTTTTATAAATGTTTCGATTTATCTAGTGAGCAAAGATAAGGAGAAGAACAAAATTTATTCCCTGAGTCTTTTTTCGGCGGTTCTGATCCTTATGGCAGGCTCGCTTTTTCTCAGAGTGGAAGGAACGATATTGATTATCGGGGGACTTTTGGGCGCTTTGGCTTTGGCAACTATATTTTGGGAAAGCGGAGTCGAGGAAAAATCAGTCAAGCTTTCTTTCAAGGCTTCTCCGAAGTTTGCCCTAACACTAGCTTTCATCTTTATAATGATAAGTTCAGGAGTGGCCGCTTTATTCGTCTACATCGGAAGGGCTTACGTGGCTGATATTCTCGCTGGAAAGAGCCTCAGAGAACCGGTTGTTTCAGAAAATTCCGTTTCCAATGTGGTAAAGGCCGTAAGTTTGAACAATAAGGAAGGAAGATATTATTCGAGAGCCAGCCAGGAGTTTATGGTGTTGGCCAATAATGAAGCTTTGAAGCCTGAAGAGGAGAGGGATATAAACTTTATAAGGGACAATATTAATAATGCTTTGGCTTACGGTAAAGCGGGAGTTGAGAATATGCCCAATGACGCTTTGGCCATAGCGGTGCTGGCTCAGATTTATGAAAATGCCGGCCTTTACGTTTCCGATACGCTGAATGATTCCATAGAAACTTACAATAAAATTTTGGAAGTCGAGCCGCATAACCCGATTGCCTATATGAAAGCCGGACAGATAAAGATAACTATAGCATCGATGGAACAAGATGAAGTCAAGAGAGAAGAATTGATAAAAGAGGCCAAAGATCTTCTTGAAACGGCAATAGAGAAAAAGCCCAGCTTGGATGCGGCCCATTATTATTTAGCTATCGCTCAAAACGCTTTGGGAGATAAAAAAGAATCAATCATATCCATGTCAAACGCCGTTTCCATCAATCCTAATAATATAACTTATCTTTTTAATCTGGGAAGGCTTTATCAGGACAGAAACGAAGGGGATGACAGCGAGAATGCCAGAAAGATATTTGAATATATCCTGACGGTCAATCCAGACGAAATCAACACTAATTTTTCATTAGGTCTTATCTACGAAAGAGCCAATGAGGATAGCAAGGCCATTGAAAAATACAGGAAGGTCTTAAGTCTTGTGACCGGAGACGGCGAGAACGAGAAAAATACCAGGGAACAGCTTGAAAAAATGATAAGCAATGTCCAATCCGGAATAAGCAATGAGGGAGGAGTGCAGGAGCAGGTCAATATTCCTCAAGAAGAAGAGCAGGTTCAGCCTGAAGAAATTGAGCTGATTGAAGCGAACAATCAGGCAAGTCAAGTCCAGGGTCCGGCCGAAGCTTCTCAAGAGGAAGAACAGTCTGATCAGCCTGAAGAAAATATCGGGCAATAAAAAATAATTAGATTAAATATTTGAATATAAAAAAATGTCAATAGAAATTACCGATAAAAATTTCAAGCAAGAAGTTCTGGAAAGCGACAAAGTCACTATGGTTGACTTTTGGGCGCCTTGGTGCGGACCTTGCCAGATGATGGGACCTATATTGGATGAGCTTTCAAAAGAGGAGGGAGATAGATTTAAGATCTGCAAGCTGAATGTAGATGAAAATCCTTCTTCGGCTTCGGAGTATGGAATTATGTCCATTCCGGCGCTGAAAATATTCAAAGACGGAAAGGTCGTGAAGGAACTGGTCGGTCTGCAGAATAAGGATTCATTGAAAGATGAGCTGGAAAAAGCCTAAAAAATAAATGCTTTTGAATTTAAGCGGGAACGGACATCGAAGTCTGTTCCCGCTTTTTTAATAAAATTTGTTCTATTCCTTGAGGGGCTATTAATTTTGGCAGAAATTTCTTTGCAGAAGCAGCGTAAAAAAGTGTCTGAATTGTCCACATGAGACAAAACAGGCAATGTTTTTTAGAAATACATTTTTATAATTGTCCGGTTTAAAAAAGTTGTCAAATATCGCACGTGCGTCCGGATGATAACTTTTTTAATTTATTTTATTTTAAGTCCGGATATGATCGATTTTTAAAATCCAATTAAATTATTTCAGCGCCTTGAGAAGACTTTCTCCGTTCATCTCCTCGGGCTTTTTTATACCCATAAGATCCAGCACGGTGGGCGCTACATCACTCAAAAGACCATGGATTTCGTTCCGGCTTTTGGCTATGTCAGATTCCGTTTTTTCCCTGTGATTATCTCCGGTGACGAACCAGAGGGGAACCGGATTGGTGGAGTGTTCCGTTACTGCTTGTCCCGTGTAAGGGTTTATCATTTCTTCCGCATTTCCGTGGTCGGCGGTTATTAGTAAGCATCCTCCGGCTTGAAGCACTTTGGGAACGAGGATGGATAGGCTTTTGTCTATGCACCGGACTGCTGTGATTGCTGCCTCCATATTTCCCGTATGCCCGATCATGTCGGCATTGGCGTAGTTCATCAATACGAAGTCATATTTTTTTAACTCGATGCTTTCCAAGGCTTTTTGGGTGACTTTGGCCGCGCTCATTTCGGGCTCTTCATCATATTTGGAAACTGAAGGGGAAGGCACGAGAATCCTATCTTCCCCCGGCCAAGCATCTTCTTTTCCTCCATTAAAGAAATATGTCACATGGGCGTATTTTTCGGTTTCTGCGATGCGAAGTTGTTTCTTGTTGTTTTTGCTGAGTATTTCTCCCAGTCCATTGGTCGTTTTTTCCGGAGGAAAAACTACGAAGGCTGGCAGGTCTTTTTCGTATTCCGTCATAGTGGCGAAATATACCTTGATTTTCTTTATATTTTTTATTTTATTGAATTCCGGAACAACGAAAGCCTTCGTTATCTGGCGAGCCCTATCTTCCCGAAAGTTGAAAAAAATAACCGAATCGTTGTCCCTTATTATCCCAACAGGCTGGCCGTTTTTTTCCACTACTCCCGGCTCCATATATTCGTCGGTGATGTTCTTTTTATAAGACGCTTCCATATAAGCGACGGGGTCGCTTGTTTTTTCTCCTGCTCCTTCCGTAAGCATGCGGTAAGCCTTCTCGGTCCTGTCCCAATTATTATTTCTGTCCATAGCCCAGTTTCTTCCGCAAACGCTGGCTATTTCTCCGATTTCCGCTTCGCTTATTTTCTTTTGGATCTTCTTGACAGTCTCAGTGCCTGATTTCGGAGGAGAATCTCTTCCGTCGGTAAATAGATGAAAAAAGACATTTTTTATCTTTTGAGACTTGGCCATCTCGATAAGCGCAAAAAAGTGATCCATGGATGAGTGCACCGAGCCTTCCCCTACCAGTCCCATTATATGGAGAGCGCTGTTGTTTTTATGGACGTTTTCCATGGCGGAAAGGAGAATTTTATTGGCAAAAAAACTCCTATCTTGGATTGACAGGGTTATTCTGGGAAGGTTTTGGTATATTATTTTTCCGCTTCCCAATATGGTGTGTCCGACTTCGCTGTTCCCCGGCTCTCCCCAAGGTATGCCTGCGGATATCCCCGAGGCTTGAAGGGAAATGAGGGGGTAATTCCTGTCCAATTTGTCTATTGTCGGCAGGACGGCTTTTTTTATCGCATTTCCTTCTTCGCTTTCGCTGACTCCCCATCCGTCCAAAATCACTAAAAAAATCGGCTTGTGCATATTTTTTGTTTGTTATTTTTTTCTTTGTTTTTTAAGGATTGCAGTCAGATATATTTTAACACTTTTATTTTCCTTTGACAAAAGTCTTTTGTTGTAATATTATTTTTATGAGTAATTAATAATAATATTTTATCTGTTTACTCGTTTAATAGCTTTATAAAATTGAACTTTTTATAATAAATTTTTTGTTGAGAATGGAATATAAACTTGTTTTGATTTTTGAAAAAAGAATAAGATTTTGTATCGGAATAACAGGAAATTGATTTTCCTTAGAAGTTATTTTGATGCAATATCCAAGCTATTTAAACAAGAAACATGACTAATTGCGTCGTATGGAAATAAATTTGGCGTTTATAGCCATTGGAATGATAATGCTTACATTGGGAGCGGTAGCCGGATATTATACTAGGCAGTCTATAGCTAGAAAACAGCTTTCTACTGCGGAAGGAAAAGCCAATAGCATTTTGGAAGAAGCTAATCAAAAGTACAAAGAAGAAACTCTTGAAGCGAAGAAAAAGGCTGTCAAAATACTTGAAGAGGCCAAGAAGAAAGAAGAAGAAAGAGAAAATCAGATAAGACAGATGGAAAAAAGGCTAGAAAGAAGAGAGGAAATGTTGGATAAGAAAATGGAAGAGCTGGATAAGGGTCGGGATTTGCTCGAGAAGAAAGTTGTGGATGTCAAAAAAATAAGAAAGGAAGCCGAATCCATAAAGAACAAAGAAATGGCTCGTCTGGAAAAAATTGCCGGATTGAGCAAAGATCAAGCTAAAAAAGTTTTATTGCAGCTCACGGAAGAGAATTGCAAAAGCGATTTGGTCGAAAGAATAAAGAAGATGGAGAATCAAGGGGCGGATGAGCTGAAGAAAAAAGCCCAAGGGATAATAGCCCAGGCTATCCAAAAATACGCCGGTTCTCATTCGGCGGAAATGACGACCTCGACCGTGTCCATTCCTTCGGATGAAATAAAAGGAAAAATCATCGGTCGGGAAGGAAGAAACATAAAAACTTTGGAGAGACTCACCGGAGTGGAGATAATAGTCGATGATACTCCGGAAACCATAGTCGTTTCCAGTTTTGATCCGGTCAGAAGAGAAATCGCCAAAATGGCCTTGAACAAGCTGATCGAGGACGGGAGGATCCATCCGACACGGATAGAAGAAGCGGTCGAATATGCGAAAGGAGAAATAGACAATAAGATAAAAGAAGCCGGCGAAGCGGCGGTATATGACATTGGAATTGCCGGATTGGAACCCAAGCTGGTGTATCTTATAGGAAGGTTGAGATACAGGACCAGTTTCGGGCAGAATGTGCTTATCCATTCGATGGAAGTCGCGCATCTGGCCGGAGCTTTGGCGGAGGAACTGGGAGCGGATGTTGCTGTGGCCAAAAAGGCGGGTCTCCTGCATGATATCGGCAAAGCGGTTGATCATGAAATTCAGGGCACTCATGTTAAGATCGGAATTAAAATATTGGAGAAATTCAATATTGACAAGGAAGTTATCGATGCCATGAAATCTCATCACGAAGAATATCCTTTCGGAACAGCGGAATCTTTCATAGTGGCGGCGGCGGATGCTATTTCTGCCGGGCGTCCAGGCGCCAGAAAGGACACTCTCGAGCAGTATTTGAAGAGAATAGAGGAGCTTGAGGAAATCGTTAATTCTTTCGAGGCGGTAGAAAAAAGTTATGCCATCCAGGCAGGAAGAGAGATAAGGGTTTTCGTCGATTCGGAAAAATTGGATGACTACGGATCAATAAAGCTTGCCAGAGAAATTGCCGATAAGATTGAAGAAGATCTGAAATATCCGGGAGAGATAAAAGTTAATGTTTTGAGGGAAACCAGATCAATAGAGTTTGCTAGATAGCGTTTTTCCTTTTATATTGTGGATAAAATGCTTGCATTGTTTGGAATTAAGGTAGTAGACTTATCTAGAAGAAGGAAAAATTTAATTTCGCAAAAAGAAAGGAGGTGTATGGAAAATGAAAAACATTAACAAAGGGGAATTGATAGACGCAGTTGCGGCAAAGACTGACATGTCGAAAAAAGATGTCAGTTCAGTCTTGGAAGCTACTTTGGATAAAGTGACTGAAGAGATCAGAAAAGGAAACAAGGTCACCATTACCGGATTCGGAACATTCAAAACAAGCAAGAGATCTGCCAGGCAGGGAAGAAATCCTCAAACTGGTGAGACTATCCAAATCGCAGCTTCCACTGTACCTAAATTTTCAGCGGGTAAAGCGCTTAAGGATGCTGTTAAATAAAAATAAAAAGATAGCTTCAAAATCTCGTTCGCCTAGGCGAACGAGATTTTGTTATAGATTAAAATTTTCCGAGGAGCAAAGATTGACGCGTTTGCTATTGATGAAAATGTGAGTGTATTGTATAATTTAAGTGCTGAAAAACTTTTTTAAAATTAAAACAAAAAACAGCTATGTTGAACCTGCCTTTTCTTTTCGGAAAAAATAATTTTTTAGGTATTGATTTCGGAACTTCTTCGATAAAGATTGTCGAGCTTACCTATAAGGATGAAAACACCCATCTTATAAATTATGGGTGGGTCAATATGCCGACCAGGACCAAGACCAACGAATTGGAAGCTAAGACTAGGGAAAAAGATGACGCTCAGATCGTGTCTTCTCTCAAAAAACTTCTTGATAAGATGGACATCCAGAGCAACTCCGCCAATATATCCATCGGATCTTATCGGGGGCTCACTGCTTTGATAAAAGTCAATAAGGTCGATGATGATGATGTGGCTGAAATAATAAAAGCGGAAGCCGGCAAACATATTCCAGTTTCTTTGGACGAAGTCTATCTCAGCTGGGATATCGTTTCCAAAAATATTCCCAAAAAAAGCTTTCTGATTTCCGGCGACAGAGAAAGGGACGAATTGGAAGGGAAAAAAGAAAGCGCCGAGGTTCTTCTCGTAGCGGCGCCCAAAGAAGATGTGCGGAGATTCGAAGGAATTGTTTCCGAAGTCGATCTGAAAGTTGATTCTTTGGAGCTGGATATTTTTTCATCGGTGAGATCTCTCTTGGGCAATGATTTGGGGGTTTTTCTGATAGTGGATGTGGGAGCCAGGGTGACTAATCTAGTTTTGGTGGAAAAAGGCATCGTGAGGGTAAATAGGAATATAAACATCGGCGGAGACGAAATTACCAAAAACATTTCTTCCGGCCTGAACGTATCATGGGAAAGAGCGGAGAGTTTTAAAAAGAAAAATGATTATCTTTCCAATGAAGGCAAACAGATGGTTTCTCCGGTCTTGGAAGTGATAGCCAAAGAAGCCAATCGGATAATAAGCGCTTATTTTGCGGAAGGCCAGAAGAACAAGATTGACAGCGTCATCCTGGTTGGAGGAGGAGCTGGAATAAACAAGATCGACGCACTTTTTGCTGAAATACTGGGCACCCGGGTCTCTATCGGTGATCCTTGGCAGAAGATAACGATAGAAAACGAAAAAATAAAAAATAATTCAAAGATGATTTCCAGGTCTCTGGCGGTCGCCACGGGGTTGGCTCTCAAGGGCGTGGATAATTATAAGCGTAAGGAATAGGAACTATAAAAACCTTTGAATTATTTATAAATATGTTATAATAATATAAAATAATCTTTCAAAACAAGAAATAAAATTTTTTAAAATAATTATTAAACACAAACAAAATGGTTGACGTAAATCTTCATCAAGCCGCCGAAAAGGAGTTGAGAATAAAAAGAAGCGTTCCTTTTTTCAAGACCAGTCCTTTTATTTCTTTTTCTCTGTTGGCGATAGTATTGATATTATATGGCGGAACGATCCTTTATCAGAAAGTTTTGGAAAGCAAAAGTGCTGAGTTGGCTCAGGCGAAGGAGCAGGAGCTTAAGACGATTAATGCTGATGCCGCCAATGAAGCGATTGATTTTCAAAATAGGCTCGATTCCTCTCTGAAAAACCTGGAAAAAAAAGTCAGCCCTAAAGATACTCTTGACGCTCTGGAAAGCATGATGGTCAAGGGAGTGTTTTTGAACAGCTTGGTCAATAATACGGATAGCAATAAGATGGAAATCGAAGCTGTTTCGGACGGATTTAAAACGACTGCCAGCCAGATGCTCAGTTTTAAAAAAAGCGACATCTTTACTGATGTGAGGATAAACGAATCCGGCCGGGACGAAAATGGCCGAGTGGTCTTTTCTATGGAAGCCGATCTTAAAAAATAATTTTTTAGAATAAAAATAAAAATATGAAAATAAAATTTATATTAATGCCGGCAGCCATAGTGGCTTCAATCATAATAATGATATGGCATGTCTGGCCCGCATGGTTCGATAAGAGTTTGGACAACAGCGTGGCTTCGCTGAATGAAGACATAAAGGCTCAGGAAGAAGAGATTGCGAAAATAAAAAATAAGAAAAACAACATTGAGAAGTTGTCGCAGACTTTGAGAAGCGATATCTCTAATAAGGATCTTGTTTTTTCCTATTATCCCTTCATAAAGAAAGATGAGGACATAGTGAACAAGATAAATCATATCGCTTTTGGATCAGGAGTTTTTGTAACCGGAATCAATGTCGAGTATGGAAAAATAGACAGCAAAAAGGACGACTCGGAAAAAATACTGGCCATTCCTGCCGATAAAAGCGACAGCGCTAAAGGAACCGATATAGAAAAAGCTATCTTATCCGCCGGAAAAACGGAAAAAACTCCGGGATTTCTTACTGCTAGCATAGGAGTCTATGGAGACTATCCTCAGATAAAGAATTTTCTCCATTCGCTTTATCTGACTGAATTTCTCAATAATATAAGATTGTTTGATATTCACAGAAGCAATTCCGGCGCTGCCGGAGATTCGTCAGCCGGAAAGCTGGAAGCTGAGATAACGGTAAGCTTCGGATATCTGTCTAAGATGGAGGAAAAAAATCCTGATGTTATCATAAACAATCCCTTGTTCTCTTCCAGCAGTTTTAATCTGGGAGCATTGAATGAAAAAAGAGAACTGATGTCCGAAAAATATCCCAATAGCGAAATGGGCGAAATCGGTACGGTTGACCTTTTCGTTCCCTAAATAAATCTTTCAATTCTCTTGATAATTATTAACGTTCTGTCGTAGTGGTTTTTACGAATTTTATTGCGTATACATATATAAACAAAAATGCCTGAAAAAAAGATAAAAAAAAATGAAAAAAGAGAAGAATTGAAGGAGCTGGCTGAAGAATTAGGGGTTGGCTTTTTGGAAAAAGCTCCCGAAAGTGTCGACAGAAAAACTGTTAAAATAATCCCGGAGGAAGTGGGCAAGAAATATGGGATGGTTTCTTTCGCCAGGGAAGGGAAAAATATAGTCAAAGTTGTGATGTCTGATCCTCAGAATGTGGAAGCCAGAAATATCCTAGGTTTTTTGGCGGAGAGGAATAAAGTCGAATTTGATGTTTCGATAGCGCCTCCGGATGTGATAAAGGAGATATTGGGCAAATATCATTCGGCGGAAAAAGCGGTAGAGGATGTGATGCTTTCCTTCCAAGATTCGGTAAAAGAAAGGGAGGAAGCGAGCAAAAAAAGAAAAAAAGTAGATTCCAATATAATTATCCAAGACGCTCCGGTTTCCAAGTTGGTAAAGGTAATAATCAATCACGCCATAGAAGGCGAGGCGAGCGATATCCATATCGAGCCCATAGACAACGAGTACAGAGTGAGATACAGGGTTGACGGCATGCTCCATTCCACTCTGGTTCTGCCCAAGAGCGTCGGAATGGCGGCCATATCCCATATAAAAATATTATCCAATTTAAAAATAGATGAAACGAGAAAGCCCCAGGATGGAAGGTTTAAGGCGAACGATGAAAATATTATCACTTCCGAAGGAGTGGATTTCCGCGTGTCGACTCTGCCCGTGATAGAAGGAGAAAAAGTGGCTATGAGGGTGCTCACCAAGGATGACCGGGTTTTTGACCTTAAAAAGCTCGGACTTATGGGAAAGAATTTCGATGTGCTCAATAAAAAGATCAAAGAGCCGAACGGAATCATACTTAATACCGGGCCGACCGGATCGGGAAAATCCACCACGCTTTATTCTTTTTTGCGCATTATCAATAAGGAAGAGAGAAACATTGTCACCTTGGAAGACCCGATAGAATATTCGCTGGAGGGGATAAATCAGAGCCAGATCAATCCGGCTATCGGTTATACTTTTGCCAGCGGATTGAGATCCATATTGAGGCAGGATCCCAATGTCATAATGATAGGGGAGATCCGCGATAATGAAACGGCTGAACTGGCGATACACGCTTCTCTTACGGGTCATTTGGTTTTCTCCACTCTGCATACCAATAACGCCATAAGCGCCATTCCGAGGCTTATCGATATGGGAATCGAGCCCTTTCTGCTTTCCTCTTCTTTGAGCGCGGTGGCCGCCCAAAGGCTTGTAAGAAGGCTTTGCGATAATTGCAAGAAAGAGATAAAGCTGCCGGAGAAAGTCTATGCCACAGCAAGAGAGGCTTTGGAAACTATAGACAATGAGGAGCTGAAAAAATACGATATCGATGGGCCGTTGGATCTGGACAATCTGAAATTCTATACCAAAACTGGTTGCGAGGAATGCGGCAACACCGGATACAAGGGACGATTGGCCATTTTTGAATGCGTTGACGTGGATAACGATTTGAAAGAAGTTATTACGGAAAAAAATGAGATTCTTCTCAAAAAAGTCGCCCAAAAACAAAATATGCTCACCATGCGCCAAGACGGTTTTTTGAAAGCGGCAAAGGGATTGACTTCGGTTTCGGAGGTTGAGAGAATGACGGAAGGGACGATGTCGGTGGGCGAACTGGAAGATGATATAGGATGAGGAAATGTCGTAAAAAATAACAGAATAATAATTAATCAAAGGGACAAAAACAAATTAACAAAGAGGTTTCTTCTCAAGAATAAAGCAATATTTGTGTTTCAATGTTAAATTGTTTCTTGTTAAGTTGATAAAAATATGGAAGAAAAAAGCAATGAAAACAAAGAAATAAACATCTTATTGGCGGAAGACGATGAATTTATAAGGGATATTTACAGCCGTATTTTTACAATGAACGGATATAATGTTATAATTGCCAATAACGGGATAGAAGCGATGGAAAAACTGGAGAAGAACGCTCCCGATCTGATACTTCTGGATATAATGATGCCTTATATGAATGGCAAGGAAGTTTTTAAAAAGATAAAAGCCAGCGACAAGCTAAAAAATATTCCGGTGGTTTTCCTGACCAATGTTTCCGCCCAGGACGATATAGAGCAGGAACTTTTGGAACAGGCCGACAAATATCTGATAAAAGCCCATTTTACCCCCAAAGAAGTCATAGAAGAAGTCACTCCTCTTATAAATAAAAATAAAAAAATTTAAAAATAAAAATTTAATCCTGCCGAAGTGAAGAGCTTAAAATGATCAAGAAAGACAGGATAAAAAAATAAAAACAAAAAAATGGCTGACACATTGCACGCGGAACAGAAGTTAAAAAGTTTTTTGTTGACGGTTGCCCAGCAGAATGCCTCGGATCTCCATCTGGTTGTCGGACGCTATCCGACTATCAGGGTGGACGGGCGCCTTATCCCTCTTACTGAGGAGGAAGTCCTGACTCCCGAAAAGACAAAAGATTTCAGCAAAGTGCTTCTGACGGAAAAAGACGAAAAAGAGCTTCTCGAAAAAGGGCAGTCGAATTTTTCTTATGATTTCGAAGGCAAAGCTCGCTTTAGGACCAGCGTTTATTTCCAGCAGGGAAAATTGAGCGTAGCGATGCGTCTTATCCAGACAAAAATCAGGACGCTTGAAGAATTGGAAATAAATCCGAGCCTTTATGATTTTGCCCAGCACGGCCAGGGATTGGTTTTGGTCACCGGACCGGTGGGGCACGGAAAATCCACCACTTTGGCGGCCATCATCGATTATATCAATCATAATTTTGACAAGCACATAATGACTATCGAAGATCCGATCGAATATATATATCAGCAGGACCGCTGTCTCATAAACCAGCGGGAAGTCGGGCACGATACGGAGAGTTTCGCTCTGGGACTGAGGGGAATATTCAGAGAAGACGTCAACGTGCTTCTTATCGGAGAAATGAGAGATCTCGATACCATTGCGACCACCATGACGGCCGCAGAAACCGGACATCTGATCTTTGCCACCCTTCACACCAATAACTGCGCCCAGACGGTGGACAGGATCGTGGATGTTTTTCCGGCCCATCAGCAGAACCAGATCAGGGCGCAATTAGCCAATGTCCTTCTGGGAGTCGTATCCCAACGGCTTATTCCAAAAATCGGGGGAGGAAGGACGCCGGCGGTGGAAATAATGATAAAGAATCACGCAGTGGGGAACCTGATCAGAGAAAACAAATCCTATCAGATCGATTCGATCATAGAGACAAGCCTCAAGGAGGGAATGGTTTCGCTCGACAGGGCGTTGAGCCAATTGGTAAAAAATGGTATAATTTCCATAGAAGATGCCTTTACCTATACGAACAACAAGGAATATCTAAAAACAATAATAAAAAATAAATAAAAATTTTTATGAGGTTCACATTTAAAGCCAAGGATCTCAAAGGCAAAGTCCGCAAGGGAGTCATCAACGCGGTCGATCGGGAATTGGCGGTCCAGATCCTTAGGGAGAACAAGCTTAATCCGATATCCGTCGAGAAGGAAACAGGAGATTCTTTCCTGAATCAATATTTCAGCAAGACTTGGGAGAGGGTTGACAAGAAAGATCTAGTGGTCTTTTTCCGCCAGTTCCACGCCCTTATCGGATCCAAAGTTCCGGTGGTTTATTCTTTGCGGGCCATCGCTGATCAGTCCGAGCATAGGTATTTGAGCAGCGCCGTCAAAGATGTCGCCAATGACGTCGAGGACGGAACAACTCTTTCTTCGGCGATGAAAAAATATCCGGATGTGTTCCCCAACGTTTCCACCAGCGTCATCGAGGCGGGAGAAATTTCCGGAAATCTGGAAGAAGCCATAGAATATGTGGCCAAAAACACCGAGAAAAATTACAGGACGACAGCCAAGATAAAAGGCGCCTTGATCTATCCGGCTTTTGTGACCGCCGTTGCCATCGTGGTCGGGTTTTTCAGCGTGACATTTATCGTTCCCAAATTGACTCAAGTGATCGAAGACATCAACGCGGAAGTTCCTTGGCACACCCAGCTCATAATCAACATAGGGAATTTCATGGAAAGCTACTGGTGGGCGGTGCTTATCGTCATATTCGGAGCCGTGATAGGAATGTTTTATTATATGAAAACCGAGTCAGGAAAGAAAGAATGGGACAAGATCCAGCTCGATCTGCCTGTTTTCGGCAAGCTTCTCAGATATCTCTATATCACGAGATTTACCAGCAATCTCACCGTGCTTCTGGAAGGAGGAGTGCCGATCGTCCAGTCTCTTGAAACCGTGAGCCGTGTGGTCAACAACAGCGTTTATCAGGGGATAATACTGCGTTGCGGGGACGAAGTAAAGACCGGAGGAACCATAAGCAGCGTCCTGACGCAGTCGGAATATATACCGGGGATAGTGGCCAAGATGGTCAAAGTGGGGGAAGAGACCGGAAAGATAACCGAATCGCTTGATAATGTGGGGAAATTCTACGAGCAGGAAATGGACGAGATGATAAAGAATATGTCGTCTCTCATCGAGCCGATATTGATAATCGGTCTGGGAATCGCAGTGGCCATCATGGCGTTTTCGATAATCCTGCCGATTTATGGAATAGTTCAGCAATTCTAATTAAGTAGAAAGTAGAAAGTAGAAAGTAG
>Ga0172377_10001791_pt1 | contig 21912 bp, 15 predicted proteins | sample Pumphouse3metaG_FD_119749 | JGI IMG/M metagenome (GOLD analysis project Ga0172377, IMG submission 119749) | Leachate microbial communities from a municipal landfill in Southern Ontario, Canada - Pumphouse #3 metaG | ecosystem: Engineered > Solid waste > Landfill > Unclassified | place: Canada...
AGTACCTTTACCTTCTGATTTGGGAATCAGCGTTACAGCAAGTCCAATGCCCAAGATCAAGGCGGTTACGGGGTTACCAATGAAATCGAAGAAGGCTTTTGCTGGTCCTGCTCCAAATGGTGAGGAAGGGAAATCTGCTACAGACTTCAATGCGATAAGCACGATAGGAAGCAAGATAGGAGCGAAAGAACGGAAAGCATTAGGAAGCTTGCCATATTTTTCTACCAATTCTTCAAGAGAGACTTCAGGATTTGCAGGAATGTCGAACTTACTGGAAATCTTCAATGCATACAGATAGCCTACCAGCATGACAGGAATCGAGACCAACAAACCAATGAGAATGACAAGCCCTAAGTCTGCCTGCAAGGTGCCAGCCATGATGATTGGACCAGGGGTTGGGGGAACCAGACAGTGGGTGGCATAGAGACCAGAACTCAAGCAAGTAGCCATAACAGCAAGAGAAACTCCTGATTTGGCAGCCAAAGCACGGTTGATTGGTGAAAGGATGACAAATCCAGAATCACAGAATACAGGGATACTGACGATGTAGCCGGTGAGGCTCATGGTAAGAGGTGCCCTCTTCTTTCCTACAAGATTGAGAATGGAGTTTGCCATGGTCAAGGCCGCTCCTGTCTTCTCCAAAATGGTTCCAATGATCGTACCTGCAATGATTACGATACCGATACTTCCCAAAATGGAACCAAAACCCGATGTCAGGGTGTTGATAAGGACATCAACGGACATTTTCCCCATGACTCCTACAAAATACCCCGCGAGCAACAGTACGATGAATGGATGCCACTTGAATTTTGAAATCAAGAGGATCATTCCCACTACTGCTACGATAATGATCAGAAACAGATACAGTCCTGACATGTTCTCTTCCTCCTACAGCTATTGTTAATCTTATCCTTCTAGGATAAGTGAAGAACCCGTACAATTGTGAAAGTGTATGTGAGAGGCTTTGGTAGCCAATTCAATGGAAGGCATTCCTGAGCAATGTGAAATACCCAGAACCTCAATTCTTTCCTCTGAGAATTGACGAATTGTATCTTTCACTCTTACTTCATCAGCTTCCACGAGATGCGTTCCTCCCAATAAGGCATAGATATTCTGATTGAATAAACGCTTTACTGTAGAGAGCATATTGAGAATTCCCGGATGGGCGCAACCAACCAGAACGATAAGTCCTTTGGCACTTTCCAATACAAGCAACACCTCATCGGAGAAGTCGTCTTTGATCCATTCTCCATTTTGATGTAAGACAAAACGTGGATGAATGGTCTCCTGGAGATGTACTTTATCAAACTTGGTTACAGCCCAGACTCCTTTGGCGATTTCTTGTTTTTCAAGTACGGTCTGATGGGGGATATGGTGTTTGAGTAGATAGGTTTCATCAAAATCGTTTCCTAGATACTGATAGGAAGCATTGAACTTGGCATACTTGCCTTCGAAGAACCCCTTTCCCGTCCAAAGGGTGAATTTGGATGCAGGAAATGTCTCTACAAAAGAGCGAAAGCCTCCGCTGTGGTCATAGTGTCCATGGCTCAGTACAACATGGTTGACCTTAGATAGGTCTTTATGAAGTTTCGTTGCATTTTCCAGGAATGCATCGCTCTGTCCAGAATCGAAAATAATTGTGGAGTCTTCTGTTTCTACAAGAAAAGATAGACCATGCTCAGTGTGTAAACCTAAATGTTCTCCCAATGTGTTTTCTATAAGTGTTGTTATTTCAGTAGCCATGATAAATCCTACATTTTTAGTCTAACATGTCAGAGGTCTGACAAGTTGGTTATACAATAAACCCGACTTGTAGAATTTGTCAAATGGTTTTTCTAAATATTTCCGAAGTGATATTGAATATCTGCCAATGCGTTGCGAAGGTGTTGCTCCATTGCCTCAGAAGCCTTTATGGCATCACGAGATAGGATCGCATTAAGCAAGTTTTTGTGCTCAGTCAAAGAGGCTTGCAATCTTCCTGGAGTGTTCAGACTTGCATACCACCCTTCATTGAGCGTTTGTTCCATGGTCTTCATCAAGACTGAAAGTGTGCGGTTTTTTGTTGCACGTGCTATGGCGAGGTGAAACGCACTATCACTGGAAATGGATTGCAGGATATCCCCGTTCTTAACATTTTCAACAAAGGTTGCATAGAGTTCTTTGAGCGCTTCAAGGTCTTTTTCTTCTGCACGTTTGCTGGCAACAGCAGCCGCATGAGGCTCGATAAGAAGACGTACTTCAAAATGTTCCCGCAATGATTCAGCATTTTCGACGACCCAGGTTTTTACAGGATGTTCTATTTTCTTTGGGTCATTGATGAAGACACCTTTGCCTTGATAGACCTTCACCACACCAGCAACTTCCAGCATTCGGTGTGCTTCCCTAATGGAAGAACGGCTTACCTCCAATTTCTTGGCAAGTTCTTTTTCGCTATATAGCTTATCCCCAGGTTGAAGTTTTTCTGTGCGGATTATTTCATAGATTGCATCGGTCACCATGACCGACAAACGCTCTTTTTTCAATGATTCCATGTATTCATCCTACATCGTAGCAGTAAAATCTACAAGTAATGTTATGATTAATATGCGTATGGTAATTTTTTCAGGATATTCTTGTCTATGCTCGGCATATAAAAAATTGACGAATCATCGCTTCGATGATACTCTTTAGTTGTGGTGGTGAAGAAGGGGAATAACCGAAGAAACACCCTGAGTAACCAAGAAGCCCTCCATTGTGGAGGGTTTTATATATCTTCATGATTTTAGTGAATTTTCCTACATCCCGGCCCAACTATCCGACTTCTTCCCCCGGTAAGAGGCATCACTTGGATTTGCGTGCTGATTCGCTCTTTCAATGCAGATACATGCGAAATGATACCAATCAGCTTACCATCCTGCTGGAGACCCGATAGGGTTTCCAAAGCAGTTTCGAGCGCATCATCGTCCAAGGTACCGAATCCTTCATCAAGAAAAAGAGAATCGACTCTGACTTTTTTGCTGGCCATCTTGGAGAGACCTAATGCAAGGGCAAGGCTTACAATGAAACTCTCTCCACCTGACAGATTCTTGGTGGACCGGATCTCCCCTGCTTGATAGCTGTCGATGACATTCAACTCCAAAGGTTGTTCGTCATTTCTCATGAGCAGGTACCGATCGGTCATTTTTTCCAGTTGGCGGTTTGCCTGGGCGACCATCAATTCAAAAGTCAGTCCCTGGGCAAAGTTCCTGTATTTTTTCCCGTCTGCAGAACCTATCAGGGAATGGAGCTTCTCCCATCGAAGACACTCCTTTCGTTGGACCTCAATTTTTGCTAGCTTCTCCTTGATCTTCTCTTTTGCACTGGTGTTTTCCTGCAGACTGAACTTCAGACTGGCAATGCGTTCACGTAAGGGGGAGAGAGAATGCTCATACTCCTCTTTTTGCAATTTCAGTTCTTCAAGAGGAGATTCTGTTTTGTGTTTTGACTGTTCTCTTATCAACTGAGCTTTACGATCTTCTTTAAGAAATTGCAGATTCGACAAATCATCGTCCATGCGTTTTGCCTTATCAGAGAGGCGTTTTCGCTCTTTTTCTGTCAAAATGGCCTCTTTGAATGTTGTTTCATCAGAGAAACCAACAGAAAGCAATGCTGAAGAGAAATCAGCTTCCAATTGCAGCAGTTCCTCATTCTTTCCATCAAGATCTGTTTGCAAGGAAGCAATATGGTTTCTTGATGAAACAACAGCTTGTTTGAGTTCTGTGTTATGGTCTCTTGCACTCTTTTCTGCTTTTTCAGCGTCAGAGAGAACTTGGTCCATATGAGACGCTTCCTCATCAGGAAGCTTGTCTTGAAACAACTTCTTTCGCTTTGCGCAGGTATCATTCCAAGTAGATTCCAAGGTTTTCAACTGCTCATGCTTCTCATTCAGCACGTTTGTTTGGGTGGTGATGATTGCCTCAATTCGTTTGATTTCACTTGCGATGTCAGTAAGTTGCTTTTCGATGGTTTGTTTGCTGTTGACTTGGTTGTTCCAGGTTTCAAGGCGGGAGGTAAGAGATGCAAGCAATTCTGAAACATTGTCTTTGGGGATTTCATGTATCCCCAAAGGAGAAAGACTTTCTATAACGGTCTGTTTCTGGTTTTCAAAAGCAGACGATAGACTTGCAAGTGCTTCCTCAAGCTCTGAAACCGTTTTCTTGGCCGCTTTTACCTCTGAAGTTGCTGTCGCTTCCTCCTTTTCACTATCTACCAGAGTTGCTCGAGCAAGAGATGCAGTACCTGAAAGTGTTTGTATGAGGCTCTCTTTTTCTTCTGCTGTCGTGATGAACGTGACAAGATCTTTGATTTTTTGCTCGGTCTCATCAGGTATAGGAACATTATCTTCTGCAAACGGATGGGTAAGGGCACCGCAGAGTGGACAGGGTTGGTCATCTTCCAGTTTCGCACGATGCTCTGTAAGTGAAGCTATCTTGTGCAGGAAGATCAACTCTTTTTGCAGTGAATCCTTTTCAGCCCTGTATTCCCTCAGCAATCGTTCGCCGAGCAACTCATGCAAAGCATCCTTCTCCTTTTGAAGACCCTGGGATGCTTGTGTGAGTTGTTGCGCATCCAGGGTGCTTTTGGATCGGCTGTCATCAAGTGCTTTCTCTGCATTTTCCAGATTCTTTTCTGCTGTATCCCGTTTTGTTTTTTTCTCGGTGATTTCATTTTGTCTGGAGATCAGGTTTTCAAGGTGTATTTTCAGGCTTCCCAGAGAATGTATCAGCGTTTCATCTTCTGCATGGTTTTTAAGATACTCTTGAGTTTTGTTCAAGCTCTCTTTTGCTTCATCCAGTATCTTCAATTGCCGGTTTTTCTCTTGCTCATTGGCATCAATGGATGTTTGGTCTTTTTTGCAACTAGCCTTGATTTCCAAACGTTGTTTTTGCTGATCTGAAATGGTCTGATCAAGAGATCTGACGCGTGTAATGAGAGGATCCAGAACCGCTTTCTCATTTTTTACATCGATTGTCAATTGCTCTGCAGAGCGAAGGGCAATTGCCTGTTCTTGAGCTGAGGTTTCGAGTGCCGGTAGGGCAGATTGTTCATCTGCAAGGGATTTTTGCATCTCCTTGAACTGGTTTCTGTTTGTTTTGAGCGTTGCATATACACTGTCCAAAGAAGCGGCTTTGATTGCTTGTTCAAGTTCGTTACGCTCTGACGCGAATGCTTCCTTCTCTAGGAGAAGGGGACGCTCTTTTTCAGTCAATTCTGCAATTTCACTCTCCCGCGCTGCTAGATCCTCCAGATACACGATAGCTTCCTTGGTTGTTTCATAGCGCGCTGAAAGACTGATTTCTTCTTTTGTTTTTGTATCAAGTTCTAATGAAAATGCTTCTTCTTGGTCTGCTGTCAAAAGGGAGATGGCATTGGTTTCTGCCTGCAGCAATTTCAGTGTTTCCAGTTCTTCACTTTTTCGTTCATGGACTTTACAGGAAATTTCCGAATAGATTGTTGTGCCTGTGATCTGTTCCAGAATTCTTGACTTCTGTTCCGCGTCTGCTTTCAAGAAGGTGTCAAAGCCTCCTTGTGCAAGTAGGATGGAACGGGTGAACCGATCGAAGTCCATGCCGGTTTTTTCTTCTATGATGGAGGAGACTAGACTTTTCTTCACTTCCAAGGGAGTCCCTGTATAGGCATCCATGATCTGATGTTCTTGGTCCTGTAGCTTCCCATCGATACTTTTTCGAGCCCGTCTTTGTTCCCAGTGGCATCGGAAACGACCAGCTTGTGATTCAAACACCACCTCAGCGTAGCATTCCCCCGATTGGCGGGACATGATTTCATTTCCACTTTTCGTGATTCTCCCCAGTCGAGGTGTCGCTCCGTAGAGAGCAAGGCAAATGGCATCCAGAATAGTCGATTTGCCCGATCCTGTCGGCCCGGTCAAGGCGAAGATTCCGTTGGATATATATTCTGGATGGGTGAAGTCGATCAGCCATTCTCCATACAGAGAGTTGAGGTTCTTAAAGCGGAGTTCAAGTATTTTCATGATATGGTTCCCTATTCTGCATTCGCATCGTCTTCTTGGAGGGCTTGTACAATTTCCGTATATGACGCAACCAGCTCTTTCCGTTCTTCTTCAGGGACTTTGTACGCATCGAGACAGCGTATAAAGACATCTTGTTCTGAGAGCTCATCAAGTGTTTCTTCTTTTGAGAGATTGTTGAGCACCCTATCCATGACCTGCTTGTTCTTTATGCGCCGAATTTCCATAGTACTGTCGAGTAAAGATTCATCAAGTAATTCTCTGAGATTGGGTATGAGATCTTTGCCTGAATATTCAATTTCAAGCCAGGCTTGACTGTGCTCTTCTTGCAAAGCGTTCAGTTTTGCTTGGATGGTCTCAAGAGGTCCTACAATGCGTACCAATTGTTGGAAACAGGGAACAGAAAGTTCCAAGATGGTGGGCTTTGCGTCATTGAATTCAAGGAGCATGACTCTCTTTTCTTGGTTTGCTTCTCCAAATCCCATGGGAATGGGAGATCCTGAATAACAACGGTTCATCTGGTTTCCCACATACTGTTGAATGTGTAGATGCCCAAGGGCAAGGTAGTCGATACAAGAGGGGAATACATCCAATTCGATATGAGTCAAAGAGCCTACATAGAGTTCCCGTACCCCATCTCCTTCGACCGTTTTCCCTCCAGCGGTGAACAGGTGTCCCATGGCAATGATGGGGATGTCGGGCCTTCCTCGCCGTTTCTGTTCTGCAATACTGCAGACTTCTTCGTAGTGCTTTTTGAGGCCTTCGACTAATTTCGCATTTTTATCGTCAATCGTCTCCCCAGCCTCTGCAGTCCTGATGTCTTTGTCATGCAAATAGGGTACGGCACAGATGATGGCCTCTATTTCTTCTCTGTTGTACAGGACAAGGACCTCTTCCTCTTTTTTTAGTGGCGTAGAGCCGATTACCTGCACATGCAGTGTGCGAAGCAATGCTTTGGGAGCATCCAAAAAGGAAGGGGAGTCATGGTTGCCTGCAATCACTATCACGTGCCGGCAACAGGTGTTTGCCACATCACAGAGGAAGCGGTAATAGAGTTCTTGCGCACGGTTGCTGGGATTGCCGGTATCGAATACATCGCCGCAAACCAAAAGGATGTCCACTTTTTGCATTTGTATGGTCTCGACAAGCCATTGAAGAAAGGCTTCGAATTCTTCGTACCGTTTTTTCCCATAGAGGGTACGGCCGATGTGCCAGTCAGATGTGTGGAGGATTTTCATTGTACTTCCTTGTTCCCTATCAAAGAGAGGGGTGCCTTTTGCCAGTATAGGGGAAGCCTCCTTTCCAGACAAGCAAACAATGGTTGAGCAGGTGTGAGTGGAAAAGAAAAACCCCGCCACTTGATAGTGACAGGGTTCATTATACATGTTTTTGGAGCCAAAGGGACTCGAACCCTCCACCTACTGATTGCGAACCAGTCGCTCTACCAGATGAGCTATGGCCCCAAATTCCATTCATCAAACTACTGCAGAGAGGGCAAACTGTCAACTATTTAAGGCACAGGACTTCATCAAGACCTGTGCCTGAGGATGCATCCAGATTATTTTAAAGCCGCTGCAATGAATTCCCTGAACACAGGATGAGCCCGGTTGGGTCTGCTTTTGAACTCAGGGTGATACTGGACGCCCAGAAAGAACGGATGGTTCTTCAATTCAACTGCTTCCACCAACGATTCATCAGGACTGGTACCGGAGATGATCAATCCGGCTTCCATCAGTTCAGATCTGAACTGGTTGTTGAATTCATATCGGTGTCTGTGCCGTTCACTGATGATTTTCTCTCCCTTGTAGGCTCTATCCATAATGGTGCCAGAGGTGACCACACAAGGGTAAGAGCCCAAGCGCATCGTACCACCTTTGGGGATATTTCCCTTCTGGTCGGGCATCAAGGCAATGCATTGGTGTTGGGAGTTTTCATTGAACTCACTGGAGTGGGCATCAGTATAGCCCAATACATTTCTGGTGTATTCGATGACGGCAATCTGCATACCAAGACAAATGCCCAGATAGGGGATGGCATGCTCTCTTGCATACTTGGCTGCTTCGATTTTTCCCTCAATGCCACGATCCCCGAATCCTCCTGGGATCAGGATACCTTGAGCCTTATTGAGGAGTTCGTGCACATTTCCTGAGTTGACTCTTTCAGAATCGATCCAATCGATTTCGACTTGTGAGCCATTCTCCCATCCTGCATGTTTCAAAGCTTCCATAACCGAAAGATAGGCGTCATGAAGCTGTATGTATTTTCCTACCAAGGCAATGGTGACTTTTTTGTCCGCTTTCTTGATTCTTTCAAGCATGGCTTTCCACTCTTGCAAGTCGGGTTCCTTGGTCTCAAGATGCAGCTCTCTGCAGACGATTTCATCAAGTTTTTCACTATGGAGCATGATGGGAGCTTCATACAGTACCTCTAAGGTTTTGTTCTCGATGACGCAGTCTTTCTTTACGTTGCAGAACAGGGCGATCTTATCCTTGATTCCTTGTTCGATGGGCTCGTCACTCCGGGTGACGATGATATCGGGGAAAATTCCTGAAGCCATCAACTCCTTGACTGAGTGTTGGGTTGGTTTGCTCTTATGTTCGCCACTGCTCTTCAAATAGGGGATGAGGGTCACATGGACGAACAGACAGTTGTTATTTCCCACTTCATGGCCGATTTGCCTGATGGCTTCCAAGAACGGTTGGCTCTCGATGTCTCCCGTGGTCCCTCCGATTTCCGTGATGACCACATCGGCTTCCGTTTTTTTGGCCAGGGCATAGATGGCCTGTTTGATCTCATTGGTGACATGAGGAATGATTTGGACGGTAGAACCCAGAAATTCTCCTCTTCTTTCCTTTGAAAGTACATTCCAATAGACTCTTCCGCTGGTAAGATTTGAGAATTTATTCAGATTCTCATCAATGAACCGTTCATAGTGGCCAAGGTCAAGATCTGTCTCCGACCCGTCATCGGTTACAAAAACCTCACCATGTTGATAGGGACTCATCGTCCCTGGATCTACATTCATGTAGGGGTCCAGCTTCTGGGCTGCTATTTTCAGTCCTCTCGCTTTCAATAAACGTCCTAATGATGCTGCAGTAATACCTTTACCCAAACCCGAAACGACCCCACCGGTCACAAATATATGTTTTGCCATACTGACATACTCCTCGCTCATTGATAGGTTTTTAGAATCGCTGAAGCAACTTCATATCGACTTTTACGCAGATCCATCGCCTGCTTCTCAATATAGCGATGGGCCTGTTGCTCATCCATGCCCAAATTCTGGATCAACGTCCATTTGGCACGGTCTATGAGTTTTATCTCTTCAATTTTCTTTTGCAGTTTGTCGTTTTCGTTTTGCAGAACAGAAAGACGTCTACGCATGGAGCGCGCAAGGCCGAGGGTTTGGAAGAACACCGGTTTGATGACTGGTTTGGAAACAACAAGGATTCCCCTGTCTCCAAAAAAAGTCTGGGTTGTCTCATAGTACTCGTTCTTGACGACCAGAATGGATCCAGCAAGGCTCTGTTCTGTCACCATAACGGCAAGATCCTCTCCCGATTCATCACTGAGAGGTGCGTTGATGACCACCAGGTCAAGTTCGGTATCGAGAATGATGCGTCTTGCTTCACTGCAGCTCCGACTTGTGGTGATGTCGACATATCCCTCAAACTCTCGGATGAGGGAGCAAAGGGATTCACACCCCTTTTCATTCGACGAAACTACAAGAACATGAAGCATGCAACCTCCTGCATTACGTGGTCAAGAAGAAAGGTTTACGACTCATTTCTGCTTTATCGCTACTATTTTCATATGTTTCACATTCGGCGTGTTTTGCTTCGAGGAAATAGGTCAGCAAACGCTCAGGAAGGTTTGAACGTACAAAATTGCTTTTGCTTGCCAATTCCATAGCTTCAGCCAAGCTGGTTGGCAAAATCTCTCCTGTCTGATTTTGATAGGCATCTCCAAGCGATTCTTCGCTTACCTTGAGGTTTTCTTTCACTCCTTCCAAAGCAGCGGTGATCAACAACGTGATGGCCAAATAAGGATTGCAGGAAGGGTCTGGGGATCGGACCTCTATACGGCGGTACTCTCCACTGGTTTGAGGAATGCGGATAAGCAGTGAACGGTTTGCCTTGCCCCAACCAACTGATCGAGGGGCTTCAAACGCACCCAGCCTCTCATAGGAATTCACCATAGGATTGAGAAATAGCGTAATTTCACGGATTCTTCTCAAGATTCCTGCAGTCATTGCCTCTTCCAAGCGCTGATCTTGCACGCCTTCACGAGAAAGGGAAAGATTGATATGGAGCCCGCTGCCACTCTTTTGTGCAATTGGCTTGGGTAAGAAGGAAGCGAACAGCCCGCTTCTGTCGGCAATGGTTTTCACCACAGATTTAAAGGTGATGAAATTATCTGCCGCTTCCAAGGCTGAGCTATATTTGAAGTCAATCTCATTCTGTCCTGGGCCGGATTCATGGTGGGATCTTTCCGTATAGAATCCCATCTGTTGCAAGGTCAAACAGATATCACGGCGTACGTTCTCTCCTTTATCCAAAGGAGCAACATCAAGATAGCCCCCTTGGTCGAGTGGGGTGGTGGTCGGATAGCCGTCCTCGCCCATCTTGAAGAGGTAGAATTCACATTCAGGACCTACCCCGAACTTGTAACCATCCAAGGCTGCTTCACGTACTTTTGCCTGCAACAAGGACCTTCCATCTCCTTCGAAAGGAGTTCCGTCCGGTCTTTTGATGGAACAGAAAAATCGTACGACACGACCTTGTGCCGGTCTCCAGGGGAGAATCGCGAGGGTGGAAGGATCAGGAAAAAGCAACAAATCGCTTTCATCTATCTGCAGAAAACCTTTGACCGCCGATGCATCAAAGGAAATTCCCGTAGCGAAAGCCCTTGGCAACTCATCTTCCGAGATGGAAATGTTCTTCATTTGACCGAAAATATCGCAGAAGGCCAGACGGATGAATCGTACATCCTGTTCCTTAATGAATTGCATCACCTCATCCTGAGTATTGGTCATCACGATCCTCCCTGAATTAAACATTGGTATACAACATCTTATACGGCGTACTGGAATTCGGCCTCAGTACATAGAAATGGCTTGCAAGCAAAGCTTCTTTATCCAAGTCAAAGATTGCGCAATAAGACTCAAGATGCGCTGAGATTTCCTGAATATCCTCTTGTGTCGCATCACTGGATGAAACCTGTTGTGGTAAATCTGATGGAAGTGTATCACAACGAAGATATATCTTTCCACCATGCATCCCTGTTCCGCAGAAATATCCTACAGGAGCTTTGCCTTCCTGATGGAGGCCTAAGACGATGATGGTCCCCCCGGCAAGGTACTCCCCCAGAAAGCTCCCAGCCCGGTCCCCGATGATGATGAGGGGCTGTTTTTCCTCATACGCTTTCATGTGGATGCCTGAGCGATAGCCTGCGCTGTCTCGGATGAAGATCTTTCCTCCTCGCATGGAATACCCGGCGGCATCGCCACAGGATCCATGAATGATGATCATACCGTCATTCATCGTATCACCGGTGGCATCCTGGGCATTGCCGTTCACTGTGATGGTGCATCCATCCAAATAGGCACCCATGGCATTGCCTGAAGTGCCGTTGATGGTGATGTTCTTGTTTGATAAGGCGCAGCCGATGTAGCGTTGACCGTTTACGTCGTTGAGTACTAACGTATCCTCAGTACATGCTCTGATTTCTCTGTTCAATTCGTCAAAGGGTTTCAAGCCCACGTCTATGGTTGTCATTGTGCATCTCCAAGTTTGTGTGCCCTTTCTTTTTTGGCGAAAGCCATCAAGAGAGGCTCTTCACTGATGAGGTCGAAGTCTATGGTGGCAAGGTCGGTCTTGTTTCTAACCAGTGAGGTGTAGATTCCTGCACGATTTATGGTATCGCCAATAAGAATGTATCCAACCAGTTTGCCGTCCTGTACGAAGAGTCGCTTATAACCGGATTCTGTCGTAAAAAGTTTATCACTCCCTTGGTAAATCCCTGCTGTTATGACATGGAGGCCGAAGAATCCTATGGCATTCATTGCCATGGCTTTGTCGAAAAATGCGTCTTCTCCTGCCATGTTCCTGCCTGCAGTCTCTCCCTGCATATAGGCATTGGGAAGGATGGCAAGCACTTTGCGCTCGTTTGTGATGCAATCGATCGACTCACTGCAATCGCCAGCTGCATATACATCAGCAAGGGATGTCTGACACGTTTCATCGATGAGGATTGCCCTGTTGACTTCACCTCCTGCTTCCTTAACCAAAGAGACATTTGGTCGTACCCCAACTGCAAGCACCAAGACATCAAATCCTACAACCCTACCACTTGTAAGCAGTGCATCACTGTTGACGAATTCCTTGACGCTGTCACCGAGAATACAGGTGATGCCTTCACTGATAAGCTTTTTTTCCACCAGAGAGGAGCCTGCTTCATCGAGGATGCTCACAAGTACCCGGCTGGCAAGATCGACAACCGTAATCGTTTTGACCCTGTCTCGGATGCCTTCTGCACATTTGAGGCCGATAAGGCCTGCGCCTATAATGAGGACCCTGCTCTCCTTAGTGAGAACTTTTTCCAGGTTTTTTGCATCATCGAGGGTCATGAACGTAAAGCGGTTCTTCACCGACTCAAGGTTCTTCATAGGTGGGATGAAAGGACAAGATCCTGTTGCAATGAGCAGTTTGTCATAGTCGACTAAACTGCCGTCATCGATTGAAAGCTGTTTTGTTTCGGTATTGATGGCCTGTACTCGCTTACCAAGCATCAGTTTCACATTGTTTTGTTCATAGAAGGCATCATTTCGATAGGTCATTTTTTCTTCAGTGGTTTTGTTTTCCAAAAGATAGGAAATCAGAGGTCGTGAGTAACAAGGATGCGGTTCATCACCGATGACACTGATGGTTCCTGTTTGATCGATCTTCCTGATGGACTCGATGCAACCAACTGAAGCAATGGAGTTTCCTACAATTACATAGTGCATGTCATCTCTCCTCGAATACGATTGCTTTGTTCGGACACCCTTGGACGCAAGCAGGTTTGCCATGGGTGTTCGTGGTGCAAAGTTCACACTTCTGCATGACTCCCTCTTCATTGGGCATGAGCGCACCATAGGGACAGGCCATGATGCAGGAGTAGCAGCCGACACATTTACTTGCATCAATGACAATGAGGCCGTCAACTTGGCTGAGCGCCCCGGCGATGCAGCTCTTCACACACAGAGGTTCATTGCAATGCCGGCAGTTTACCGCAAAGCTGATCCCATTCTTCTCTTCGACCTTGATACGGGGATTGATGGTTCTGTCTTTGAGAGCCTTGACCATGCTTTCTTGTCCAGAGTTTGCATACGCGCAGTAGTATTCACAAAGGTGGCAGCCGAGGCACCACTGTTCATTGACATAAACTCGTTTCATCTGCTCCCTCCTATTGCCCTGCATGGGCGATGCCGAGAATCTGTAGTTCAGTCTCGTTGAGTCCGATACCTCTCAGCATGAGACGGTTGCCTCTCAGGGCCTCGATGGAGTTGATGCCCATGCCTCCCATCATCTCTTTTATCTCATGGTTCCAGGCCGTGATGAGGTTGACTAACCGTTCACTACCTACTTCCGGATTGAGGCGTTTGACCAATTCGGGGCGTTGGGTTGCGATGCCCCAGTTGCATTTGCCGCTTTGGCAGGTTCTGCAAAGATGGCATCCCAAGGCGAGCAATGCGCTGGTTGCTATATAGATGGCATCGGCTCCAAGGGCGATTGCCTTGATGACATCTGCACTGCTTCTGATCGAGCCTCCTACCACCAGACTGACATTGTTGCGGATACCTTCCTGCCTGAGGCGGGTGTCGACGCTGGCCAAGGCCAATTCAATGGGAATGCCGACGTTGTCGCGGGTCCTAGCCGGTGCAGCTCCTGTACCTCCACGAAAACCGTCTATGGCGATGATGTCAGCCCCGCTTCTGGCAATGCCGGAAGCAATGGCTGAGATGTTATGGACAGCCGCCACCTTGACGATGATCGGTTTTGTATAGGCTGTCGCTTCCTTGAGGGTATAGACCAACTGCCTCAAATCCTCAATGGAGTAAATGTCATGGTGGGGAGCTGGACTGATTGCATCGGCATGCTCGGGAATCATGCGGGTCTTGGAAATATCCTCACCGATCTTTGAACCTGGAAGGTGTCCCCCGATTCCGGGTTTTGCTCCTTGTCCCATCTTGATTTCAATGGCGGCTCCTGCATTCAAATATTCTGGATGGACTCCAAAACGACCGGAGGCCACCTGTACGATGGTGTTCTTGCCGTATTGATAGAAGTCTTCATGGAGACCTCCTTCACCGGTGTTGTAGAAGATTCCCAGTTTTTGGGCAGCCAAAGCCAAACTCTTATGGGCATTGTAGCTGATCGACCCATAGGACATGGCACTGAACATGATGGGGATGTTGAGCGCTAATTGGGGGTCTGTTTTCGTGATGAGCTTGCCGTTCTCATCTCGTCTGATTTTGGAACTCTTTTGGCCCAAGAAGGTTTTTGTCTCCATAGGTTCACGCAACGGGTCTATGGAAGGGTTGGTGACTTGCGATGCGTTGATGAGCATCTTGTCCCAATAGACAGGATAATCTTTGGGCGTACCCATGGAGGCAAGCAATACGCCTCCACTATCAGCCTGTCGGTAGATGTCTTGGATCACATCGCCTTTCCAGTTTGCATTGTCTTTGAACCCATGGTTGGTCTTTACGATTTTCAAGGCATGGGTAGGGCAGAGGGAGACACAGCGGTGACAGTTCACGCACTTTGTGTCGTCACTGACCATTCTGTTTGATTCTGCATCATAGCTGTGCACTTCATTTGCACATTGTCGCTCACACACCCTGCAGGTGATGCATTTTTCCCTGTCCCTATGGACTTCAAAGTCCGGATATAGATAGTTGATTCCCATCTGGTTTTCCTCTTACTTGTTCAACGTGATGATCACCGGTTTTCCGCCGCTGGGATGCCAGACTCTGTCCGGATTGGGCTCGATGATCCTGATGGCCGACTCTTCACTTGCCAAATAAACCATGTCATCTTTTTCAGCTGCGACTAGTGATCTCAGCTTCAAACGATCGTTCAAGGCCATCAATCCTCCATTGAAACCGAGGATTATGGAAAACGGTCCTGTAATGAGCATGCTTGCAAACGTGTTGCGCAGATAGGTGTATTCAGCCTGTTCTTCTTCACTTTTCCTTCCAATGGTTGACCAGAAAGGAGCGGCGATTACATGGGATACTTCCTCTAAGGTGAGGCCTTGGCGTCGGTGGAGATAGTCGATCATGTACGTGATGACTTCTGTATCAGTCTGCAACGTGCAGTTATAGCCATACATCTCGATGAAACGGCGGTTGGCATCGTACGAGGAGATTTCTCCATTGTGCACTACCGAGTAGTCGAGGAGGGCGAAAGGATGGGCTCCTCCCCACCAGCCGGGGGTGTTGGTAGGGTATCGTCCATGGACAGTCCAAGAGTACCCTTTGTAGTCGTCGAGACGGTAGAATTCACCTACATCCTCGGGAAAACCCACCGCTTTGAAGACTCCCATGTTTTTTCCTGAAGAAAAGACATAGGCCCCTTTTATCACGCTGTTGATATGGATGACACACCGGGCAGTGTACTCTTTTTCATCAAGCTGACTGTTTGCCAGTTTGGTGGGGAGCGGGGTGACGAAGTAACGCCAGATGAGAGGTTCATCGGTGATGTTATGATGTTTTTCAGTGGGAATCTTGGAGAGGTTGATCAAATCAAAGTGTTCTTCAAGGTACTCTTCACACATTCGTTTGGCCTCATTACCATAATAAAAGATGTGAAAGGCATAGAAATCCTTGTATTCGGGATAAATCCCGTACCCGGCAAATCCTCCGCCCAAACCGTTTGACCGATCATGCATGACACTGATTGAGGTGATGGCGCTTCTTCCGGAAAAGCGGTTTCCTGCTCTGCTGAAGATGCCGCTGATGGCACATCCACTGGGAAACCGTTCTTCTCCTTCAAGTGGTAATCGTTGGTGATACGCTTCCATGGTTTACTCCCTGAAGTACAAAAAAGACGTCCACCAAACGGAACTCACACAAGGCAAGTTCTTTTTGGTGGACGTCTTTGTCCAAATCTATTTTTGGCTATCATAACGAAGAAGGAGCTGTTTGTCACTGCTTTGGAAAAGAAAAAGTTTTTGCATGCCGATTTCTCTATGCAAAGTAAGCAAATATTCTGTCCAGCAGTATGGATTTCACATTGGTTTTTTCTTTTTTCAAAGGAAAATTCCATAAAAAGAAGGTCTATTGCCCTGTTTTGTTGATAACAGAAAAGTTTTTTTGTCGATTCGTTGACAAACACTCGGTCTATGGTGTAGAAAGTGCCATCAGCAAAGGCGCTGTAGTCCCCCGTGGGCTACAGCGCCTTTCTCTTTTTCCGGCCAAAGAACGTCGGAAAGGGGTTGGGTGGCTCTCCTTTGTGCCGCGGCCGTAAGGTGTTCAGACTGGCCGAAGGAGAAGCCAAATACCCCATTCATTTATTCATGGAGGAGAAGCAAAATGGAAACTGTTGCAGATTATTTCGGTTCCTTGGTGTTCAATGACAAGATGATGCGTGAATATTTGCCTAAAGAGACCTATAAAGATCTCAAGGAAACCATCAAAGAGGGTAAGGATCTCGATTCCAACATTGCCAACGTTGTGGCACATGCCATGAAAGAATGGGCCTTGAGCAAAGGGGCGACCCACTATACGCACTGGTTCCAGCCTATGACCGGAATCACCGCAGAGAAGCATGAAAGCTTCATCGTGCCGGGAAAAGATGGACTTGGCCTGATGGAGTTTTCCGGCAAGGAACTCATCAAAGGTGAACCTGATGCATCTTCTTTTCCCTCCGGTGGTCTTCGTGCAACCTTTGAAGCTCGTGGATATACCGCATGGGACCCCAGCAGCTATGCTTTCATCAAGGAACATACGCTGTGCATCCCTACTGCTTTCTGTTCCTACAGTGGTGAGGTCTTGGACAAGAAAACACCGCTTCTCCGTTCCATGGAAGCCATCAGTGAACAGGCTGTGAGGATCCTTCATCTTTTTGGAAAAACCGAAGTGAAACGGGTGGTGACCACCGTTGGTCCTGAGCAGGAGTATTTTCTCTTGGACAAATCCCTGTATCTGAAGAGACGGGATTTAATCAACACCGGTCGGACTCTTTTGGGGGCCAGACCTCCCAAAGGCCAGGAGTTGGAAGACCACTATTTTGGAAGTCTGAAACCGCGGGTTGCTGCTTTCATGAAGGAACTTGACGAAGAGCTTTGGAAATTGGGGATTCTGGCCAAAACCGAGCACAATGAAGTTGCGCCAAGCCAGCATGAGCTTGCCCCTATCTTCACCACAAGCAATATCGCCACCGACCATAACCAGCTGACCATGGAAATGATGAGAAAGGTTGCCGACAAGCATGGTTTGGTCTGCCTGTTGCATGAGAAGCCCTATGCCGGGGTGAACGGATCGGGAAAACACAACAACTGGTCCATATCCACCGATACCGGTCTCAATCTGCTGGAGCCAGGAGACAGTCCAAAGGACAATGAGCAGTTCCTGCTCTTTTTGGTTGCCATCATCGCCGCTGTAGATGATTACCAGGATCTGCTCAGGGTTTCTGTTGCAAGCGCAGGCAACGACCATCGGTTGGGGGCCAATGAGGCTCCTCCTGCCATTGTATCCATATTCCTTGGGGATGAGCTGACCGAAATCCTTGACTCCATTGCCAATGGTACTGTATCAGCGAACAAGGCAAGACAGTCGATGCTTCTTGGCGTACATGTGCTTCCACACTTCCCCAAGGATACGACCGACCGCAACAGAACCAGTCCGTTTGCCTTTACGGGAAACAAGTTCGAGTTCCGTATGCTTGGATCCTCTTTCAGTGTTTCAGGGCCGAACATCGTCCTCAATACGATTATTGCAGACAAACTCTGCTTGTTCGCCGACAAGTTGGAAGCTTCCAAGAACTTTGCCGTCGATCTTGCAATACTCGTGAAAGAGACCTATCAGATGCACCGCAGAATTGTATTCAACGGGAACAACTATAGCAACGAGTGGTTGGAAGAAGCTTCCAGAAGGGGTCTGCTCAATCTCAAGTCAACTGTCGATGCCCTGCCTACGTTCATTGCACAGAAGAACATCGATGTCTGCAAGAAATTCAAGGTATTCTCCAATACCGAGATGCACAGCAGGTATGAGATCGTCATGGAGAACTACTCCAAGACCATCAACATCGAGGCGTTGACCATGGTGGACATGGTGCGAAGGCAGATCCTTCCTGAAATCAGCCGGTTTACCGGGGATCTTGCAAAAGCCGCTTTGGATAAGCATGCAGTGGTACCTTCACTCACGCTCTCCTATGAGAAAGATCTCATTACGTGTCTCAGCAATCTTCAGGACAGCTTGTCAGTGCATGTTGCTGAACTTGAAAAACTGGTGGTTGAGGCAAAGATGATCGGTGATGTAACAGAAAGCGCCCGTTTCTATCATGCCCAGATCATTCCCGCAATGTCCAATGTTCGTGCTGTCTGTGATGAAACAGAACTGTTGGTTGGTGAGGACTACTGGCCTATGCCGACCTATGAGCAGCTGCTCTTCTCTGTATAATGGTTTTGTATTTGCAACCTCCTTTTTCTCTTCCCTTGAGGCCTCCTTGTGTGTAAGGAGGCCTCATCTTCGTAGTATGGTGAAAATGGAAATTTGCAGGTTTTTTTCTACAGTATGAATGACCTTACCCTAGCAATAATGTCGTGCACTTGTTATGGTTAATATGCTAAAAAAAGGTGGGGAATATGGAGTTCGAGGCACTTTCAGATCTATCAATTTCCTTATTCAATACCATACCTGATCCGTTCTTCGTCATCAGTGAGGACGGAGTCTATCTTGAGGTACTTGGAGGAACTGAGCGCTCTCTCTATGACGATGGTGCACCCCTTAGAGGGCGCAACATCTATGAGTTCATGGAGAAGGACTTTGCTGATTTCTTCATGGACCACATCAGACATACTCTGCAAGGTACGACGCTGAACTGTTTCGATTACCAATTGGAAACGGGAAAAGTAGATTTGCCCCAGCTCAATGGACCCGGTGGAATTCAATGGTTTGAGGCCCGGATGTATCCGATGCACAAACCCTATCAAGGACATCGTGCGGTCACCGTCATGATCATCAACATCACCGAACGAAGAATCCTTCAGCAAAGGCTGAGAGAGTTGTCCTACCTCGACCCCCTTACTTCACTTGCAAATCGGAGATACTTTTTAGAGCGAGTCACCGAAGAACTCAGGGAGCACCATCTCAATGGGACTTCCGTGCATGTGATGCTTTGTGACATTGATCACTTCAAAGCAGTGAATGATACCTTTGGGCATCTTGCAGGAGATTTCGTTCTGAAAGAATTTGCCAATGTAGTGAAACAGGTATTGAAGCAAACGCACACCATCGCGCGATTCGGAGGCGATGAATTCGTCATTTCCTTGGTGGGGATGACTACCGAACAAGTAATGCAGAAATGCGAACAGTTGAGGATCGCCGTGCAGGAGTATTCATTCATGTACGAAGGCCACCGTCTGTTCGTGCAGGTGAGCATTGGACTTTCCCAGGTCATTGAAGCAGAAATTGAAGTGAACAGTTTAATTGGACGTGCAGATAGAGCGTTGTATATGGCTAAAGAGAATGGACGCAATCAAGTGATGCTTTTATAGAAGGATGATGGTTTTCAAACGGAGGGCACATGATACTCGATGTTGTCACTAATATTGCTCTATTGCTTATCTTGAGCGTGGTGTATGCGACATATCCGTTCAAAGACTATAAGACCCTGTCTTCCCATAGTATTCTCGTTGGTTGCGTTGTTGGCGTATTCGGTATCTTGATCATGCTCAAACCTTTTGTCCTGGCGACCGGGGTGGTCTTCGACTCACGTTCCATTCTGATTTGTGTAACGGGGATGTTCTTTGGTTTCGTTCCTGCCGCGTTGGCTTCTTTCATCATGGCGCTCTATAGGATCTTTACGGGAGGATCGGGGCTGCCTACCGGTCTTTTGGTGATTCTTTTTTCTTTGTTGGTGGGAACTCTTTGGCACAAGTACAGGTTGCGTTCCTTCGTAGAAAAACAAAAGCTTCTGAATTTGGAATTTCTCCTTGTTGGGTTCATAAACCACATAGGGATGTTTTTCATCATGTTCACCATGCCTTCTTCCTTACGTCCTTTGGTGCTTTCCACCATGGCGTTCCCCATTTTGGTATACTATCCAATCGGCAGCTATCTCTTGTGTTTGCTTCTTTATAGCCAGATGCAGAGATTTACAACCATCAAGGAATTGAAAAAGAGCGAACAGCAGTTCAAGACGATGTTTGAACAAGCTCCCATCGGAATGTCCCTCACCAATCTCATTACCGGTGAAATAACGAGTGTCAATCAAAGCTATCTTGATATTCTCGCCATGAAACGTGAGGACCTGCTCTGCAGACGGTGGGAGGAGATAACCTATCCTGAAGATAAGAAAATTTCAGCTGAGATAACCGAAAAGATGCGTCTCGGTGATGAGGGGCCGTTTAATTTCGATAAGCGGTTCATAAGGAGCGATGGAAGCGTCGTCTGGACCAACCTATCCCTTTCCGTGTTCGATCCTGGAGAGGAAGGGGTGATGGAGTCCTTGTGCATGACCATAGATATTTCACAACGAAAGAGTGAAGAAGAGCGGGTGCTGTATGCCAGCACCCACGATTCCTTGACGGATCTCTATGATCGTTCCCACTTTGAGACGTATGTACGCGATTTGAAAGTCGAAGGCAAGCTTCCCCTGTCGGTAGTGTTCGGAGATGTGAACGCACTTAGAATCATCAATGAGGCTTTTGGCAGGGAGGAAGGAAATCTTTTGTTGCAGAGGATAGCCTCTATCATCAAAAAGAGCATCAAACCTGAAGACTATGCTTCCAGAGTTGGAGGTGATGAGATAGCCCTGATTCTTTTCAACACCCCAGTAAGTGATGCAGAACTGCTTATCAAGGAGATCCGCGAGAAGGTCTCTGAATTAAAAGTCCAAAACTCAGTACGTACATCCATCAGTCTTGGTGTTTGTGGAATGAACACGATTGAAGAAGATCTCAATGAGATCATCAAGAAGGCTGAGAAAGATGTGGGGAATCGAAAACTCATGGAGTCTCCCCATATGAGGGGGCGAGCCGTCTATGCAATCATCAATACTTTGCACGAGAAGAACAAGCGAGAAGAACTGCACTCGCGCAGGGTCAGCGATCTCTGTGAAAAGATGGCTCAAGTGCTTGAGATGAGCGAATGGCAGGTTTCAGAGCTGAAATTGCTGGGTCTTTTGCATGATATTGGTAAAATCGCCATCAGCGAGACCATTCTCAACAAGCAAGGAAAGCTTTCTGGTGAAGAGTGGATAGAGATGAAACGACATGCTGAGATAGGCTATCGCATCCTCATCGCAGTCGACGATATGAACTATCTTGCAGGATATGTATTGGCCCACCATGAGCGCTTCGATGGAACAGGGTATCCCAAAGGGTTGAAAGGCCTGGAAATTCCCTTGCAGTCACGTATCATTTCCATTGCTGATGCCTATGATGCCATGACAGCAGAGAGGACCTACAGAAAAGCAATCTCTGTCGAGGATGCAGCAAAAGAGTTGCTCAAACATGCAGGTTCTCAATTCGACCCGGATCTTGTAGTTGTCTTTGTTGAGAAGGTGTTGGGATTCAGAAAAAGCGATTGAACAATAAAAGCAGCATATCTGCATAATAAAACGCTTCTGTTCCGCTGCGTCCTGCTTCTTCCTTGGCAGCACCGTACCTCCATGGTTACCATAAAAATACAG
>Ga0172377_10001792_pt1 | contig 21906 bp, 10 predicted proteins | sample Pumphouse3metaG_FD_119749 | JGI IMG/M metagenome (GOLD analysis project Ga0172377, IMG submission 119749) | Leachate microbial communities from a municipal landfill in Southern Ontario, Canada - Pumphouse #3 metaG | ecosystem: Engineered > Solid waste > Landfill > Unclassified | place: Canada...
CTTCTTCTTCTATAGCGAATAAAAGTTTATGATTTCGATGACAGTAGCTTTTGTTAAAAAGTTGAGGGGGTCATTCCCCGCGTAATCGCTGTTTTCAAGAACAAATGGATTGAATGGATTAGAACAAATAGTTTCTAGATCGTCAGTAAGAATATTGAGAACGATCATTGAGTCTAAAACAATACCTTGGGAAGTGCTATCTAATGCTTGAACCCCAGCAAGTGAAATCGAAACATTGGCAAAATCGGATCCCGTGCTTTCACCTAACTCATTGGCGGCGAGAATAAAGTTACGGATTTCGGCAGCGATAATAACATCATCAACGCCATACAAATCTGCTAATGCTAAAGTGGGGATATTCCCAGTAACAGCACTGTTGCCTTTTGCAAGGTTATCGATAGTTATATGAATCGAGCCTGATTGTAACAGTGAATCGAGGTTAGCGCCGGTCATACTGGCAATTGTATCGACTGACATTCCACTGGAAAAATCAGTAAAACCGAGTAGTGACAGTGAGTTCAATAAAGCTTTAAGCTCATTGATTTCAATGAGACCACCAGTAACCAAAGCCTCATCAATCGTTACATCTTGACGTAAAGCGGTAGGAACGATTAAAGTGAGCGATCCCGGGATAGCGGCTTCGGAAGTGGTGGCGAAATTCAAAATCGTATCGGAAATACTGGCATGAACAATTACGGATGCCAAAACGATATCAAAATCAGCGGTAAATATTGTCGCTGGTGTGAAATTGTTTCCGGCAAAATCAGTAATTCCGAGTTCGGACAAGGAAGCAAAAGTATTTTTCAATTCAAGAACAGTGATACATTCGGTATCCCCAACCATCACTTTGACCGAATCAGGTATATTCGGCAGGTTATCAAGCAAGATTTGGGAAATATTGGCTTGGACGATTATCGATGCTAAAACGATATCAAAGTCAGCGGCGAAAATCATTGTCGGTGTGAAGTTCTCACCTGCAAAATCGGTGATGCCAAGCGCATATAAAGCTTTAAAGGCATTGCCTAACTCAGTAACGGTGATGCATTCGATTCCGCCGACCATTTCTTTTGCCGTACTGGGAACAGTCGAAAGATTATCGAGCAAAATTTCCGAAATCGTTGCTTGGATAATTGCCGATTCAAAAAGAGCATCAACTTTAGTGTTATCAAGATTACCAGTTCCGTCATCAAGTTCACCAAGAATTGAAGCACCAATACTGGTAAACTCAAAATCATCAAAGCCTAACATACTCAAAGCATTAAACACTTTACGGATTTCAAAAACCGTCACAACATTAACTGCGATACTATCAACAGTTACGCTGCCAATAACTGTACTGGGAATGGCTAAGACATCAGTTCCCATATCGAGAATCAATTTTCCCATCGTAGCACTAATTATTTCAGATCCAAATAATGTATTTAATTCTGTATTATCTAAAGATAAAACTTCGGCAATATCGAATTGCGAACAACTATCATCTTCTGGTGCACAAGCGGTAGTATTATAAATTAATTGAATTGATAATGCCAAAGCATTTAATTCCGTCTCCGTCAAATACCCGTCCCCATCAAATACCGAATCGGGAATGACAAGTCCCATACCACCGAGATCTTGATTGAGAAGAACCGTGGAAATTGTGGCGACCAAGATACGAGAATCAAAGATCTTCGCAATTGATACTGGGGTTAAGTTAACGATGGTATCAAGACCGAGTTCGGCTAAAGCAAAGGTGTCTGATTCATCAAAAATCGCGCCAAGTGCTTCGCCAATTGCTAAAAACTCGGTCGACCAGTCTAAATTAGCTGGTATCGTTAAGAATGCTGTAGCGGTGTTTTCCGGGTCTGACAGGTAAGGTTCAATGAAAGCTTCGCCCAAGTAAATCATCAAGGCTGAGTCTGACATTGAAGTAAACAAATCTCGAATAAAATCACCGTCAATTGCTTCCGGTAAAGTACTCCAATCGGTTCCTTCTTGTTGCGCATTCATGATAATGAAGATATTCTCGGTGATATCACCAAGAGTAATTAATTCCGTGTGCCAATCAATTGCTGAAAGTTGTTCCGGAGTGGCTCCGAGATCGACTTCAAAATAATTGGCGGCAAGTTCAATTGCCAGTGGCATAATCGATACGATAAAATCCGAATTCGCCAAAATAGTAAATACTGATTGAATCTCACTACTGGTGAGGTCGCCTATCTCATTAGTTGATGCAAACTGTGAATTCATAAATATTAGTCCAATTTCCGAAAAAACGCTCATTTCATTGCGCAATGCAATTTGCGTATCATTATAATTAAATGATAGAACCATATCAAATAAATATAAGTTGAGCGGAATCTCTCGCGTCCCCGAAGCATCAGGGATTGTAATGACACCAGCAGCAGATACCAAGATATTTGCTTCATACGCAGTAACCATATCTTTCATCATTGAAAGCAAGTCATCGGGAATTACCTCAGCTTCCGCTTCAGTTACTTCTTGATGGGAAATTAATGAAAAATTTGCTTCATATAATTCCCAACGGGGAAACTCCAAGGCAACTGAATCGGATTCATCGACGGTTTCTTCAGGTAAAATTACAGTGACACTTTTAACAAGGTCCACAACCCCGCCAAACATAATCAAAAAAACAAATAAGGCCATGATGCCATTAAATAATCCGATCAAGGCACCAAACCCCGCATTTTTAGCCGCATGAGGATCGTGTTTTCCACCAAAAATCAAGCGAACAATCCAGCAAATAATCTTATATATTACTAAAAATACGGTAAAGTACAAGATTGTATAAACGATTTTTAAAGCGAATATACCAATTCCTCCCACCAAACTTAAAAGATCAGCAGATAATAATGATGGGTCAATGGTATCGCCCATATAGACAGTTAACGCAATGGAAACTGCATCTTCAAAATTGGTGACATTCGCAAATGCCGGATCAGCATATGCTAAAGCAACACCGATTTGACTTGACTCCATTGTCCACATTTGATTGACGACCATATCAATACTGATGAAAAATATCACATAAAATATCAGCATCGTCACAAAGGTGAATAACGATTTCTTGAAGCCTTGGATTAAACCGCCTAAAACACCAAGTCCAATAATACCGAAAAAGGCAATGTTGAAATATAGTATAAAATCATTAAGTGTCAGCATGACTAAACCCCCCCTGTTGGAACTTAAAAGAATCGTTGTTCCTTATCATTATTATATATTATTTATTAAAGATATCAACGGTGTATATTTGTTATTTTTTTATTTGCCTAAAATATTAATTCTCGCACCATTTTTCCGGTTTGCTTTAATAACAAAAAAGGGCAAGACTTTTTGTCTTACCCTTTGATGATTACGAAGCCAGATAGTTGACTAGTGTAACAATACCGGCCGCATTTAGGAAACCATGAACGGTTAAGTCATCCATATAATACATATCAGGTGGAATCGGATTATATAAGTCGGGATCAACATGAAATAAATTGTTGTAATCATTGACAGCCGATACCAGATCTGGAGTGATGATGTTTCTAACAATCATTGATCCGAGAATCGTTGTTTGTTGGGCCTCGGTCTTGCCGGCAAGGCTGGTATAACTGAAGGATACCGTCTGGAAATCAGCACCAACTTCTTTTGCAGCCAAGATGAAAGCTTTTATCTCGGCGGCTTGAATCAATCCGATAATTTCATACAGTGTCCCGGTTACAGGATCGCCATCGACATATGCTTCAACAGGGATGTGCGTGTTAATATTGGCATTGCCTTTCATCATGTTGTCGATAGTGACGTGCATGGAAGCGGAAGTCAAAATTATATCAAGCGAAGCACTGTTCAAATTGGTAATGGTGCTGGCACTAACAGAATCATCGAAACCATCGAAACTTAGTGCTTTTAAGGCGTTCATCAAATTTATTAACTCATTACTTGCGATTTGCTCATAAGTAATCAAATCACCATCAACCGTGATAGCGTCCCGGAAAACCGTTGGAACGACAAGATCCGGATTGCCAGCGACACGGCCATCTTCGTCAACCGCGAATTCAAGGAATGAATCGGATACCGTCGCTTGAATTGAGGCAGAAGCCATAACAATGGCGAAGTCAACATCTTCACCCCAAAGGATGTTAGTGGAGATACTCGGAGTATCAATGTTGGTCAAACCAAGATTGTTTAAGGCCAGTAAGATGTTTTCAATTTCATTGCGATCGACGTAAACATATTCCAACAGACCATAAGTAACAGGGATTCTAATTGGGGCATTGCTATCTTCGACATCGAAATCCGGGATAATTAAAGTGCTTGTTACTAACCGATCCGAAATTGTTGCCCGGATACATGCAGAATCAAGCAAATCAGTATAATCCGTCGAAGTGAAGAATTTCGTAGAATCAATACCTCCTGACATGCTGTTCATATCGGAATAACCCATCCAGTCAAGTGCGTCAATTAGATTTTTGATTTCCCATTTTTCGAGATAATCATCACCAAAATTGTTTACAATGACTTCGGTCGTTCCGTTCTCAAGATACTTAGGCACAATCATTATTCCGGTCAAATCAAACATAATCTGAGTCACAGTTTCATGCATAATCGCTGATGCTAATAAAGTGTTTCTCTGGGTATCGTCATCGCCAATTCCATCGGTCAAAGGCGCTATGGAAATTCCCCCATCGAAGCTGGACAGATTACCATCAAAGCCAATTAATTCTAAAGCAGCAAGTAAGTTTTTAATTTCAAAATCTTCGATGTAGGTGGTTGTCGTTCCCGCATTCGTGACTTGGATTTGAATGCCTAAAACATCTTTAGTCGGAATCGTTAATTCTCCGCCATCCATGGCCATGATTTGCCCTGAAATGGTGGCGTGAATCGTAGCTGATAACAGAACGGTTGTTTGATTATCCAACCCATCAACACCAAACAATACCGATAAATCAATTGGTCCAAGGGTTCCACCAGAGAGATCGCCGCCAACAGGATATAATACTTCAAGAGCGGTAAATAAAGCATCAATCTCGGTATCAGTTATGTAAGTAAATGCTCCATGGACTTCTTGAACATTCTCACCTAAAATGATGCCGTCATCGATGTGTCTAGTTGGAACCGTTAATGCTGTTCCATCAAGATCGAGTACTTCATTCGAAATAGTAGCGTGAATGATGGCTGACTGCATTAAAATAGCTTGATTAGCATTATTATAAAGCAGTGCCAAATCAAACGTTCCGCCAAACGACAATTCGCCGCCATCTTCATCAATGATAGCTAAAGCATTGATGAGATTTTTAACTTCGGGGATATAAATGAAGTAGTCTCCGGTTAAAGATGTAATTTCAATAGCATTATTATGGAAGTATCCAGTATCAGGAACCGTGAGAGCAGTGCCATCCAATGCTTGAATTTGATTGGAGATAGTCGCATGAATGGAAGCGGAATTAAGCAAGGTGGTTTGCTTTGTATCATTGTTATAGAAAGTCGCAAGCGAAATCTCGCCAGTGAAATCTGATAGATCGCCAGTTGCCAAGCTCAAAGCATCCAAGGCAAGCAATAAAGCTTCCAATTCCAGTTTGCTTACATATTGGAATTCATCAGCCCAGCCTTCTTTAACAGTGATTTGAACCAATGAATCATTGATGTCCATAACCGGGACAATGATTGTTCCGTCGGCATCAAGAAGCAAAACTTTACTAGACATTGTCGCTTGAATAATACTAGAAGCAATCAAAAGATTAGCATTAGTTTTTCCTTGATTAGGATTGATATCGGCGATTCCGGATAAATCAAGATCACCTGTGAATCCATCAGAGAAAGCTGAAGGATCATCATATCCTAAAACCTTGAATGCAATGAGAAGATTGGCAAGTTCAACTGAGTCAATGTATTCAGTTTGATTGACGCCTGGGTTAGTAAAATGTAATCGAGATTCATCTTCATGAACAGAGGGAATATCGAGAATGCCGGTCAAAGCAATGTCAATAACGATCCGTGAGAAAGTTGCTTGAACAATTGCCGAAGCGACGACCGTTAAAGCATTTGTGCCTTGATCAATATTTGCAAGTGAAACTGCATCGGTAAAGGCAGTAGCGTTAATCTGATTAACCCCTAAAGTATCAAGAGCTTCAAGAACCGCCGTCAACTCCGTTGCGACAATGTATGTGGTTTCGGCTCTGGGGATACGAATCTCCGTAAAGCCATCTTCAGCATAATAAGGAACCTGAACATCACTACCCACACCAGTGAGATCGATAAGTTGTTTGGAGATTGAAGCGTGTAAAATGGATGAATCAAGGATAGCGGGAAGATTCAAAATAATATCATCCAGTACTAAAATCGATTCAATTACGTCAAAATCATCTATATCTAAATCGTGCATGGCAATTAAAACGTATTTCAATTCTTGTATCTCGATAAAATTAAAGGCATCACTATCTTGATAGGAAACGGTAGTCGAATTGAATGGATCGGAATTAAGTGTCGGAACGACGATGAATGCATCAACTCCCAAAGATAAATCAATCATCATGTCCGAAATCGTCGCATGAATAATGACGGAATCAAAAAGGGTTGTCATCTTCGTATCGGATAATTTAGTTAGGTCTAAGGGATCCTCTAAATTATTGAAAATGCTCGCATCTAGGGGTAAAGATTCGATACCGTTGGTACTGGTAATTCCCAAAACTTTTACGGCTTTAAGAATTAATTTAATCTCGTCGGCATCAACGACGTCCACAGCTAATCCATTAACTAATGGGGAAGAAATGATTGATGTTGGGACAATCAATGGATCTCCGCTCATATCATTAATTTTCTTGCCCATCGTTGCGGCTAAAATCGCTGAATCAAACATCGTATCGATTTGGGTATCTTCAAGGATGAATATTTGATCGATATCAAAATCGCTTAAAGCTTCGCAAACATCATCGCCTGCGTCACAATCGTGATCGACAAACAAGTAATTTACTGCGTTTAACATATAGTACATTTCCGGTCGATCGATGTACTCAGTACCAACAAGCAGTGCCGAATCAGGAATAATAATCGTTACGGTTCCCAAATCCTGATCGGTAATCAGATCAGAAACGGTAGCGTGAATGATATCAGATGCCAAAAGGAGATTAACTTTTGTCGTCGATAAATCTAAATCGGTGGGAGTGGTTTTTAAATTGTCCATTAGACTGGCATCAAATTCAATATCACCGATGCCATCGGTGCTATTAATTCCGATAACCTGAACTGACTTCAAGACCTTTTTTATCTCAGTAGGAGAAACAACGTTAACACCAACTTCTTCCACCATTATTTCAATAATCACACTGGTAGGAATGACCATCGGAGCCCCAATAGTCATAATCTTATTTCCCATCGTGGCGGCGAGAATTAGCGATCCGTGGTGAGTATTCAATCCGAGCATCTTATCCAGTTGCGTATCCGATAATGTAAACAGTTGATCGATATCAAAATCACTTAAAGCTTCGCAAACATCATCGCCTTCAGCACAATCATGGTCGACAATAATGTAATTAACGGCATTAAGCATATAATACATTTCAACTCGGTCAATCAAACCACTTCCAAGCGCGGTTAATGCGGAATCGGGGATAATAATTGAGACAGTACCTAAGTCTTGGTCAGTGATTAGGTCAGAAACAGTCGCATGGATGATGTCAGAATCAAGCAAATTGGTTACAATTTCCGCTGACAGGTCTTCATCAGTCGGGTTAGTCTTGAGATTGCTAATCAAATCAACGCCAAATTCGATATCACCGATACCATCGGTGCTATTAATACCGATAACTTGGACAGATTTTAACACTTTTAGAATTTCTGTCGACGAAACGATATCAATACCTACATCATCAACCATAATTTCAATGATAACACTAGAAGGAATGACGATCGGTGAACCGATGGTCATAATTTTATTACCAATGGTCGCCGATAATATTTCCGAATCAAGCATCTTACCCATCAATGTATCTGATAAAGTAAAAATCTGATCGACATTGAAATCACTTAATGCTTCACAGACATCATCGCCTTCAGCACAATGATTGTCGATAATAATAAAATTAACCGCGTTCAACATCTTATACATTTCGGACCGGATGATTAAATCGGTTTCAACCGGATCAATAACCGAGTCAGGGATGATGATGGAAACCGTTCCTAGGTCCTGATCGGTGATGAATTTGGAGACAGTAGCGTGGATGATGTCAGATGCAAGCAAATCTTCCATCTTGGAAGTTGATAATTCCAGATCTTCCGGAGCATCTTTCAAGCGGTTAATCATTGAAGCATCCATATCAAGATCGCCTAAGTCGTCGGTACTGGTAATCCCAATAATTTGCACCGCAAGCAATACTTTTCGCATTTCGACTTCGGTAACCACAGTCACGCTGATTCCTCCTGCTAAAACCGAGCCTAAAACACTCGCCGGCACAACTAATGGGTCACCGACCATCTCATTGAGTTTATTTCCCAAGGTAGCGGTTAAAATCTCGGACGCGAAAAATACATTCATTTCCTCGGGAGTCATGCTCAAAGCCTTATTGACATCGACATCATCTAGCGCTTCACAGACGTCATCGCCTTCGGCACAATGATTATCGACGATTAATAAGTTAGCTGCTTGCATCATATCATATAATTCTTGACGTATAATCAGTGTTGAATCGTCAGGATCAAGCACAGCATCAGGCATAATAATAGCTACAGATCCAAGACTCAAGTCTTTGATAAATTTAGAGACAGTTGCGAGAAGAATATCGGAAGCTAATAAATCTTCCATCTTATCTTGTGATAGCATATCATCTTCCGGATTATCTTTTAGTTTATTGATTAAAGACGCATCCATGCTGATGCTAGAAAGCGAATCTGTGTCCGTAATATTCAAAACTCGTACTGCTTGCAATACTTTTTGCATTTCTGCAGTAGTTACCACCGATATTGTCTCGACACCTGCGGTAACAGACGTAATAACGCTAGCAGGGATTACCAGCGGATCGCCAACCATATCATATAGGATTTTGCCTAAGGTTGCCGATAATACTTCTGATTCAAAGAAAATAGTGATTTCACCATCCGTCATGGATAACGCTTTGTCTTGATCGACAGTATATCCTTCAACACATTCCGTATCAAGCGGATCACAAACAACATTAATTAATAATAAATATACCGCTTTGACAGCATAACGAATTTGATCACGGCTAATATAGTCATATTCATCTAGTGCCGTATTGGGAACAACAATCGAAATGTCGCCCAAATCTTGGTTTAACAAAAAATCAGATAATGTTGCATGTAAAATATCGGAAGCTAATAAAGTATTGATTTTTTCGTCATCCAAAGCCCCGCCTTCAGCAACTTCAAGTTTAGCAATAAGCCCAGGGCCCATCTGTAACGAATCATCTTCAAAATCGGTTATTTCTAAAACAGCAATTGCTAAAAGCGCTTTTTGTAATTCTGCGCGCGTGATTATTTCCATTTCTTGGCCTTGGTTTTCTTCAGGGTAAGATACCAAGACATTAGTTTTAACGATAGCGGGAATAACTAAAATATCCCCAGCCATTTCTCCCGCCATGTCTGCTAAAAGATGACCGATAGTGGCACAAAGGATGTCGGAAGCCAGTAATGTTTCAGTCTGAGCTTCCGTAAGTGTTAAGACATTCGCAAGGTAATCGGGGTCTAATTCCTGACAATCAGTGTCATCAGGATCGCAGACTCTTGGAGTCGCCACTAATTGGACCGCATGAATCATTCTTTCTAATTCAATTGCTTTAATATAACCGTTTTCGTCAAGACTAGCTGTCGGAACGACTAAAGAAAACTCTCCTAAATCCATTCCTAAAAGCAGAGTAGAGAAAGTTGCGACTAAAACGCGAGAACTTAGTAGAGCATCGATGGCATCTTCAGAAAATGTACTGATATCCGATATTTTAGGATTAGTGATATCAAAACCCGCTTCGCCACCGGCGAAAGCAGCGATTTCTGATAAAGCTTCTAAAATTAACTGTAATTCACCTTTGATATCTGTTGATCCGCGCCAATCAATATCAGATGGTATTTCAATCATATCGAGAAACTCAAAACCGGATTCACCTGAAAAAATATTGATTAAAGCTTCAGTGATTAGTTCTGATTCTAGGATAATAGTAAAATCAATATTGGCAGCTGCCGCCATAATTAAGCCGAAATCTTGAGAGGAGATGGCTCCATATGTAAGACCCGAATCAAGTATTTCTTTCATGATTGATCCGATAGCATAGAATTCCGTTTTCCAATCTAAATCAGTGGGAACAACGATAAATGCGGGAATCATATCCCCAGCCATTTCTAATAATGGCTCGGCTGCGACAACAGCAGCGAGGGTCAACAGTCCTGAATCACCCATGGAATTGAAAAAGTTCTGAACTAATTCTCCATCAATTTCCACAGTTTCGTAGTTGATGCCATCTGGGTCAAAAACACCAATTGCATCGGCAATAATTAGCATATTATTGGCAATTACTCCAAGTTGAGCTATCTCTGCTTCCCAGTCGATGGCATATAGATCAGCTATTTCATCATCACCCATTTCCACATCAGACAATGTTAAAGCATATTCAATGCCCAAGGGGATTAGTGAAGTTATCAAACCGGAATGGATTAAATTATCGAACACTTCGGTAACCTGTTCGGAACTAATACTACCGATATTTTCTGTTCCAGTAATACCTGAATTAATTACCAAACCAGCTAATGCGGCAAATATTGAAAGTTCTTTGCGAAGCGAAATGTTCACCGCTTCCGAGGTTTCATCTCTGACATTGGGATTATAATTAAATGATAAAACCGAATCAAATAGGTATAAGTTAAGAGCGAGTTCTTCACCAGCAGAATCTGTCATTTTCACTTGAGAAGTCGTTGTTACAACAAAATTACTGTTGTAAGCATTGACAAGTTCGCGGATAGTTGCTACCGCATCACCTAATTCTTCGGGGAATGCAAAATCGGCTTCATTTTGTTCTGATACCGGTAACAGCGAATAACTGGCTTCATACAGACTGTTTCTCGGGAATTCCATCACAACTTGATCAACCGGAATTTCCGTTTCTTCGGGAACAAGGGTAACCAAACTATCACAAACGCTTACTAATCCACCAAGAATAATAATGGTTACGAAAACGGAAATTGCCCCTTCTAACAATCCAAAGACACCGCCAATAAGACGGTTTTTCGAAGCGTATTTTTCGTCAATTTTCCGAGTACTCAGAAAAATCGCACGAATGATTGCACAAAGGAGTTTATAGATTATAAAGATTATGGTAAAATATATTAAAGTATAGGCGATTTTAATTACGAATACTCCAAGTCCAGTAGATAAGGCCACAAATTGTGGATTCGTGATCATCGAGCCTATTTGCGAACCCAGGAACCTCTCAATCAGAATCGGAATAGCTTGCGAAATTGTGGTAATCCCCGCTAACTCAGGCATAAATGATCCAACTGCAGATCCCAGCCATGGCAGTTCCACTGTCCAAAGAAAATTGACAACCATATCAATCGTAACAAAGAACACCACATAAAAAATCAATGTCGTCAGAAATGAAAAAAGTGATTTTTTGAAACCCTTCAAAAAACCAAATATCATTCCCAACCCAAGTCCCGAATAAAAGATAATATTTAAATAAAGGGCAAAATCTAAATTATCAAGATTAAAGTCTGGCATGTATTTCCCTCCATTGACTATTGCAGATAATTATTGTCTATGTATTATTATATATATTTTATCATAGATATCAACGCCAGTGCGCGATAAAACGTAAGAAAGATTTAGTTTTATTGTACTTCTATATGAAATTTTATATTAGCGGTGGTGTAATAATGCGAAAAAAAATACTTGTTATCATTGTTACTATTTTACTAGCATTCATTGAAGGATGCTCATTTTTTCCGTTTTTTACGTCAACTTCAAGTTATACCACCCTCTTTGTCCCAGTCACGATAAGCGGTACCGTAACCTATTTTGATGATGACTATTATAACTATGCCGACTATTATTCCCCCACATATGATATTACCGATATGGATGTTTATAACAATATTTTAATTGACACTCGTAATTTAATTCGCCATAGCAATATTTCCATCAGTGCCACTTTCTATTCACAACAATTGGATCCCTTTGGAGTCCCTAAAACCACGGTTATCGACACATCATATGGCTCTGGTATCATCTTTACTGTTGATGAAAACTATTTTTATGCTTTAACAAATTTTCATGTTATTAACAACGATGGCAATGAACCTTTTTATTGGATTTCGACCTTTCAAGATGATAGCGGATCTGAAGGCGAAGTTGTCTGTTTCGACGCTGAATTGGATTTGGCGGTAATCAAATTTGAACGTAATAATCGCGATGACATCCATTTAATTGACTTTCACACCCGTTTAGGATTCAAAGTGAACCCAGGCGAATTGGTTCTCGCGGTTGGTAATCCTAAAGGGCTGACCGATAACGTCACTTTCGGCGAAATATATTACATGACACCGATTGATGATGTCGATTATCGGGTCATTTATCATTCCGCGACAATCGCGACGGGATCAAGCGGAGGAGCTTTGGTTGATGTAGATGGTCATTTGCTCGGCATTAACGCCTGGGGTGAACTCAACACCGACGAACAAGCTTTTGCCATTCCCGTTTACGTTATTTATACTTTTCTAGTCAATAATGGTCTCGAATAAGACTGAAATAAAGGCGTGATTCCAAGCGGAATCACGCCTTTTTTATTGAACATCAATCTTAATTTTTTGTTCTTTTTGCCCTTCACAAGCAATGGTAACGGTTGCCATGCCGACAACCCCAGTGGTTTTAACATAAACCCCGATCGATCCCCCGATTAATGCGATTTCGGAAGGACCAATTATTGTTAATTCATTGGTCGTAGTAATGTTAACGACATGATTAGCAAATGGAAGATCATTGCCAAATTCGTCTTGCATCCGAATGACGATTCGGGTCACGTCATAAGTGTCTTTATGAAATAAAAGAAGATCATCGGCAACGGCTGAAAGTAGTGTTTGCGTCGTCATACCTTTAGTAACGGTTTTTACACATATGTCATCAATGTATCCTTCATAGACATATTTGGCACCGTCTTTTCCCCAATCACCGATATATTTTCCATAGAGGGTTTCCGCATCTTTAAAAGTAAATTTATGGATAATCATTAAGTTAGCCACATTTAATTTAGCTTTTAAGGGAAGGTTCCATCCGTATTTTTGAAAAGCCATCAGAGCTTTTTTGATACGCTTTGCGATTCTTGGTTTATATTTTTCATTCTTTACGATGAGGTCGCCAAAATAATCATCAACAATGATGGGAGCGTTTGGAATATTCGGATATTCCTCCCAATCAGAATAAAACGTGTCGATATAGTTGCCATTACGGTATACTTTGACATAATCACAATTAGTGAAAATAACAGTTGGTGGTAATGAACTTTGCGAATATTCACCCATTGTCATATTTGATGCGACTGTTAAAACGGGAATTTGCTTTTGCTGACTGGCATAGACACTTGCAGCATACTTTGGAATCCGAAACATATCCATGACACCATGATAACAGATTCGATCACCCGACCCAAACTCAATATGGGTATTGTAATCATTCATACACCATCCGATAGTTCCTGATATTAAATCAGATTTAAAGCTGGCATCTAAAACCTTGAGATGACGCAATGCTTGTTCCGTCCGTTTACTCTCCGGGTCAAATTTCTTTGTCGGAAAAATATGTCCATTATGTTCGGTAACCAAATATGGAACCCTTTTTTTTGTAATTTTTAACGGTGATACTAACCCGGAATTATTGCCAACATGTGAAAAATCGTTATAGGTATAAACATGCTCCAACAATTCACTTCCAGCAAAATTTCTGACGCCTGCTGTCGGCCGCGAATCATCAAGTTGATTAGCTAATTCGTTGGTTTTACTATAAAAATCATGATCATCAGGTGATTCATTGATTCTAACACCCCATAATATGATTGATGGATGATTGGCGTGAGTGATAATCATATCATGAAGGTTTTGGCACGTCAAATCTTTGAAATGTTCGTCGCCGATGTATTGCCAACCAGGAACTTCTTCAAATACCAGCAAGCCGACTTCATCACAACGATTAATAAAATAATCACTTTGCATATAATGAGAAGTCCTGACGATATTACATCCTAATTCATATTTGAGAATATCGGCATCTTTTTCTTGAACCCGTTTGGGCATCGCAAACCCCACATATGGATAGCTTTGGTGGCGATTTAAACCGATTAGCTTGATTTTTTTGTTATTAAGAATAAAACCTTCGGTGGTGAATTCGGCACTGCGAAACCCAAAACGAGTTAAGTATTGATCAATAATCTCGTTATTACGAATTAAGTTTACTTGAAGATTATAGAAAACTGGATTGTTTATATCCCAACGCTCAATATTCGCGATTATCGTCTTATAGTGAATGACATTTTTAAATGTGCCAGTGACTGTATCGGTATACACGTTATTTTGATTTTTGCTAATGGCAATCTGAACATTATAATCAGATTCTACGTTTTGGTTTAAAAATAAGTTTAGATCCAGTGTCATTTCAGAATCGATTAACCGCGGCGATTCAAGTGTTTTGATTAGTCCACCCTTGATATACACCGGCGGAAGCGATGAAAGGGTTACTTCACGATAGATCCCGCCATAACATAAATAATCAACAACGTTTCCAAAAGGAGGAACATCTTTAATTTCCCGCGAATCGACCTTGACAAATAAATAATTGTTTTCACCATATACAACATCATTAGTAATATCAATGGTAAATGGCGTAAAACCGCCTTCATGTTCCATTACCAACTTTTCATTTAAATAGACGGATGCCGTTGTCATAACGCCATTGAATTTCAATATTAAGTTTTGTCCATAGTCACTTTCTGCTATATATATAATTCGTTTATAAGAGGAAATAAATTGATAATCTTTTTCGTTGAAATTATTATAAGGAAGCACTTTATTAGTGTGAGGAAGCATTATTTTTACAAAATCAGAAAGCGGACAGTCATTAGAAATATATTCTGAATTATAATCCGGACAATAATACCAATCAAAATTTAATTGATCAATACGCCTCATGGTGTGATACCTCTTTCCTCTTGCTTTATGTAGTAAATTCGCGATCCAAAATCGCCCATCAGCCGCACTTTATCGGTATATCCTGAACCGATGAATCGTTGTTTAGGAATAAATCCATGATGATTCAAAACATCACCAGTAGTCAAGATATCGTCGTTTTCTTGAGTCATCATATAGTTGTTGGCTAAAATATTGAACAATAATCCGTTAGCGTTTATGCGAATCGGCAAGGCATGTTTAATCAAGTCGCCAAACATTCTAAGGTTAGCATATTGTTTCCGATTGACAATTCGATAAGTCTTCTGAGAATCAAAACCCCTTACTTCGACTTTTTGCATCGCTCCATTAGGCTTAGCCAACAACTGGTAAACACCGATGATGGCTTCATCTTTGGAAGGAGACATCATCATCCAGATGCATTCATTATTATTAAAAGGATTAACTAAACGTGTGAATTTACCAAATTGAAGCAAACTTCGATGTTCTTTATAAAATGCAACTTGTTGTTTAATGACTTTTTTCTCGAACCGAGAACACCGAGTCAAATCTAACTCATATCCCAACAATCCGAAGATAGCAGTATTGAACCTAGTTTCTAAAGGTGTGTTGCGAAGTGTCTGCATGTTTGGTGCGTAACTGACGTGTGCTCCCATAGTCGAAGGTGGATACACCATTGAAGTGCCATATTGGATAAAAAGTCGTTCAATACCATCGGTATTATCCGATGTCCATGTCTGAGGCATATAGTATAACATCCCTAAATCAAATCGATTCCCGCCACTGGCGCAGGATTCAAAAAGGATCTGCGGGTATCGGTGTTTTAATTTGGCTAACAAGTCATATAAACCGAGAACATATCGATGGGTAAATTCGCCCTGATGAAGAGCATCAAGGCTATTTGAGAAGACATCAGAAAAATTACGGTTCATATCCCACTTACAATACGTAATGGGGGCTTGATCAAAAAGATGACATAAAGATGTGAATAGATACTCGATTACTTCATATCGAGACAAATCCAAAATAAGTTCATTTCGTCCATAACTCGGCAAGCGATTGGGCAGTTTAATCGCCCAGTCAGGGTGAAGACGATATAAATCGCTATTAGGATTAATTGCTTCTGGTTCCACCCAAATACCAAAATTAAGTCCGATTTTATTAATTTTATCGACTAATCTTTTTAAACCGGAAGGAATTTTTTGAGGATTGATTGTCCAATCGCCAAGCGATTGGGTATCATCATTGCGAGTGCCAAACCAACCATCATCGAGTACGAAAAGCTCGATCCCCAATTGCTTGGCGGATCGGGCGAGTTTTAAAAGTTTGCTCTCTGTGAAATCAAAGGATGTAGCTTCCCAATTATTAATTAAAATGGGCCGTTCTTGATTTTGCCACTCCGGAGAAACAATATGATGATTAATTAACTCATGAAGGTTTTGACTGAGCTTAGAAAGTCCCGATGACGAATATGTTAGTACGACTTCGGGTGTAACAAACACATCGTTCGGAGCCAATTGCCAATAAAAATCAAAAGAATTGATTCCCATTAATATCCGAAGCAATGAATGTGGAGATACTTCCGCAGAGGCCTCAAAGTTGCCAGAATAGATCAATGAAAAACCGTAACACTCACCGAGTTCTTCATCAGTATGTTGGCGTTTAATGGCAATAAATGGATTATGATCGGAAGATGATAACCCTTTTTTGGAATCAATTTTGGTGATTCCAAATGTTAATTCGCGGGTGTGAATATGACGTTCACGAATCCATGCGCCATCAAGGCTGATAAGTTCAAAGTCATGATCAGAAAAATCTAAGTTCATACTCATGGCTTTTTCAATCGTAACCAAGGATTTTCCATTAAGAATAGCACATCTTCTCGTTAAAATATCCAAGTCCGAAAACACGGTATAATACATTTCGATCGTCAAATCAGCAATCGCATCGGTCACAGTAATTTTTAAAGTTTCGCTCGCGTCGTTTTTGGTGTCAAAGGTTTCAGGAAGTCCTTCAAAATGAGGTTTTGAAGGCAGAAATTCATGTGAAGCATATTTGAAATCGGTCACTCGTGAACCGTCGGATAAACGAAAATGGAACATCGGGTCACGAAAATCTCCTTTCCCAAATGTCGAAATTTCTAATTGAGCTAAGTTAAGATTAAAGGTTTTATCAGTTTCATCGTAAATCACCTGTGATCCAACTTCAACGGCGAATTTTGGCTCGAGTTGGGTGTAATTATCGACATTTTGCATCATTTTACCATAGTATACATGTGCTAAATGGCCTGAAGGCAAAATTCGCATCACATACGATGAGGTTTTAGTTTTTAAGTGAAACAATTTTTCTTGTTCGATAAATTGAATCATCGCCGTCCTCCTTAAGTAATTGATGCTTGATCACCGCGGCATATTTCCCCGGGTTTATCTTTCAGCAAACAACTATTTTTGTAGTTCATCAGCGGTCGCTAAAACATATTGCTTGAAAAACGGCATGATGACAAAACGAATTAAAACAATGGCGTAAATTATCTGTAATACGATTGACAAAATTATTAGCCATAGTTCGGGATTTAGTGTATCAAAAATGATGTAATCAATCAACACTCCGGACAGATATGCCGGCGAAATTATCAAATAATATTGGAACGCTTCGGGGATGATACCGTTACTATAAAGAATCGGCAATAATGAAAAAACAACAATATACCCAAGATAACTTAAAGATAAAATTCGACTGGTTTTGGCAATGATTGACAGTGATAAACCGATAATTATATGAACGATGACCCCCATCACGTATACAAGGAACAAGAAAAAATAGTTGATATGAATACTATTTACAAATGCAGAACTGCGAATTAAGGTAATAATAACATAGCCGATAAATGGCAAAATTTCAATCGTTACCGCTGCCAATATTTTAGCCATAACTATTTTTATGGTTTCGGTTTCTGATGTAATAAGTGGCTCGAAAGTCTTTTCTTCCCGTTCAATAAACATTGAGATCGAAAAGATAATTACGGGGAGAACGAAAATACTTAAATACAGAAAATTGGCTGATCCAAAATCGGGTAAAAACCAAACGGTCATACAAAACATAAATGTTAAAACCACAACAAAATGAATAATCCGATAATTATACATTTTTTTAATATCATGGCCAACTAGTTTAAAAAAATCTTTCATCCCATATCAACTCCCGTTTGGTTTTTTTTCATATCGTTATGAAAACAAGAAAAGTGTCATCAATAGTATTGTACTTCTCGATGGCCACTTCTTCAACATGGTTCTTTATAATTGTTTACAAACAACCACAAAAACTATCGAAAATGTTTCTTGAATTTTAGATTTAAAAACTCTTTTAGTTTTTGCGCATCATTGAAAGTGTCGAATTTCCCCATGTCAACGACAATCGTCTTGCGTTCAACATCGGTGATGATTAGAAATTCACTACTCATATGAATTTTAGTAACATTGATGTATTTTATTTCTCGTGGCCGCACACCCTCGACAAAAATCGTTTCATCGGTAAATGTGTAGTTTTGCATAATCGGATGCTCGACTAAAGGACTTTTATTAACCGCCCGCTTCGCCGTTACTTTTTGAATAAAAATCGTCAAGAATAAATAAACGATGACAAAACCAATCAAAAATACACCATATTGCCAATCCCCGATAATAAACATATAAATAGCGAACCCGATAGCAAATATAGCGATGATTGAGAAGTTCTTTTTAATGAAATCAATTAGATAATACTTATTGTATCTAATCAATAAATCTTTGTCGTATAAAGTTCGATTGCGAATTTCCATAATAACTAGCTCCTTTTATATTTTGAGTTTTTTAAAGACAAGTGGATAAATGCCGATAGCGATAAAGACCATAATAAAATACCGAACTAAATCAAGTGTCATCGCCACTCCTGCTAAAGCGATATCGGTGACTCCTAATGATTCTGGGTTAATGATTAGATCAAATAGAAATGATAAGGAGTACCTAATCCCCATTACGATGGCCACACCGGCGAGGAAACGAATAAGATTTTTCCAAATCACCCTGTGCATGGAAAAATTGACGTGCTGTTTCTCATACATTATACCGCCGACAAAACCGATAAAAGCTCCCGTCATCTTGAATAAACCTTCAAGCTTACTGTAAAAATTGGGAGCATCATTAGCAAATGCTTGCATCTGAGTCAAAAACATTATTATCAATAGGAGTATGCTCCCGACCATTGTCCACAGATAGAGTTGGTTTCGATTGGGAATTTTCTTAAATAAGTAATGGACTAATAATGCAATTCCGATGCCTAACAATCCACCGGCGATAACATCCGTTAAATAATGTGCTCCTAAATACATCCTACTGATGGCAACCATGATGATTATCACGGTAGCAATGATAGTTAACCAACGTTTTTTAAACCAGACGGCTGCTGAGCCGAAAACGCTTGAAGCCCCTTGAGTATGACCGCTCGGGAAGGAATACCCTCCAGCAGTTTCGTCGCGCCAATTATGAATTAAATCCTCATAAGCATCAAATGGACGGATTCTTTTGACGATAACTTTAATTACACTATTCATAATTAAAGAAATAAAAACAGAAAATCCAATAAATTCTCCGGCTTCTTTATCAAAACACCAGAAAATAAAGCCCATGATAGCGATGATGATTAGTTCCTCGCCGAACATAGTCCAAAACGTGAAAAAGCCTTTGGTAATTGCGTCAGAAAATGTTTGTAACCACTGGATAATTTCCACTTCAAATCCCATTTTTATTCATCTCCCAAAATATATTTATGAATAGCAATCCCGACGCCATCATCAACATTCGTACCCGTTACTGCTTTTGCTTTGGCTTGAACGTGTTTCCTAGCGTTTCCCATCGCAATTCCTAATCCTGCATATTGTAACATGGCAACATCATTTTCTTCATCACCAAATGCAATAATTTCTTCGCGCTTGATTTGTAAATGGTGAGCGAGTTTTGCAAGTGCATTGCCTTTCGAACCTTGAAGATGGGCAAATTCCAATAAGGTATTAGCGCTCTTGACGATGGTGTATTGATCAAAATAAGACTTTGGTATTTGCGCTTGAAAATCATTTATTTTTTGATCATCATCAAGTATTAACACTTTATATACTTCTTCAGGGCCATAATATTTCGTCATTGGTATATATGTGGCAGCAGCAATCAAATCATGGTCGCTTTTGGTAATTTTTTCGATGTGTTCAGACAGTATTATTTTGTTTTCACAAAAAACATGCATTTTGAAACCGAAAGGTTCTACAAGTTTTGCAATCCGACGAACATCATCGCTGTGAATGGTTTTTTTAAAGATTATCTCATAGGGATTGGTTTTCGTGGCAATTACTCCGTTATAACTGATTATGTACCCGTTTGCATAATGCAATAAATCAAGTTCGCTAATCAACCCTAAAATATCTTCATAAGTTCTACCTGACGCAATTACTATATTTATTTTTAATGCTTTTAGTGCATTTATAGCCACCAAATTAACCGGCGATATTTTTTTTTGTTGATTAAAAAGTGTTCCATCTAAATCCATTGCCACTAATTTATACATTTCAAGCTCCTAAAAAACACCATATAGTAATATCCCCAAACCCGCAGCAATGACAATTAAAAATACCGGACTGATTTTCTTTGCTAACCGGGATAAGACAAAAATAACAGTAAAAATAATTAAGGCTTTATAATCAAAATAGGCAAAGGTAAAATCTAAAACGCTAACGTTAAAAATAGCTTTAACCGTAAACGAAATCATTACCGCAAGTAAAATACCAACAACAACTGGACGAACCCCTTTCATAATGGACTTTACCGTATCGTTGGTACTGAATCGAGCGAAAAATCGAGCTACGAGCATTAAAATCACAAATGAAGGTAACACAACGCCAATAGTTGCGACAATTGCTCCCAATATACCCGCTTCATTCATCCCGATAAATGTCGCAATGTTTATCGCAAATGGACCCGGAGTCGACTCAGAAATGGCGATGTAATCGACTAACGAAAGTGAAGATGTACTCATCCACCCGTTAGCGATGGCTTCTTCTTGAATCAAAGGAATCATTGCATAACCCCCGCCAAAGGTTAAAACGCCGATTTTCAAAAATGCTAAAAAAAGCTTCAGTAAGATGGTCATGAGTGATCAACCACCTTTTTCTTGCAAATCAAGTACCAGATGAATCCAATCAATCCTCCGGATAATATGATATAAGGCGTGGGGATGACATTAAATATTAATAATGAAAAAGCAATAATAATTAAAACGATGGAAAACCAACTCTTTTCCAACGACTTATAAAGTTTTAATGCCGCATTGATGATCAGAACCGCTACCGCAGCACTAATCCCAGTGAAAGCATAATTGACATATTCCAAACTGCGAAACTCTTCAATAAAGAATGAAATAATCACAATAATCACAAAGGATGGTAAAATCACGCCTAGCGTCGCGAAAAATGCTCCCCAAAAACCTTTGAGTTTATAACCGACGTATGTTGCCGAATTGACAGCGATTGGTCCTGGTGTTGATTCGGCAACCGCTATCAAATCCATAAACTCAATCTCGGTAATCCATTTATGCCTTTCGACAGCTTCTTTAGCGATGAAAGCAATCATCGCATAACCGCCACCAAAAGTAAAGGCGCCAATTTTTAGAAACGTCAAGAAAAGGTCTAGCAAAATATTTTTCTTCATTTCCGTACCCATCTTCCCA
>Ga0172377_10001796_pt1 | contig 21881 bp, 22 predicted proteins | sample Pumphouse3metaG_FD_119749 | JGI IMG/M metagenome (GOLD analysis project Ga0172377, IMG submission 119749) | Leachate microbial communities from a municipal landfill in Southern Ontario, Canada - Pumphouse #3 metaG | ecosystem: Engineered > Solid waste > Landfill > Unclassified | place: Canada...
TAACAAGCCCGCCGTAAACAGTCTTCTCCAAAAATATTTTCATATTATGGATTACTTCGTCGCCCTGCGGGCTCCTCGTAATGACGGCGTTGGAATTTACTGCGGATAACTGAAATGTTACAAATTTCGGCTTTCTGTTCTCAGGTTCCCATACAGCCAAATCTATATATCACGTAAATTTTAACTTCATCCAGCCGGAAACAAAATCTCACTTTACTGTTTCAGGTGTTTTCTCAGGGCTGTTTTCATTTTCTTGAGAGCCTGGGCGCGATGGCTGATCTTATTCTTTTCTTCCGCGCTCATCTCGGCAAAGGTCTTGTCTTTGCCCTTTGGCAGGAAAAGCGGGTCGTAGCCGAACCCGTTGCTTCCTTTCGGAGCAGTAAGGATGCTTCCCATCGCTATCCCCTCGAAATCTTCAAGAAGATACCCGTTGGAAGCGAGGGCAAGATAACATACGAACCTGGCGGAACGGTCTTTTTCGGGAATACGGCTCAGGAGTTTAAGCACCTTATCGTTATTCTCTTCGTCCGACGCTTTCATCCTGGCAAATCTGGCAGAACGAACTCTCGGCTTTCCGTCAAGGGCTGTGATCTCAAGCCCTGAATCATCGGCAAGAACGAGGCCGTCAAAAAACCGGGAAAGTGTAAGCGCTTTTTTAACGGCATTCTGCCTGAATGTCTTGCCGTCCTCTACCACCAGAGGCGGCTCTACCCCCAAGTCGTCAAGGATAAGGACTTTAAGGTTCTTCATGTCTCCCAGCAGATTTTTCAATTCTTTTCTTTTATTTTTATTGTGGGTAGCAAGCAATATTTTCATACCGCACCGGCTCCTTGTAAAATCTCTTTCTGTTTTATTATTATGGAATTTATTCCCTTAAGCGCGAGTTCCAGCATCTCGTCCATTCTCTCCCGGCTGAAAGGTTCTTTTTCGGCGGTTCCCTGGAGTTCCACAAATTCTCCGGCATCTGTCATGACAACATTCATATCAACTTCCGCCGTTGAGTCTTCGTCATAGTTAATGTCAAGATAGGCCGCCCCCTTCACAATGCCCACACTTACCGCCGCGACAAAATTATGGACCGGCAGTTCGCTTAATTTCTTTTCTTTCTTAAGTTTGTTCAAAGCCAGACAAAGGGCTATGAAACTTCCGTTTATAGCGGCGCATCTCGTTCCTCCATCAGCCTGCAGAACATCGCAATCTATCCATATGGTTCTCTCTCCCAAAACGTCCATATTAACAACACTTCTCATAGCCCTTCCTATCAGGCGTTGTATCTCATGAGTTCTTCCTCCGGTCTTGCCGCGTGTGGATTCTCTGGGCACTCTCTTCTGGCAGGACCGAGGCAGCATGGAATATTCGGAAGTTATCCAGCCTGTTCCCTTGCCTCTTAAGAACGGCGGCACACCGTCTTCAATACTCGCCGTACAGACCACTTTGGTCTTTCCCGCCTCGAAAAGACAAGACCCTTCCGCGTACTCTATGTATCCGGGAACGATATTTATCTTCCTCATACCGTTCGGCATCCTTCCGTCCGATCTCATAACATCCTCTCTTTTACTATAAGTCTACCACATTCCCCGTTCCACGGTCACGGCATTTTTGCTTTCCGTCCCATACAATGCGCTCATGTCAACCTCGAATAGACGTCATTCCCCCTTGAGTCTATCCCGACAATAAGCGGAAGATCCTTCACCTCAAGCCTGTACACCGCTTCCGGCCCGAGATCATCAAAAGCCGCAAGATCGCAGCTCACGACCTTTTCCGAAAGGTACGCGCCCGCTCCGGCGGGAGCCAGAAAATATACCGCTCCCGATCTTTTTATCGCCTGCCTGACGCTTTCCGTTCTTCTCCCTTTACCTATCATTCCCCTGACTCCCGCGCCAAGCATCTCTCCCGTAAAACTATCCATACGGCTTGAAGTGGTCGGACCGCATGAACCTATAGGCCTTTTACCCGAAGGAGTCGGACCGGCATAATAAATAACCTGGCCTTTAAGATCCACCGGCAAACGGACACGTTCTTTAAGAAGTTTTACAAATCGAACATGAGCCTGATCTCTGGCAGTAAAAATTACACCGCTTAGAAGAACTTGTTCTCCGGCAGAAATATCTCTTATGTCTTTTCCGGATAATGGGGTTCTTACTTTTTTAATAGTACTGTTTTTTTTGTTCATGTTATTCTATATTGTCCCCGATGCCGAACGCAGTGAATGACACGACAACGATACCGCGACCGGCATACCCGCTATGTGGGTAGGCAAAACCTCCACATTCACCCCCAAAGCCGTGAACGGCCCCCCTAATCCCATTACACCTATTCCGAGCGAATTAACCTTTTTGAGTATCTTATTCTCAATTTTCCGGAGCCTCTCTTTCGGGTTCTTTTGATCTATCGGCCGTAAAAGCGAGAGCTTGGAAAGAAGAGCGCAGGTATCCATAGTCCCGCCGATCCCTACTCCTAAAATATATGGCGGGCAGGCATCGGGCCCGGCTAACTTTACGGTTTCGACGGCAAAATCCACCACTCCTTTTTCTCCGGAAGTGGGACCAAGCATAGCTACTCTGCTCTTGTTTTCACTTCCGAAACCCTTAGGCATAACCGTTATTTTTATTTTTTTTCCTCTGACAATATTCACATGCAAAGCGGCTGGTGTATTGGTGTTCTTATACACTCTTGTTATCGGATCCAGTACTACTGATTTTCGGAAATTATTTTCCGTATATGCCCTTTCAACGCCTCTGTTGACGGCAGATGAAAGTCTCCCGATAACATGCGCGTCCTCACCTATTTCAACAAATACCGCCGCGATCCCCGTGTCCTGGCAAAGGGGCAATTTTTCCTTTTTTGCTATCTCGGCATTATCTATCAATATTTTAAGCATTCCCCTGGATAAAGGCTTTTTTTCAGACGCATAGGCTTTTCTCAAGATGCGGGCAACATCCGGTCTCATTATAATATTCGCTTTATAGCAAAGTTCTTCCACCTTTCGTTCTATTTCCCGAGCCATGATCTTCCGTATCATTCGAGAACCGCCTTTTTAACAACAACATCCTGATGCAGGAACATCCCGGATATCTCTTTGAACTTCACTGGATCATCGCTTACATAACAAGCTATCTTTCCCTTCCTGAGACGCTTCGGGCTTATAAGGCCTTTCTCTTCGAGAAGAGATTTCAAGTCGACAGCAACTTCTTCTGAAGAATCCACCAGAGTTACCCCCTTCATCACATCCGATATGACCCTTTTAAGCATTGGATAATGCGTGCATCCTAAAATAAGCGTATCTACCCCTTTTCGTTTAAGCGGGATAAGATATTTTTCTGCCGCCCGGCGGGTTATTTCTCCATATGTCATTTTATTCTCGACAAGCGGAACGAAAAGCGGACAACTTGCCGAAAACATTTTGAAAGTTCCACCTGTGGCCTTCAACAGCTCACGTTCATACGCCCCGCTTGAAACGGTGGCTTCCGTTCCTATAATACCTATTCTTTTATTTTTTGATACATTAACGGCTTTTCTTACCCCCGGAGCTATGACCCCCAGAACAGGCAGAACATATGACCTTACGAGAAAAGACCTGCTGAAACTTGACGCGGTATTGCAGGCTATAACCACGGCTTTAACATGTTTTTTTACAAGGAAATCCATTATTTCGCGGGAAAATCTATTTATTGTGCTTTTGGATTTATTCCCATACGGCACTCTGGCCGTGTCTCCGAAATAAACTATATCTTCCAGCGGAAGCTTTCTTCTGACACTTCGAGCTACCGTAAGTCCGCCCACGCCGGAATCGAATATGCCTATCGGCCTTGCACCCTTAACTTTCATGCCCTTCATTATATAGGATATAACCCCCCGGGTAAAGAGCTTCCGCCTCTACAAAACTTGATGAAAACGTGAATAGCGACGATAAGCAGTTATCTTTTGGGGACAGGTGTAGGAACAATTTTGGGACAGGTGTGGGTTTGTCTGCGGGACAGGTGTAGGCATAGATCCGGGACAGGTGTAGGAACAAAATGAGAACCGTCCCCGGATCTATGCCTGAATATCTTACTACATTTTGCCTTGAACGGTCTTACCTGTATTTACAGCCGTGTCGTGCACTGTTTTTCCGCCTTTATTGATCGGATCTGTAACAACTTCATGCGGTTTCGCTTTGCCCCTGAACCATCTTCCGACAGCGGCGAACGGACTCCACAGGGTTTCGCCAAGTCCCTTTGTCGTTTTCCCCACCGTGTTCACGGAACCCGTGACAACGTCTTTGGAGTATTTTCCGGTATTTCTGGCGGCATCCATCGCGGGACCAGAGGCCTCAGTCGCCATAACTTCCGCGGCAAGACCGAACACCATTACCATGACCATCATCACTGCAAGAACTTTCTTCATCGTACCCCCCTTTTGTTAAAACCTTCTGCACAAGATTATACATCAAACCCTGTAAGCACGCAATATTATTTCGTCATTGTGTCATTGGAATTGTTTCGCCCTGTACGCCTCAAAACGAAGGGAACAGGCCTCGCGAAGACGATTTCCCAGCCCACAACTTAACTATTCCCATTTATCATATTCTTGATCGTGGCAATAATGTTACGCTGTTACTAATAAAGTAGCCCCTTTATTTGTCTTTGAAATGCGGGGCGCTTATTGCTTCGCGGAAGGCCTGTCCGGAACTTTCCGCTATGGGAAATTTCCAATCGACCTCTTTGTCCGTGTTAAAGACCACAAACCCCTTAACTTGCCTCCAGCTCTTTATGTCCTCCATAGCGGACTTTATCCACTCCGCCTTGTTTCCTCCGTCCGAAGCTGAGCTGAACTCGGTAATAATAACGGGTTTTCCGAATTCGGCTACGCATCTTTCGTAGATCCCGGCAAAGATGTCATAAAAACTCATCCATTTGCTCCATTCCTGAGAAGTTCCCCAATTGTAACCGTCTATTCCCACATAATCCACGTATCCGCCGCCGGGATAGTAATTCGAGATATCATTGGCATCTATTGCCGGCACATCCTCCCAGTTTACGGAAAAGACCCACTTTATATTAACTGCTCCCATATCGTCAAAAATGTCCTTTACATACCGGTACATTTTCCTGTATTTTTCAGAGCCTATAACCGAGCCTGACCAGGGATACCAGTTACCGTTCATCTCATGAGCAAATCTCAAAAGTATTTCTTCATCAAAAGCTTTTAGCCGTTTGGCGAATTCACGGATACGGTCGTCATGCTCTCCCGCAAGCAGGGAATCAATGTCGATAGCATCTTTGGAATGCGCTATCCACGGCTCCCATGTAACTATGGGCCTGCATCCTTCTTTTAAAATATCAGCTATGGTAGAGTCGTTCGGAAAGTTTTTCCAGTCTGTGAAGAGCATCACATAGTACGGCTTCTTGCCGTAATCGTTCCTGAAAGATTTAATATCGGATCTCCCCGGATCGTCGGCAAGGAAAGCCCCGGTAAAACACCCCTCTTGAGGCATCCCTCCGGAAGGATTGTCTTTTTTAGAGGAATCCCTCAAAAACAACAGAGTCCCGGTGAGTATCGCGGCTAATACCGATAGGATGATCTTCCTGTGCAGTGGATCCATAATATTCCGTCTCAAAACTATCGTTATCGTTCAGTAATAAGAGGTAAAACCATCTCAAATCGTAATTGCGATGGCGCGGTGGCGGCCGAAACAATCTTTGTTCAGTCCGGGATGAAAGATCTTATCTTTTCCAGGAGATCCTCGAACTTATACGGCTTAAGCACAAAACTGTCGTGTTTACAGGTTTTAAGCCTTTCTTCCTGCATCCCGGAACTTGCCGTAAGAAGTATTATAGGTATAACCTTATATTTATCGTCAGATTTAAGTTCCGAACAAACCTCAAAACCGTCCTTGCCGGGAAGCCTGAGGTCCAGCAGTATAAGGTCCGGGGGTTCACTTTTTACCATTTCCAATGCCGTGTCGCCGTCTTCGGCCGAAATAACATCGTACCCGGACTTCGATAAGCGGAACTTGACCGTTTTCAGTATGTCTGGTTCGTCATCGACAATCAATATTTTTTTAGCCATGTGCCCCTCCTCTTCTCTCTTCTATGGGCAAGACAAAATAGAATTTCGACCCTTTTCCCAATTCAGACTCGGCCCATATACGGCCTCCGTGTTGTGCTACGAGTTTTTTACATATCGCGAGCCCGAGACCGGTTCCGCCCGTCTGACGATCTTTTCCGGTATCCAGCTGAACAAAATCGTTAAAAAGTTGCGGCAGGTCCTCATGCTTTATTCCTTTCCCGGTATCTTCGACAGTAATAAGAACCACGTTCTCCCCGGTTCTTGCCTCCGTAGAAACCGTAATACCCCCCGAAGAAGTAAACTTAAGAGCGTTGTTCAAAAGATTAACAAGCACCCGTGTGATCGCGTCCGCGTCGAATACTATCTCGGGCATTTTCTCGTCAAGCTCCAAAGAAAGTTTTAATGATCTTTCGGAAGCGGCGGGGCTCATGTCTTTGCAGACATTTTCAATTATCCCGTTAATGTCCCCTTTCTCCATGGTGAATTTTTCTTTTCCCGATTTAAGGCGCTGAAAATCAAGAACATCGTTTATGAGACGCGTAAGCCTGTCCACATTCCTGTTCACTGTCCCGAGAAATTCTTTCTGGTCGGCGTTTATCTCGCCGGCTATGCCGTCGAGAACTATCGCCACGCCCGATTTAATGGCTGTAAGAGGCGTCCGGAGCTCATGGGACACTGTGGAAGTGAATTCCATCTGCATAGCTATGGCCTGTTCCAGCTCTTCCTCGGCTTTTTTTCGGATGGTAATGTCGAAGATGACGCCGTCAAGCCATATCATGCCGCGCCTTCCGTCAAACAGTATCCTTCCCTTTTCTTTTACCCACAACACACGTCCGTCAGCGCACAAAATGCGGTACTCAACATCATAAGACCTGTCTTCCGCGACAGCGCTTTTTATGCTGTCCTGAACCATACCCCGGTCTTCTTCATGTATTATACTCGCGAAAGACCTTACCGAGTTGCCTATGAAATCCGACGCGGGATACCCCGTCATCCTCTGTATCTCTTCGCTGATAAACAGCATGGACCATTTTTCATCATTTATACATCTAAAAACAACCCCGGGCATGTTCTCTACAAGCGTCCGGTATTTCTCTTCATTTTCTTTTATTTTGTCCTGGATCTTCCTTAATTCCGTAACGTCAACAAAAGTTTCAAGCAGAACTTCCTCTCCGTCAAATTCTATAAGACGGACCGTCTTCAGAACCGGCACCTCTCCGCCATCCGCCCGGTATATTTTCCCTTCGTAGTTAACTAATATTTCTTCGCCCCTGTCCATAAAAGGGCATTCCGTTTGGCCGTGAGAGCAAAAGGCTTTTTCACAGCTCATTCCGATAAGCTCCGCCCGCGAAGAATAGCCCGTCATGCTGAGCATGGTATCGTTCATCCATATTATCTTGCGGTCTTTCCCGACAAGAAGCACTCCGAACGGCGTCTTTTCAAGTATAGTTCTGATATTATCATTCGAACGCTTGAGCTCGTTTTCAAAACGTTTCCTTTCCGTAATATCCTCTTTCACCGCTATAAAATGGCTTATCTTTCCTTTTCTGTCCCGTATGGGCGATATCGCGGCGCTTTCCCAGTAAAGTTCGCCGTTCTTCTTCTTGTTATGGAATTCCCCTCTCCACTCCCCTCCGGAAGTAATTGTTTCCCAAAGTTCTTTGTATCCTTCTTCCGGCATTTCCCCCGATTTCAAAACCCTTGGATTCTCGCCGATGACCTCATCCATACTGTATCCTGTAAGATCCATGAACTTTGGATTAACGTATTCTATGCGTCCGTCCGTATCGGTTATTACAACACAGACAGGGCTTTGTTCGACGGCTGTGAATAATTGCGTTATCTTTTCCTGCCCTTCGCGTTTTTCTGTGACATCATAGTTCACTCCGATAACCCTGACCACTTTTCCGGTTTCGTCGCGCACGACGGAAGCGGACCCGGCAACATACTTTATCGCTCCACCCGGGCCTATTATCGGAAACTCTATGTCAAAATCTTTTCCCGCTTCGACAAACTCCCTGAAGGCCCTGTTCACTTCCGGAAGAGCTTCGGGAAGAATGCATTCGGAAAAATCCTTAAAAGTATTCCTGAAAGTTTTTTTGTTAACACCGAATATCTCGAACATCATATCGTCCCATTCGAGAAAATCAGATACCACCCTATAATCCCATACCCCTATACCGGCTCCTCTCGTAGCGATGGAAAGTCTTTCTTGAGCTTGCCTGAGCTTCTCCCTGGTAAGATATTGTTCCGTAACATCATGGAATACCACCACGACCCCCGACACTCGGCCCTCAGCCCCCATAATGGGCGAAGCGCTATCGGCTATCTGATACTCGGTGCCGTCACGTGAAATAAGAGATGTATGGTTAGCAAGGTCCATTGTCTTGCCGCCGTCTATAACGCGGGGAACAAGGTCCGGGATAACCTCCCTTGTCCTGGTGTTTATGATATTAAAGACCTGGGACAGATATTTTCCTTCGGCTTCCGGGAATGTCCAGCCCGTAAGCTGTTCAGCAACAGGATTCATGCGGACAACACGGCCGGAACTGTCCGTTGCGATAACAGCGTCCCCGATAGAATTGAAGGTGGTAGTCATCTTTTCCTCATTATCTTTTATCCTGGAAAACGCCGATAAAAGCTGATCCTCCACCCTGCTTGTCACATACCATATAAGAGCTATAATCCCAAAAACCATCGAAAAAGCCATGCTTATGTCGAAAAGTAAGGTGCCCTTTACCCTGGCAATATCGTCAGTTACATCATGGGTAAACACCATTACACCCGGTTTCTCTCCCGTTACATCATAAACAGGAATGGTCCCGCAAAAAAGCTGCCTGTTCCCATGCTCGATTTTTAGAATATCTTGTGAAAAAATATCACTGCCGGATATTTTTCCGCGCAGATCTTCAGGGATCTTCCCCGGGGATCTGTCAAGGACGACATGATCATCGAAATATCCCCAGTCTCCGTCATATCCGAAAATTTTTTGACCCGCCAGAAATTGTTCCTGCGTGATGTAAGACTTTTTTAAAACGGTCATTATGTCGAGCTCGAAAAATCTCGACAGCTCTTCTTTTATATGCTCTATCTCCATGCCGAGTTCAAGGAACCCGAAGATCCTTCCGCCTGTATAGAGAGGCCGTACATATCTAAGTGTAAAAGTGCCGAGCGGCCCCATCTCGATTCCCCGCGAATCCCGGCCGGTATATGCCGCCGTCTCCAAAGTAACCCTGTCTATAATGTCCCCTTTTTTAAAAGGCGCGTGCGCTCTTAATATACAGGCATTATCATCCCCGATAAAATATAAATGAGATATGTTGCTTTTGTCCTTGAGCTCTTCAAAAAGAGGGCGGCTGTATTCGTAAAGCGCGTCTGTGTCCCCCGCCTGCCATAACCCGAGGAGATTTTCGTCTTCCATTAGTTTATCCGCGGCTGATCTTAATTTCGCGGTCTGTGTATTCACAAGCTCTGTCCACCTGTTCCCGGCAATATTCTTGATCTCTCCGGTCATGGTCTTTAGATCTTCCAGTTTCCTGTAATATTCCTGAGCGGCAAAAAAAGCTATCATAAGTACCATTACTGCTGCCACCGGAACGATTATCCACGGGGCAAATCTTCTATACCCGGGCCTGATGCTCCTGGCATAGAAGTATACTATCACCGCTCCTACGAGAAATAAGATCATGAGCGAGAAAAAAGACGTAAGAGGATCTTTTGCTATCGTTCCCGCTTTCTGCTTCCAGTTTGCCGCCAAAACATCGATCCCAACAGCCATAACGACCTTGCCTGTCGCGGGATCTTTTACAGGCGCTATGGCGGTTATGAAAGTACCGTACTCATCTTCCGATGGACCATACACATATTCCTTGCCTGTTCTAAAGATCTCGATGTCCAGGTCCGATGGCCGCTCGTAAACTGTCCCCGGGGGGGATGCCATCGGATCATCTTCGTCATATGTCTCCGGGCCGAAAATAATATCTTCGCCGCGGAGAGCCATGGTATATATCCCGCGCACATCCACGCCGGCAAAGAAAGCTCTTAGAACATTCCTTATTTCTTCAAAATGAAAAGTTCCCTGATCCTGAATGCTAAAGGTGAGCATACCGGCAAGATTCGGATCGATAAGCCCCGCGGCATATTTCGCTTTTATCCTAAGTTCTTCTCTTTCAGCCGTCTCTGCCGATCTTTGTCTTGTCCCTATGAGCCGCCATGCGGAAAAGACCGAAACCGCTATCAGTGAAATTACCAGTATAAGACCTATATACCTTGCGGTTCTTCTTCTCATGGGATCCTTTTCAAACTTGGCTTTCGTCTATAAGGGTTTTTATCTTATTCTGGAGGAGTTCCAGGTCGAACGGTTTTATGAAATAAGCGTCCGCCCCCGCCTCGACGGCTTTTTCTCTGTCTCTCTGCTGATCGAGCGCGGACAGCACTATTATAGGTATATTTTTATGGACATCATCAAACTTCAGCATCCGGCAGACCTCAAAGCCGCTTAATTTAGGCATCATGAGGTCCAGGATAATAAGATCGGGGTTTTCTTTTTTCGCGGTATCAAGCGCCTCTTCTCCGTCGCGGGCCTGAAGGACCGTATATCCGACCACTTCGAGCCTCATGGCAAGCATCTTTCTTATATCGTCATTGTCCTCACTTAAAAGTATCTTTCTGTTCTCAGCCATCTTTCCCTCTATTTTTCATTCGGCAAAAACTTTTCTTTCCGCGTTTTAATGAATCTGAAATTTTCCATGCTTTCCGAGGCCATCGGTTCGATCTTGCTCTTCAGCGCATTGTCATTAAGCTCGTTCAAAAGATCGGTATAAATGATCACGCAATCTTTCATCAGATCTTCTGTTTCCCCAAAATACTCCGCGTAATCCGAATTAGTAAACATTCGCCTCCCCGGATTCGATCTCTTCCTTTATGGACATCAAGATCTCCGTGTGTTTTGTATGGGTTATCACCATGGATTGGAATTTTTCGAGTATATCTTCCTTTTCCCGGACATCCAGTTCGCTGAAAGAGACCGCGGCGGAGATATGCCTGTTAAGCAGTATTATCAGCCTTTTCTGTATGCCCAAAGCTTCGTCCACTCCGAACAGAAGTCTTTTTTTGCTTATCATCTCAGCATCTCCGTTTCCAATATCTGTTTATCTTTTTCCGATATGGTAAGAACCCCTATTTTGCAGGGGTACCCTCTCTTTGTCCTTTTGCTTGATATTTCGAACACGTTGCCGTCAAAGACCACGGTCTCGCCTTTGTTGTTCCCCATCTTACACATAAGAACCGTTCCCTCATCTACCCTTTCTCTGGTGTATGCCTTAAAACAACATGTCCATGTATCCCTGGAAAGTCCCTCAAAAGAAGCCGGTCCGGGAACAAGCTTATAGTCGAATGATACCTCTTTTGCGGGCTTTTTGCAAACGTAACCCCCGCTTTCCGCGCGATTAAAATAAAATATCGATGAAAGCACCAGGCAATGATATGCCGCCCAGAAAATGTTTACCAATATCGCCGGCTCTTTTTCATATATGAACCTGTTAAATCCCCATACCACAGAACAATAACTTACAAGAAGTATTACGAGCTGAGGCCATAAGCGAATGTAAGGGACCGCCGCCCCTTTTGTTTTTTCGGTTATACCGAAGGTCGTTCTTATTCCAAAAAAAGACGAGGCGGCCGCTCTGAGATACACTGTAAAGGTGACGCTGCCTAAAAGCTGTCCGATAAAAATATCTTTTACTGTATAATTCCTTTCCCTTAAAACCGTATAGAACACCGTCATGGAAAGCATTATGTACGGCAAAAATGTAAGGATGTATATTTCGGGCCTGATAAAGAACGAAGGGATCTCAAAAAGCAGGTACATGACCGGAAATAACATAAGTATAAAAAACGCGAACCCGACAAGATAATACGACCCGGAAAGAAAATATTCCCACCACTGCTTGAACTTAAGCGAGAAAGGCCGCGTCAAAAGTCCGATAAGCACCTTTTTCAGAACTGATATCGTACCGTTGGCCCATCTGTACTGCTGTTTGAGGTACCCGGTAAGGTTCTCAGGAGCCATGCCGAAGGCGCAGGTGTGGTTATAATACAAAGATCTCCATTTCTTCTGATGCAGTTTAAGAGAGGTCGCGAAATCTTCCGTTACCGTAGATTCATCGAAACCGCCCACTTCATCAAGGGCTTCCTTCCGGAAAACAATATTGGTCCCGCAGCAGAACATAGCTTCCTGAGAACTTTTGCCTCCGCAGATGTATTCGTAAAAAACCGCCTGCTGGAAAGTGGCCGCTTTTGCCACGCGGCTTTCCCCCGCGTTTGTGTAGAATTGCGGCGTCTGGACAAAAGCGAGCTTTTCGTCGCTTTCCATTATGGGTACTATTCTGTTAAGAAATTCCGGAAGCGGACACTGATCGGCGTCAAAAATAGCGATATATTTATGGCGCAGAGTTTTGAGGCAATCGTTAATTATTCCGGCTTTAGCCCCATGCCTCTTTTCCCTTCTAAAAAGTTTAACCCCAAGATCTTTTGTTATCTCTTCCGCTTCTTTTTTGTATTTGTCATCCGTGCTGTCATCAAGCAGATATACCTCTTTATTCCTGTATTTAAGATCGGAAAGGCTTCTTAATGTGTCCTCGAGAACTTTTTTAGGTTCGTGCCTGGCAGCCACAACCACGGCTACGGAAGGCTCCATAGACAGTTTCTGATGAGCTCTATTTTCCAGATCTTCTTTGATCTTGTCCGAATTATAGGCCCTGCTGACGTTAAGTATATACCCTATGCCGTGTACAATTATGAAGAATTCTCCAAGAAGAAGCAATAATGCCGATGCCATGTCAGGCCCCGAATATCCGGAGTACCCGACAAAAACGGCCCTGACAACGACATATACCACTATCGACACGACGGCCATCAGGCCCGCCGCGTCCACAAGCATTCTTTTTTTCATTTTTTGTTCGCGCCTCAGTTCCGTGCCCGGGATTTTCCTAAAAATAATATCTCGCGCCTACAACCACCTCGCTTTCCTTATACACCCCGGCGCTTGAGCCCATGCAGGATCCTCTTACGTTAAAGTTAAGTTTTTTTGTCACGTCCCAGTTCGCTTCCCAGGAAAATTTGTGTCCCGCTATATACTGGGAATCCACCGCAAGATCATATTTCAGGTCATAATAAATATCATTAGCCCCGAAAAAGATTTCCTCTTTGTTGAGAAAGTGCCTCCAATTAACAGTAAACATGTTCGTAGAAAAACCTTTGGGTGAAAAGTACCGGAAAACCTTATCCCGGAACTCCTTGTACACATATCTGTATCTTACGCTAAGGTTCCCGGGTTCGAGTGTAATGTCGTAATGTATGTCTATGGACGGTTCATGCAGAAAATTACCGTCCGAATAGGAGGCGAACATATATTCACCTCTTACCTTAAGACGGTTAGTGATGTCAAAGGCAAGGACGTTCCTGAACTTGTTGCGAACGAAGTTCTTTTGTATAACCTCGCTGTTATTCTCGAGCCTTTCCCTGTCATACATGAAAAGGATTTCTCCATGGTCAAGCAGTCTTTGCGCGAACTCCCCTCCGAATAGATGAACGTATTCCTCGGGCCCTCGAGAATAACCCGCAATACCGTAATAACCTCCCGCTCTCCAATCTGGTCCTTCGAGATATGATATTTTCAGTTTACCTTCATTTTCTATGGTATGGTCGTGGTCCTGGTAATCTCTCTTTCTAAGGGCATAATCCGCGTCAAGGAACAGTTTAGATGAAAGGGGGATCCTGGAATTCACGGAAAATTCCTGTATTCTCATATCCATATCCCTTCCCGCGGAATCCGCCTCAAAATACCTGTAAGAGGGCGCGAGCGCAACATGTTCTGAAATAAGCACCGCTTTTTCCTTTCCTTCCCGGGCGCGGAAGTGAGCGGGATCTTTCACGAGTATAATGTTATACCACGCTATGGAACTATCCCACATGGACTGGTAAGCATAGACCTGGCTCAGGTCGAACATCGCTTCCAGATTATCCGTCTCTTTTCTTAACAGTTCTTCGTAATTTTTTATGGCCTTTTTTACTCTACCCTCCCAGTTTGCCTTTTTCGCTTCCATTTCAAGCAAGACTTCATCCTCGGGCGATATCTTCAAGATCTCTCTGTACTCTTTTTCGGAGTCGCCGTACTTTCTCGCCCAGCCCAGAACCCTGGCCTTTTGCCTGTGTATTTCAGGGTCATATTTTTTCACAAGTATCTCATCATAAAGATCGAGAGCCCTTGAATATTGCCTGTCCCAGCTCAGAACATCCGCGAGTTTTTCTTTAACTTCCATGTCGTCATTTTGCTCAAGTATCTCCAAGTAGGCTCTCTCGGCATCCCTGAACTTTTTACCATAAGCGTAAGTGTCGGCAAGCATTACCCTGGCTTCATAAATGTCTTCCTCATCCGGACTTTGCGCCATTATTTTTTCAAGCTCCTGTTCCGCCGAGGCATTGTCTCCCGAATACAGGAATATTCTGGCCCGGATCATTGAAGCGCGGAACGAAGGCCTTATTCCTGCCGCTTCATTCGCAAACTCCAGAGCCTCAGTGTACTTGCCCTGCCATAAAAGCGTCTTGCTGAGTTTCAGCAAAATATCTTCGTTTCTTTCTCCTGTCCCGACAAGCTCTCTGTAATACTTCTCGGAACTCCCGAAATCCCCGCTCCACGAATAAACCTGGGCTATTTTACCAAGAACCTCTCTATTCTCAGGATCTGCTTTAAGAACCTTCCCGTATTCTTCTATCGCCCGGGAATACCTTTTTTCCCAGCTTAGAAGTTCGGCAAGCGCTATCCTCGCTTTTATATTAAGAGGCTCGTTTTCGACTATCTCTTCATAAGCCGATATGGCTTTTTCATTTTGCCCGCCGGCAAGATATGTTTCCGCAAGAAGAGCCAGGGCTTCCTGTTTTTTATCTGTCCCTTCGGCAAAAGAATTAAGCCCCGCGAAAATAAGTACCGCGGCGGTCAAAAAGCGAGCCAAAGAGCTTTTCCTACTCATCCAGCACCTCCAACAACTTTTCAAGGACTTTTGAAGCCTCTTTGCTGTTCCCAGAATAATAAAGGGCCCTTCCGAGGAGCAGTAGGACATCTTTATCTTCCGGATATCTTGATGCCATTGCTCTGAGAAGGGTTTCCGCTTCTCCGTATCGCTTGCTCCATAAGTACATCTCAGCAAGTTTTTTTTCGGAGGAAAAATCACTTTCAAACCTGAGTTTTTCCCGGAGAACGCCGATAGCCGCATCATGCTCTCCGCTCCAGGCATAAGCATCAGCAAGATCTTCAAGTAAAGACGCGTTCTCCGGGTCTTTATCGACAGTCTCTTGAAGAAGGGGTGCCGCCTTTTCCGGAGCCTCGGTCCACAAATATGACAGGCCGAGATCTCTCGCGGCCTTTTTTGATGAGGGATCCTCTTCCAGCGCCGTTGCGAAAAAAGGTATGGCTTTCCGGTATTGTCCCGCGGTAAAAAACCCGCGGCCTATATGATAGTTAATTGAAGATCTTTGGGTTATATGGTAGGTTACTGACGTTAAAACGGCTACAACCAAAAATGCTATGACGATAAGAAACTTCCTCATACTTTCAATTCCAGATTACAAACCTTGAAATCCGGCGCGGGAAACCAGAGTATCATTTCTTCCGGGAAAACCTTCTCTTTAAATATTTGTCGATCTCTTCTATAGAGCTGAAAACATGCTCATGCCCGAAATCATCGTCTCCTCGCTCACAATCATAAATAGAATGTTCCCTGCATACAAGCGGCCTTTTTTCGTAAATACCGCATTTATGGTCTTTTGTCAGAAACCTGCATTCATTGGCAACGTCAAGGAACCATTTTCTTTTCTCAACAAATACTGTCACATTTTTATGCGTCAGATACCACCTTATTTGCTCGAAATCCTGATTTGTCCTGGGCGTATCTATCTGAAGAGCAAAATACCTGCAGCATTTAGCCCGGCACTCGCCGCATAACGAACCGGTCGGTTTTTTACTGGACCTGCCGCTTTTTTTCACTTTAGTGGCCTTTCACCTCGGGTTTCACTTTTTGAGAATTTTTTTCCTTCTGCGAGGCATCTATGCGTTTGCCTCTGGCAAGGTAATTTGTATGCAGCAGTTTATGACTTAGAACGCCGCAAGGACCGTCCGTAAAAAATTCTTTGTACATAGTTTTTATTATAGGGTTATCGTGGGATTTTCTGTACTCCAAAGTCATGTCCTCATCATATATTGCTTTTGCCCGAGCCTCACGTATTTCGGGTGTTGTGGGAACCGGCTGGCCTCCGCCGCCGAGACATCCTCCGGGACAGGCCATGATCTCCACAAAATGATACCCGTCCAATTCTCCTGCAGAAAGCATTTCCATTATTTTTTTGGCATTAGCCGTACCGTGGCCTACAAGCACCTTAAGCACCGCCCCTTCCAGGAATTTCCATTCCGGGAGCGCCCGTTTAATGGGAAGTTCCGCTTTTCTGATACCTTCCATTCCACGGAGAGGCTCTATGCAAAGATCTTTGAACGGAACCGGCTCACCCGTAACTATCTCGTAAGCGGTTCTTATCGCCGCTTCCATTACTCCGCCTGTCGCCCCGAATATGAGCGCCGCGCCAGAACCTATCCCCAGAGGATCGTCAAAATCGGTTTCGGGGAGATTAGGCAGGTCAAGGCCGGCTTCCTTTATCATTTTGGCAAGCTCTCTTGTTGTAAGAGCGTAATCCACATCCTGGAACCCGGAACTATCCATCTCGGGCCTTTCGCATTCGAATTTCTTTGCGGTACAAGGCATAAGTGAAATACTCACTATCTTGGAAGAATCTATGTTGTTCCTTTCGGCATACCATGTTTTTACGACAGCTCCGAACATCTGCTGGGGACTTTTTGCCGTGGACACATGCGCCAGTTTTTCAGGATAGAAGTGTTCTATGTATTTTACCCACCCCGGGGAACATGATGTTGTCAAAGGAAGAGCAACCGCCGGATCCTTATCGACAAGCGCTTTTTTAAGCCTTAAAAGAAGCTCTGTTCCTTCTTCCATTATGGTAAGATCCGCGGTGAAATTGGTATCGAAGACCTTATCGAACCCCATTCTCTTGAGCGCAGTATTCAATTTTTTTGTCACACATGTTCCGGGAGGAAGCCCGAACTCCTCTCCAATGGCGGCGCGGGGAGACGGCGCGGTCTGAATAATAACATGCTTGTCGGGATCGTCTATGGCGTTCCAGACAACCCCGGTATCGTCGTTCTCCCTTAAAGCCCCTGTAGGACAGCGGTTTATGCATTGCCCGCAGTTTATGCAGATAATATCCGCCATGGGTTCGTCCCTGAAAGTAGCTATTTTTGTTTTGGCGCCCCGGTTTATGGCCTCAAGCACTCCCACTTCCTGAAGATCGATACAGCTTCTCACGCATCGTTTGCAAAGTATACATTTATCCATATCCCTTACCACCGAATAACTCGATTCGTCCACCTTGTACCTTGGATTGTCTATATGTCCGAATTTATATTCCGTAACTCCGTATTCTTCCGCAAGGTCCTGAAGTTCGCATTTGCCGTTCTTCTTACAGGAATAACACTCTCCGTAATGGTTTTTAAGAAGCAGCTGAATAATGTTCCGTCTTGCCCGTCTCACTCGCGGCGAAGAGGTCCTCACAACAGTGGTATCGAATACCGGATAAGAACAGGCGGCCTGAAGGGTCCTTTGGCCTTCTACTTCCACTATACATACCCTGCATACCCCCACAAGACAGAGATCGGGATGATGGCATAAGGTGGGTATACGCACTCCCGCTTTAGCGGCGGCGGCAAGAATAGTTGTTCCCATAGGAACCCTCACATGCTCGTCATCTACCGTGACCTTTACGGACCCTCCCAGGGACGAAGTGTCCACATCGTCCACTTTTTGGGACCTCTGACTTATCGGCGCGCGCGATGTTCCTTCGCTGAACGGTTTCTTTGTCATAAGACGTATCTCCCTTTTTTTTAATATCTCAGCTGAAATTTTCTACTATCGAAAGAAACGCGTTAGGACTGGTCTGTCCCAACCCGCACTTGGAAGCAAGCTGCATTGTCTCCGCAAGAGAATACAAGGTGGCCTTATCTTTTTCCGACAGACCCTCTTTCCTGGATCTCCGCCAAATTTCGATCAGAACGGGTATTCCTTCTCTGCACGGAGTACACTGCCCGCAGGATTCTTCCTCGAAAAATTTAAGGAAATTCCCGGCCATATCCATCATATTCCGGGTCTTATCGAAAATTATAACCGCGCCGCCCGTAGGAATATCCTCGAACGAGATCTTTCTGTTAAAATCTTTTTCACCGATGCATATCCCGGAGGCTCCTCCTATCTGAACGGCTCCGGTATTCTTAGCGCCGGTCATTTTCAATATTTCGTCCACTCCAGTGCCAAAACGTATTTCATATACCCCGGGCTTATCGCAGTCGCCCGAAACGCTTATAAGCTTGGTTCCCGCCGATCTTTCGGTGCCGATCTTTTTGAACCATTCGGCTCCTTTGATGATTATATGAGCCACCGCCACGCATGTTTCCACATTGTTAACAACGGTCGGATCTCCCATATATCCCGTATTTACCGGAAAAGGAGGCCTGTTACGGGGCTCTCCCCTGTTTCCCTCGAGCGATTCTATGAGCGCCGTTTCTTCTCCGCACACATAAGCCCCGCTGCCGAGACGTACCTCTATGTCAAAATCAAACCCCTTGCCGAATATATTCTTCCCGAGAGCATTGTCTTTTCGCATCTCATCAAGGACTTTCTCTATCCCCGGAAGAAAAGACCGGTACTCTCCTCTCATGTACAATATGCCTTTGCCCGCGCCTATCGCGAAGGCGGCTATGGCCATACCCTCAAAAACGGTCTTAGCGTATTCGCTTAAAAGAACCCTGTCTTTGAAAGTCCCGGGTTCCCCTTCATCGGCATTACAAACAACATACTTGTTCTCCGCCTGAGCGGCGGCAGCAAGGTTCCATTTGACTCCGGTGGGGAACCCCGCTCCGCCTCTTCCCTTTATTCCCGAAGACCGGACTTCATCCAAAACAAATACCCGGCCGGAAGAAAGCGCCTTTTTGAGGGCTTCATAGGGTTCCACGGCGCTGAGCAATGCCTCTCCCTGCATTTTCTCAGTCCCCGGTTTGTATTCCCCCGGCAAAAGATCTTTTCCCTTTTTACACTCGTCTATTATCTGCGGCACTTTATCCGGGGACACTCCTCCCACAAGCCTGTCCCCCACCATTATGGCCGGGGCATGATCGCACATACCTATACAGCTCGACGATTCAAATGAAAACTCACCGTCCGGAGTAGTTTCGCCGTCCTTTATTCCCAGCTCTTTTTCAAAAGCCTCTATCACCTGCCTGCTATCGGCGCATTCACAGCTTGGACAGGTCGATACCCTTATATGGGTTTTCCCCTGTTTTTCCGTCCTGAGAAAAGTATAGAAAGTAACCACGGAATATACCTCCACCGGATGTATGCCGAACTCATCCGCCAGGTCCTGCATTGCATCGTCCGAGATATAACCCTTCTCATCCTGTATCTTCTGAAGCGCGGGAAGAAGTTTTGTTCGAGTCTCGTCACAAACAATAGTTTCCACACCGTTCTTCATTTCCTTTTTGTCCTTTGCGCAATTCTTGGCCATAAAATTCCCCTTTATCTTCAGGTTGGATTATCTGTTAAGTATCTTGTCTATTTTGTCCAGAAAGATCTCCGGAGAGACCGGCTTTTCGATAAAATCGTCGCATGGGAGGACAGAGTCGCACTTACCGTAAGAATATCCCGTTACCTTCCCAACCCCGCTAAGCATAACTATGGGTGTTTTTATTTCCTGTTTGCGAAGTTTATTCGCGAGGGCTATCCCATCGTCGGGGTTGACCATCATTATGTCGAGCAGTATGAGATCGGGAGCTTCAGACTTTATTTTTTTCTCTCCTTCTTCCGGATCATTAGCGGTAACTACCATATGCCCCTTTCTTGCCAAGATAGCCGTAGCGGCATCCAAAAAATCCTGGTCGTCGTCTACCATAAGTATTTTTGCCATATCCTGCCCCCTTTGATCTTACTTGTTGAGCCGTTGTCCCTCGAAACCTGTTATCTTCCGCCGCAGCGTCTTTCCATAGCAAAGGTATCTAAATTTCATCTCGCGATAGAATTACATTATAGCCTCTCTAAGACTCATGTCAATTCGTATCGTTTGATTTGTTTCTTGAACATCGTGAAAAATGTTGCCATACATTTTGTTTCGTTATATAATCCTCGTATCGATCATCGAAAATCAATTCCGGGAGAACGTACATGCCGTTCAAGAGATCTAAAAAACCAACATGCTGCGAAAAATGCCAGAATTACTGGACTTGCGAAACCAAATGGTATCGGGGTGAGCACAACAAGGTAAATGTGTGCTGTTCTCTTTGCACTTTCTACACGAAGTGCTGGGAACCTCTTCTGCCGGCGGCAAAAAACAAACGTTCCAAAAAACGGTAACATCCTTTCCTCTTCACATTATTTTCCTCAAGCAGAGTTTTCAAATGCATATTACGTTTTTGTGCGGGATGAAAAATGGAGCCCGCAAGTGGAGTCGAACCACCGACCTAAGCATTACGAATGCTTTGCTCTACCAACTGAGCTATGCGGGCCTTTATCTTTTGACAAATTAAGGCTGTTCCGGAAATACCAGAAGACCGCGCAGGATCTTATTTCTTTTCTTTAAAACTTTCCGTAGATTCTAATATGGGCTGGTACCCGTTGGGCCAGGGAATAAGGAACGTGCCAACCTCAACAAGCCCTGTCGCCCCCTTAACAATAAACCTGGAAAGACCCTCTAAAAGTCCATGAGAGGTACCCGCGAGAAGGCCGGTCCCCGTTCTTTTTTCGGTTACAGAGTAAAGTATCTCGCCGGGAGACGACAAGATGTTCCATAGTCCCGTGTTGAGTTTTTCTACTGGTCCCGGCTCCGATGAAGCAAAAGCGCAAGGACTTAACATAAGTGAGAAAACAATAACAAAAGCGGTCAGTTTTTTCATTTTACCTCCATGTTTAAGGACATTATCCCCCACCTAAAAACCTCAATAGATTTTATACGCTGAACCGGTTTTTTGCAAGAGGCCTGTCTCCCTCGTCACACCGATGCCCTTACCGCCATGTCTCCGAAATTTTCAATATCCCGGATAGGCTCACATCGCACGGAAAGAAGAAGATCTTTTATCAAGTCTCCCAAAAATTCCGCTTCTTCGCCTCCGCTTTTTGCGCTTATACCGTCTTCGAACTTTGCGATATCCTCGAACAATGCCCCGTCGTGAAATACGGGAACATTCACTCCTCCCGCTATCACACCTTCGCCATACGCAGACACTTGGAACCCTAACAACAAGATAAGTAAAGCCGTTACCTTCATGCTTACCTCCCCTTGTGTTCCAGTCCTCCCAAGACTGCCTTTACTCAAATAACACATTTATTATACACCACGCCCGTCAAAAGATAAATGTGATTTTTGAAACGGTTTTTGACAAGTGATTTTTGGCTTACCCTCTTTTCCGTTCTCAAGGGGGTTCTGCAAAATGGACTTTTATACCATCTTTGCGAGGAACGAACGAAGTGAGTGACAAAGCCCTTCGTCTCGTGGCTATAGGTACGGCTCAGGATTTCGGCAGACTTGGCATAGGGCCGAATCCCTTCGTTTCGTGGGAACATACGAGGCTCAGGATTTCGGCAGACTTGGCATAAGGCCGAAGCAATCTCCCTCCAACGTCTTTGCGAACCCGCCAAAGGCGGGTGAAGCCCTTCGTTTCGTGGGAA
>Ga0172377_10001797_pt1 | contig 21877 bp, 20 predicted proteins | sample Pumphouse3metaG_FD_119749 | JGI IMG/M metagenome (GOLD analysis project Ga0172377, IMG submission 119749) | Leachate microbial communities from a municipal landfill in Southern Ontario, Canada - Pumphouse #3 metaG | ecosystem: Engineered > Solid waste > Landfill > Unclassified | place: Canada...
CAAGCATGGAAGCGATTTGGATACTTACCGTCATCTTCACCTTCATCATCGTCATTTCTTCGATTGACAACCGGCATAATCTGAAAAAGAAAAAAATTGACGCTGCTATTCGCATGCAAGAAATGGAGATGGGCATCCCCCCAGGAACCTACAGTGGATTCAAGCCAAGAAAACGCCCGGTAAAAGGCTGCAAGAAGAGCAAGGGCATGGAAGACGAAGATCCCATGGGGACATGGAAACGGGAAACAGACAGAGCAGACCTGAAGAAGGGAATAGACAACCTACAGCAGCGCCTGGAGAACATTGAGACGATCATGAACAGCCGACGGGAAAAGACCAGCGGCTTCAACGAGAAGGAATAAAAGGAATGACTGTTATGGCAACGAAAAAACTCTATAGATCACCAAGAGGAAAAATTTTCGGAGTTTGCACGGGCCTCGCCGAATGGAGAGACCTCCCCCCTGACCCGGTACGCCTGATCATATTCATCGTAGTACTTGCTACAGGTGTGTTCCCCGGTGTTCTGATCTACCTGGCTGCGGCTCTGCTCATCCCCATGAACCCTGGGTATAGCACGAATGAAGAAGGTCCCTACTACCAAAGTGATGAAGATCCAAGAACCGACGATGACCTGAAAGCTGAATATGAACGTTTGAAGCGGAAAGTGGAAAAGATGGAAAACGACATGTTCAATAAGGAAAGAGATTGGGACGATCGATTCCACGAAGGAATGTAACATCATGCTCAAGGACACCAAAGCCAACAAGATCTTCCTTATCATTCTAGTCTGCGTCCTTGCCCTTGTCTTTTCCTTCGATCATTTCTGGGAAAAACAAGGTAGGGACAATAGAGGCGAAGAGAGTTTCACCCTCCAAGATTCAGATTCTTTGACTATCAAGACGATCAACAACAACATCACCTTGGAAATTGATCCAGCAGCAACGAAAGCATCTGCCTCCATTGGAGGAAATGAAACGGACAATCTCACCGTTGTCCGAAATGGGAATGAGGTAACCATTCAGGTTTCCCCGCTCAACAAAAGATTCATTTCCTTCATAGGAGGGTCTTCTTCCCGATTGGTGGTAACCATTCCATCCGTCAAGCTCAACCGCGTTGAAATCGCCTCCACCAATGGAGAAATCGATATCATGCAGGATATGGAAGCCAAGCAGATTGAAATCAAGAACATCAGTGGTGACATCGATCTGCTTAATCTCAAGGCTGAGGATACACTCTCACTTAGTACAATCAGTGGCCAGATCTCAGGCTTCTCGGCAGCAAGCGACAAGAAGTTAACGATAAGCACTACCAGCGGTGGAATCGACTTGAACAAAGTGCAAGGACTCGACATCAAATTGCAATCGATAAGTTCAAACATAGAAACTGAAGTGGAGCTTGCTTCAAAAGGAGACCTGAAGGCTTCTTCCACCAGCGGAAGGCTTGACCTGAAACTCATCAAGGCAGAGAACCTGAATCTTGATGCCACCACGATTTCCGGATCGATCACCTTCAATGATCTGGAACAAGAGGGGAAGAAGGCTTCGTTGGAAACAGGCGATGCCAACACCGATGTCCAACTCTCCTCAGTAAGTGGTTCCATCGACATCCACTACTAGAAAAAAACCTTTCATCAGCCCCTGCACTGAAAATGCAGGGGCTTTCTTGTTTTACACTATTTTTGTTGATGATCATACAAAATACCTTTAGCATGAAGCATATCCTCCAGAAAAAAAGGAAGGTAGCGTGGAACGTACAGAAAAACTCCTTTACAGATTCATAGCAATCATCTTGGGTGCACTGGCGCTTACAGGTCTCGCTTTGGACCTTCCTCTTACAACACTCAAGGATTTTCTCACCCTCCAGACAACAGGAGGAAGACTCCTCACTGATTTTACGGTGTTCAGTGTTGGAGCGACCCTTTTCAATGCTGCTCTGGTAGGCACCCTCGGTCTGGTTCTCGTCTACTTTTCAGAAGTCAGCTTGTCAGGCCCTACCATTGCTTCAATTTTCACCCTTGTAGGCTTCGGATTTTTTGGAAAGACTCCCCTTAACTGCCTTCCAATCATGGCAGGGGTCTGGATCGGAGCAAAAGTTGCACGAAAAACCTTGGGTTCCTATAGCCTCATCGCCTTATTTGGAACTGCCTTGGGACCCTTGGTGACTTACATCATGTTTGAATTGAATCTACCGCTCGTGCTGTCCATACCGCTGGGCATTGGTTCAGGCCTCGCTGCCGGATTCCTCCTCCCTTCCATCGCAGGATCCATGTTGCAACTCCATCAGGGCTACAATCTGTACAACATTGGGTTCAGCTGTGGATTTCTCGGACTTTTCATCTCAAACCTGCTTAAAGCGGCAAACAGCATGGAAGATTTGACCATCATTTGGAATACTACTTCTGAGCCGATACTCATCTGGCTTGTCCCTATTCTTTCCCTAGTGCTTTTCCTGTTTGCACTGATTTGTGATGGAGTCAAAAATGTAAAAAAGACCTTCAAAGGATTTCTTTCACTCCAACAACTACCCGGTCGACTTCCTACAGATTTTTTTGACGCGGGGAGTACCGGCAGCACCTTGATGAACATGGGATTCCTTGGACTTGGTTCTTATATCTATGTCCTGGTGGTAGGCGCTCCTCTTAATGGTCCTGTATTGGGAGGAATTTTCACTGTAATGGGATTTGGTTGTTTTGGTAAGAATCTAAAAAATTCCTACCCGGTTGTAGTTGGCGTAGTACTCGCAACCCTTGTATTCGGAAAGGATCTGTCTGCTCCCGGCCCCATCCTTGCTGCGCTCTTTTGTACTACACTTGCACCAATCGCAGGACAATTCGGTATTATAGCAGGCATGATTGCAGGCTTCATCCACCTCTTCATGGTGGAGGCCACTGCACTCTGGCATGGTGGATTGGATCTGTATAACAATGGATTTGCCGGAGGACTTACAGCAACACTGCTTGTTGCAATACTCCAATGGTTCAAGACAAATCGCCCCAAGGAGGATTTTGAACAATGAAACGAAAAGAATTTCTTGGACGCCTTATAGGGGAAGTGACTAATTTCATGTTGCAGGGCAATCCTCTTCGCATGGTGGTTTCCCTTCATCAGGAAGATGATGGAGCCCATGTCAGTTTCTTTGACGATAGACCGAGAAACGAAGAGGAATTGGAAAGGATACGCACAGCCCTCAATCCCAAAGCCCTACGTCCTGAATTGGCGGAGTACTATGGGATGATGGCAGGACATGATATGGCTTGGGATGCCCGACTGAAACTCATCGGTTGGCAGGTCAAACATGCAAGTGTAGATAATTCCGACAGTGGTTTGCGCATTGATCTCTGGTTGGGAAGTGATTCTTTCAATCCTGATAATTTCACCATCAAGAAGGCTGATAAAGACAAGACATAGCAATTCTTTTGTTAGTACATATGCATCACAATCGTGCTATTTACCATGGTTCTTGTTGCGATAATTTCGTTTACTTAAATTTTTGTTGCATTTTTTAAAAAATATGTTGCATTATTTATGTTATTCGGATATTATCCCAACAATTTGAACAAATGGAGCAACCATGGAAACAACATTTCTTGTTCTTGAGGATACAAGCATTTTCCCCGGCTTTGGATTTGGTACTCCTGCCCCGACCCTCGACGAACTGGACCAAGCCTCCACGCTTGGTGAAGTAGTCTTCAATACCAGTATGAGTGGGTATCAGGAAATCCTCACCGACCCCTCGTACCATGGACAGCTGATCGTGATGACCTACCCTCACATTGGAAACTATGGGTGTGAGATGCTTTTCAATGAAAGCACTCACTGCCAAACGGTAGTACCGGCATCAGCATTGATCGTTCATTCAGTATATCAAGGCCCTCTTCCATTGAAGAGGGTCTCTTTAGATGCCTTCATGAAAGCATCAAATGTATGCGGGATCAGCGGAGTCGACACCAGAAGATTGACCCTACATCTACGGGAGCATGGTTCCTGCAAAGGCCTTCTGGTACGTACCAAAAGAGAAACCCTTACGGAAAAAGAGTTGAAACACATCATGTTGACATTGCATGCCTTTCCTTCCATCACTGAACGCAATCTCATCGATGGGGTGAGCGTAAAAGAGCCGGTCATCGATCCCCAGGCTTCTGTTCCAACCCCAAAACACCCCACACTTCGCTTTGCCCTCGTTGACTTCGGCATCAAGAGTTCCATCATTGAAGAGCTCTACAAACGTAACTGCGCTGTCACCTTGTTACCCAGTTGTGCAACCAAAGAGGATGTGCTCTCTCACAACTGTGATGCTCTCTTCCTTTCCAATGGACCAGGAGATCCAGCACTTTTACAGGATGCAGTCGCCATGACAAAAGAAGTCATGGAAATCCTTCCTGTTGTAGGCATCTGTCTGGGACATCAGATCATTACCTGGGCATTGGGAGGATCAACAGTCAAAATGAAATTCGGCCATCATGGGCCCAACCACCCTGTACGTGACCTATACACCAACAAAACCTTTGTAACCAGTCAGAATCATGGCTTCATGAGTGAAAAATCGTCTCTTCCAGACACTGTACAATGCTGGTTCGTCAATGCCAATGATGGCTCCATAGAAGGAATTGAGCATAAAACCAAACCTGTCGCCTGTGTACAGTTCCATCCTGAAGCATCACCGGGACCTCACGACGGGACTTGGATTTTTGACCGATTCATCCAGATTGCCAAGGGAGAAAATGCATGAGTGCAAGAACTGACATCAAGAGAATCCTAATAGTTGGAAGTGGTCCGATCGTCATTGGGCAAGCTTGTGAATTCGATTACAGCGGAACCCAAGCCGTAAAAGCCCTCAAAGAAGAAGGCTATGAAGTCATCTTGGTGAATCCCAACCCCGCAACGGTCATGACCACCCCGGGTATTGCCGACCACATCTATATGGAACCTTTGAAACCAGAATACATGGAACAGATTTTCCAACGTGAGCAACCCGATGCAATCCTCACCACCATGGGAGGACAAGTAGGGCTCAACCTAGCCTTGGAGCTTGATACGTTGGGATTGCTTGAAAAGTACGGCGTTGAGGTTATCGGAGCCTCCATCCAATCAATCCAACGGGCGGAAGATAGGGGCCAGTTCAAGAAAATTGTAGAAAAACTTGGACTGCAAAGTGCCAAGAGTGAAATCATACACTCCCTTGAGGAGGGCCTTGCAGCTGAAAAACGGATGGGGTTGCCTTTGATCATCCGCCCTTCCTACACATTAGGAGGAATGGGTGGATCGATCGCATACACGCATGAAGAGCTCCCTACACTGTTGGAGCATGCATTACAAACCAGTCCCTCCCACGAAGCTCTCATAGAAGAGTCCCTCATCGGGTGGAAAGAGTTTGAAATGGAGGTCATGCGTGACAAGAACGACAATGCAATCATCGTCTGCTCAATTGAAAACATCGACCCCATGGGAGTCCATACGGGAGACAGCATCACCATTGCTCCCATTCAGACGCTGGACGACCGTCAATACCAAAAGATGCGCGATGCATCCATCGCAATCTTGAGGGAAGTGGGCGTCGACTGCGGAGGAAGCAACGTACAGTTCGCTCTCGACCCAAAAACAGACAAAATGGTCGTCATAGAGATGAATCCACGCGTCTCCCGCTCTTCGGCCCTTGCAAGTAAAGCAACCGGTTTCCCCATTGCCAGATGTTCGGCAAAATTGGCTGTTGGATACACTCTCGATGAAGTCATCAACGAAATAACAGGACAATCGGTCTCCTGTTTTGAACCGGTGCTCGACTATTGTGCAATAAAGGTTCCACGCTTTGAATTGGAAAAATTCCCTCTTCCCTGCTCAGCCCTGGGAACCCAGATGCGCAGTGTAGGAGAAGCCCTTGCATTGGGAAGAACTGCTTTGGAAGCCTTGAACAAAGGCATCCGCTCTTCTGAGCGTAAATTTGAAGGATTGACCGATCTGACTGAGCACAATCTCTATTCAGAGGAAGAAGTCGATCGATTGCTCCATAGCGCTCATCCACTCAGGTTGATGGCTGCCTACACAACCTTTTGCAAACGAGGGGAAGAGGCTCTTGAGGAAATTGCCTCAATCACCAAGTTCGATCCTTGGTTCCTCTTTTTGCTTATCGAACAGTACAGACTGGATAGAAGAATACAACAAGGACTCACCACATCTTTGCTCAAGGAAGCAAAGATGGCTGGAATGAGTGATAAACGTATCGCAAACCTTCTCAAAATCGATGAAGAAGCCATCGAACGGTTACGGTACGCTGCTCAACTCCATCCCTCCACCCACTTCGTCGATACCTGTGCAGGTGAATTCAACGCGCTCACTCCTTACCTTTACATGACCTATGGAGAGGTTGATGAAGCCCCTCCTCTAGGAAAAGAGGCTGTAGTGATCCTGGCCAGTGGACCAAACAGAATAGGACAAGGGTTGGAATTCGATACATGTTGTACCTTGGCTTCCCTTGCCTACCGTAAACTCGGGCGAAAAACCATCATGGTCAACAGCAATCCAGAGACGGTCTCCACCGATTTCAATATCAGTGACCGCCTCTACATAGAAAGCCTTACAGCTGAAGAAGTGAAGGAAATCCTTCGTCATGAAAGAAATCATCAGGTCGTCGTACAGCTGGGAGGGCAAACCCCTCTCAATATGGCTCAGAAACTTCGCTCAAGCGGAGCAACCATTGTAGGCACTGCATTAGAGGGATTGGAGGAAGCCGGAGACAGAGGACAGTTCTCCCAACTGGTCAAACGTCTGGGACTTCGACAGCCGGAGAACAGAACTGCCAACAACAAAAACGAAATTCTTCCGATGGCACTAGAAGTCGGCTTTCCTGTTTTGATCAGACCATCCTTTGTCTTGGGAGGCAGGGGGATGTTCATCGTCTACGATCAAAAAGGTATTGAAGATTTGCTGGAAAAAGGTAGTATCGATGCATCCCCTGCAGCCCCAGTCCTTGTCGATCAGTTCCTTGATGATGCCTTTGAATATGATTTAGATGCAGTAAGTGATGGTGTTAACCTCTATATAGGAGGTATTCTCCAGCATATCGAAGCAGCGGGCATCCATAGCGGAGACTCTGCAGCTGTCTTTCCTCCCTACAAATCGTCTCCTCAAATCCTGAACCTGATGAAAACCTGGGCCCACAAACTCAGTGTTGAACTTCAAGTGAAGGGTCTGATGAACATACAGTTCGCAGTGAAGGATGATCAACTCTATCTCATCGAAGTGAACCCTCGGGCTTCACGTACTGTTCCCTTCATATCAAAAGCGTCGGGAGTCAATCTCATAGAGGTTGCTGTCAGAGTTTGGGAGGGAGAAGATTTGGTGAGCCAGAAATTGGTTTCCAAACAAGGAAGCATCGGGGAAGGAAAATGTTTGACAGGATGGGCAATCAAGGAAGCTGTATTCTCTTTCGATCGGTTCAGCAATGTTGATCCAGCCCTTGGCCCCGAAATGCGTTCAACCGGAGAATCAATCGGGTTGGGAAAGACCTTTGGAGAGGCTTTCGCAAAGAGCCAAAGCAGTGCAGGAAACATTCTTCCTGTCTCAGGAAAGGTCATTGTCAGCGTAAACCAGAAAGATAGAAAGACCATCATGCCTTTGGTGAAAAAGCTTCAGGATCTGGGTTTCCAGATTGCCGCCACCAAAGGAACGGCCCGGTCCTTGCTTGAGGAAGGAATCCTTTGCGAAGTAGTGCAAAAAGTACACGAAGGAAGACCGAACATCACCGATTATCTGAGAGCAAAACAGGTGGCGTTGGTCATCAACACCCCGATGGGTTACCATGCTCATGTCAGCGATGATGAAATCCGCAGCGAAGCAATGCGATTGAAAATTCCCTATACCACGACCACCAGTGCTGCAATAGCTGCGGTACAGGCTATCGAATACTTGCAGAAAAAACAGGTTACGGTTCGAGAATTGCCGCAATAGAAGCAATTGCCTTTCTATTCTTGTTGTTATAGTATGAGAATACTTTGCAAAGGAGGCCCAATAGGGACCGGGTATGGCAGAAGATGTATTTTCACAACGAACAGTAACATGCGGTGCGCTCACGAAGGCAGATAACAATAAGAAGGTCGTCCTCAATGGATGGGTCCATCGGGACAGAAACCATGGGGCTCTCCATTTCATAAATCTACGGGACCGTTATGGTCTTACCCAAGTGGTTGTCGATGACGATGCGAGTACTGAACTGCAGGATGTAGCCAAAGAACTGAAGCTGGAGTACTGCATTGCAGTAATCGGCACCGTTAGGCTCAGACCTGATTCCATGGTCAACCCAGAGATGAGCACCGGAGAAATTGAGGTCAAGGCTGAGAAGATTGAAATTCTTTCCAAATGTCCTCCTCTTCCTTTCCAGATTGATGACGGAAAGGATACCCGTGAAGACCTCAGGTTGAAATACCGTTTTCTTGACCTGCGTAGCCAAGGTATGCAACAGCGCATGAAGTTGCGCCATGATTTTATCTTTGCTTGCAGAAAATATCTTGTTGAAAAGGATTTTTATGAGATTGAGACTCCCACACTGATCAAGAGCACCCCAGAAGGGGCTCGAGACTTTGTAGTACCCAGTCGTATCTATCCTGGTAAGTTCTATGCTCTTCCACAAAGTCCTCAGCTGTTCAAGCAGATACTGATGGTCGGTGGTTTCGACAAGTATTTCCAAATTGCCCGTTGCTATCGTGATGAAGACTCACGCGGTGACAGACAGCTTGAGTTCACCCAGCTCGACCTTGAGATGAGTTTCGTCAAGCGTGATGACATTCTAACCTTGATGGAAGGTCTTTTCGGTCAGGTTTTCAGAGACGTCATGCAGTATGAACTTCCTGTACATTTCAGAAGGCTCAGTTATGCAGATGCCTTGAATACCTATGGATGTGATAAACCAGATTTGCGTTTTGATCTTCCTCTGTCTGATGTGAATGAACTGTCAGAAAAAAGCAGTTTCGCAACGTTCAAGGAGATTGTAGGAGCTGGTGGCTTTGTCAAAGCACTTTGTGCTCCAAAAACCGAGGGTGTTGAATTCTCCCGCAAGTACATCACTGAACTTGAGGATGCTGCGAAAATCTATGGTGCGAAGGGATTGGCTTGGATCAAAGTTGGAGCAGACAATGCTCTTTCAGGTGGTGTAAGTAAGTTCTTTGCAGGACTTGAGTCTGAATTGGTTTCCAAAATGGATGCCAAGGAAGGCGATTTGATCCTGTTTGTAGCCCATGAAAACTGGAAGAAGTGTTGTGCAAGTCTCAGTGCAGTCAGAACAAAACTCGGTAAGGATCTCAATTTGATCAGAAAAGGTTTTGAGTTCTGCTGGATCGTTGACTTCCCTCTTTTCGAGTACAATGAGACTGAAGGTCACTGGGAAGCCGCCCACCATATGTTCAGCATGCCTCAGTCCCAATATCTCGATACCCTTGAGTCCGATCCAGGTAGCGTAAAAGGTGATTTGTATGATTTGGTGCTCAATGGCTATGAGGTTGCAAGTGGTTCGATCCGTATCCACGATGTCGAACTGCAGAAACGGATCTTCCGCATCTGCAACTTTGATGATGAAACTGCTGAAGAACGCTTCGGCTTCCTCTTGAACGCCTTCAGATATGGAGCTCCTCCTCACGGCGGTATTGCCCCCGGTGTCGATAGGATGGTCATGATCATGAGTGAACAGACCTCGATTCATGAAGTCATCGCCTTCCCGAAAAACACTGCAGCAGTCAGCCCGATGGATGATTCTCCTTCAACGCTCGACCAGATTCAGCTTGATGACCTGCATTTGATCATCAACTATCCTAAAGAGAAAGAATAATCTTACTCACATTACAGAGCCCTGGTGCAAGCCAGGGTTCTTTTTTTACCCTAATCTTGACAAACATCGGTTCCTCCTTTAGGGTGAACTCACTGAATTTGCACTGCACGATAATCTACAGTACAAACTGAGCAGGCGATGAACCACTGTGTTCATGGGGCTGGGTCCGCAAGGACAACAGATGAAAACATCTGTGGGACGGTGAGTATACCCACGGGTGTTTTATTTTTTTTCCACTATGTGCATGCAAAATCGGGGGAGGTACCACTATGGGACAGCAATCCGACCATAAGCTCGCCATGAGAATTTCAAGGTCCAACATTTTTTTGAACTCGCTTCTATCTGTTTCCAAACTCATTGTTGGTGTGGTTGCTCATTCTGCAGCAATGATCAATGACGGGATAAACAATGCAAGTGACGTGATCAGCTCGGTGATTGTCATCATCGGAGTCTCTGCAGCAGCAAAAGAATCAGATGAAGACCACCAATATGGTCATGAAAGACTTGAGAACGTGGCTTCCATCCTCCTCTCCGGTATTGTCATGGCTGTTGGTGTTGGGCTTTTTGGAGACGGAATAAAGAAAATCCATTCAAAAGCATACGAAGGCTTGCCCATGCCGGGCATGCTTGCTGTCATTGCAGCCGTCAGCTCTATCATCATAAAGGAAATCATGTTTCTCTACACCAGATGGGGATCGAAGAAAACTGGCTCATCAGCCCTCATGGCTTCTGCCTGGGACTCTCAAAGTGATGTCTTGGCTACTACAGGAGGACTCATCGGTATCATGGGATCGCGCCTGGGGTTTCCCGTCGCCGACTCGATTGCCGCTATCGTCATCGCCTTGTTCATTTTCAAGGTTGGTATCGATATCTTCCGTGATGGTACGAACAAAATGGTAGACAGAGCCTGCACAGAAGATGTAGTGCAAGCCATCCGAACGGTGATATTAGACCAAGAGGGAGTGGAATCCCTTGATCTCTTACAGACCCGTACCTTCGGATCAAGAGCGTATGTTGATGTTGAGATTTCAGCTGAAGGAAGCCTCACGTTGGTGGATGCACATTCCATTGCAGAACGGGTACACCATGCCATCGAAATCAGTTTCCCTCAGGTCAAGCACTGCATGGTCCATGTAAATCCGTATAGGGAAATACAGACTGTAAAAAAGAACTAGAAGATGGTTGTGTATAAAACGTCTTCACTTCACCACTACCGTCGGTTCAAGGATGACTTCGCTCTTCATGGAGTTGGAAATAAGGCAATATTTTTCAGCTTTCTCCAATAGTTTGAGCCCTTTCTCTCTCAAGAGTTCATCATCTACACTAAGAGTGGGTTTGATCACTATCTTGGTCATCAGGAAACCGGCATCGGTCTTTTCCATGGTTCCCACGGCTGTCGAGGTATAGTTGATGAAAGGGAATTTGGCTTTTTCTGCAATTGATAGGAATGTAGTCATCAAACAAATCTCTGCAGACGCAGTAAACAGATGTTCAGGCGACCAGATTCCCTCATGGCCTCCTGGAAACTGGGGGGGAGTCGCCACTTCGAGGGAAGGAAGGCCTTTGCTGATAAGTGCTGCTTTACGTTGTTTCGTCCACTGGACGCTGGTTTCATAGGTATGGATATCTGACATCAATGTGCTCCTCCATGTATGTTCCAATATACTCAAAGTATGATCAGAGGGCTACCTTATACGATAAGACCATTCAACACGCCAGAAGCCTCATAGAATCCAAAGACATACATCTGATGATAATGAAGATATTCGTCTGTCTTTTCAGGGACGAAGCGTAGTTTTTTTGAATCATCAATTCCTAGTTTATCCCAGGTTGATGTCTGGATACTCTTTGAGAGAAGTATGCTCCCTGTATGTTCATTGAAAGTGATGAGACCTGCATCAAACAGACGATCATAGGTGGGATTGAGTATGAGACAGTTGTGACAATCAAGACGCTCTTGGTCATTTGATTCCCGCCAGGGTTTTATATGTGATGCTATCAGGAGGTTTTTTTCCGGAACATCGGTGACTGCGCACCGTTCTCCCCATAATTTCAGTGCTCCTCTTCGATATGTTTCCTGTCCGACTCTTTGTTGCACTTGGGCGACTCTGGTGGTTGCATATCGATCAGGTCTTTCACACGACAGATAACATTCTGCATCAATCAGCCTGAATACAAACTTTGAAGGTTCTTCAAATCTGGGATAGAAACGGGCAAGCTCAAGGCGTCCTTTGTAAGTAAAAAGGGAATGGTGCCGGTTCCTATACATCAAAAACAGGACTCTTTCCTCTTTTGTAATGATTCGATCATGCCCGTGCTTGGTCTCTCCTTCCCAGAAAAGAGTGTCCTCAATGAGATGGTCCTTATACTGAGTTGAATCGGAAGACTTGTTTTCAGTGACAAACAGCATGAGGAAATCCTCATCCTTCTTACCCACTACACCTTTTCTGATTGCATTGATGTCTTGGACTTCAAGAATGGGAATGAGGTTCTCGCGGCTATATTGCTCGCCTACAACAAGTGTTCTGAGCAGTTTTTCTGTACAAGGTGTGTGAGAAAGGGAAAACACCATGATTACCTCTAAAACCAGGATACATCCATATCAATGCATTTGAAAGATCAATCTCTCAAAGTTGCCTTACCTCCAGACCTTAGTCTCATCATTTGGAATATACCTAGCAAATCCAGCAGTTTATCGGCTATCATGGGAACAAGGAGAATCATTTATGGGTGATAAGAAACATGTACGTGCCGATTTCGTACCCGGACACTATCAGTTCTCTACTGACAAGGGTATTGCATTCCCCATCGGGGAGACTACACCGTATGAATATCTTCTCGGAGCTCTTTCAGGATGTCTTTTTTATACGTTTGAGGAACTTGCAGGAAAAATGCGGTTCTCTTGGGAACATATTTCCTTTGAAGTGAATGGAGAAAAGCGTGAAGAAGTCCCCACCACCCTCAAGGAAGTGCATTTAGGTATTACCGCTACAGGAGTAGACAACGAATCCAAATTCCTCAAGGCTTTTGAAACTGCTACCCGTTATTGTTCCATATACCAGACCCTGTCGCATGTAAGTGAGATGCATTGGGATGTTACGTTCATCTAGGAAGGTGACCATGAATAGGAGATACACCAACATACTGCTGTTCGAGGCCTTTGAAAATGCGCTTAAACAGCTGCTTATAGAGGACAGTGTGCTTTTCCCTTGGAAAAAGGGAAAGGCCGGCGTCGCACACTGTTTTGCTTCACATTTGTACAACAATCTGAGAACTGTCATGGGTGATGACCCATCTTCTCCTACGCTACCCCAGGACATGAAGGTGGACATCCTTGCCCCGGTCGGACCGCAAACCGTAGACATCCTGTTGCATGACAGGAACAAAACCAAGGCGATGGCCATTCTGCTTCATCAGGACTATCTGACCAAACACCAGCTGGATTTGCTTCGCAACCTGCAAAACGAAGGGTGCAACCTGGTTTTAGGTGTGGCCTTTCTCCCTCAGAAAGACTATGTGCTCATGTATCGTTCAAATGGGCAGAAGCTCGACTATTACCATTTCAGCAAGTACGACTATATATCCTCTGTGTCCATGCAAAAAGAGTTTGATGAAGAAGAAAGTTCCTTACAGCTGTCCTTAGGCATCAGGCAAAAACGCAAAAACACCAAGAAAAAAAGCGCAAGGATCACTTCTTCAGAGGATCAATGACTCGATGCCTGCCGGTCATCTTATCCACTCCCCTTTTATGGGCGTCTTCACAGCCATTCCAATCCTTATCCATGTTTTCTGATTTGTATTTCTGTGTCATCCAATAGACGTCTCGGGCTATTCGGTCAAGATTGATCAGTTGCAATTGGGTAAGGGCACGAACAAACGCAGGGTGTATTGATGATGAGAGTGTTTTAGCTGAAGTTTCCAACAATCCTTGATAATGGTGGAGACAAAATCCTTTGCCCTGGGCAAACGCTTCCTTAAAGGCATCATCCTCTCCCCAGAGATATGCTGTCGTATAGTAATACCGTTGCAATCTCTCCTGCATCGAGGTACATATCAAACATCCTTCTTCGCGTTTTTCAAACATCTCACCATATTGCGCTATTGCTTTCTTGGCTTGTCTTGAATTCTTGACTTGGAGCAGGTCGTTGAAAGTATCCTCGAGTTTCTTGCGCGTCATGGCCAGATAGGTATCGGTTATCAGAGATACGCCTTGGGGTTTGTTGGCTGCCACCAGCATCTGGAAATGTTTTGGACAGAATCCATGTTCATTGACTTGAACTCTTGTTTCCGGATTCATCACAGAACTTCCTAGATAGAACGAAATGGCATAGCGTTGGGACTCTGCCATGAGATCACAGATAAAGCATTCACTTCCACTTCGTACCCCATCCCAAACGGGAATGGTTTCCAGTTCAATTTTCATAGGCAGAGTGTAGCATGAATCGTACAATTGGTAACCATTGAAAAAAGAAGTCAGGCGGTCACTGACCAGCCTGACTTTTTATATGAAAAGACCAACGACTTATCGCTTCAACAAGTCTTCGGCCTTAGAGGCGATGGCCTCACCGGTAAAGCCAAACACCTTGGCAAGGTAATTGAGCTTTCCCACCTCACCGAACTGCTCGCCGACGTTTACAAAATCCATCGCTACAGGATTGGTCTTTACCAGATATCCAGCAATGGCCTCTCCTACTCCACCAGCATACCGGCCATTCTCACAAACAAGGATTCGTTTGCAACGCTTGGCAACCTGATCAATCAAATCATAATCAAGAGGACGAATCGTATGCAGATCAACCAGTGTAGCATTGACACCCTTCTTCTTAAGCAAGGAAACTGCCTCTTCTGCAGCATTCACCATGACTTCACCAGTTGCAAAGATACCGACATCGTCACCTTCACTAAGGACAATGCCTTTGCCCAATTCAATCTTGGTTCCTACTTCATACCGATGGGTTGCACCCTTTCTTGCTGCACGAGTATATGAACTTGTGTGCAGGTCGTAGGCTTGCCTCATCAATTCATAACAGCTTTGGGCATCACTGGGATCCAGAATGATGACACCAGGTACCTGTCTCATCAGTGCAATATCCTCAAAGGGCATGTGTGTACCCCCGTTCAGCTGTGCGGTGATGCCGGGATCGCTTCCAATGAGATGAACGACCTGATGGGCATATCCAACCGAAATGAAGAACTGGTCATAGGCTCTTCTTGATGCAAAACAGCCAAACGTATGGGCATAAGGAACCAAGCCCATTGATGAAAGACCTGCTGCTACACCAACCATGTTGGCTTCCGCAATTCCGCAGTTGAAGAATCTGTTGGGGAACACTTTGCAAAACGACCCGGAACCGATGCAACTGGAAAGGTCCGCATCAAGCATCACCACTTCTTCATGTTCTGTAGCAAGATCGTTGATGGCTGCCATCACGGCATCGCGCATATTCTCAATTGTACTGGTATCTCTCATTTCTGTACCCCCTCACGTGCATAGAGGTCTTCCACTGCCTTGGTGGCAACACTCATGTCGTACGCCATGCTATGATTTCCGGTAATATTTTCTCCTGGAATGAATCCATAAGATTTTACGGTATCCATAATGATCATGCTCGGCCTGTCAAGCACTTTCTTGGCAGCCTGGATGGCACGATCGAGCTCAGCAAAATTATGTCCGTTCACTCTCTGCACATGCCAGTTGAAACCCAACCAACGTGCATCGATATTGTCCATGTTCACGATATCGGAGGTATATCCATCCAATTGAAGGCGGTTGAAGTCGGTGAAGGCAATCAAGTTGCCGAGCTTCCACTGAGCTGCTGTCTCTGCTGCTTCCCAGATTTGACCTTCCTGGCTCTCTCCATCACCGATAACGGCAAAGGTATGGGCATCCATCTTGCGGATCTTCTGTCCCAATGCTATCCCAACTGCTGCACTGAAGCCCTGTCCAAGAGAACCACCGGTGAAATCAACGCCGGGAGTCTTGGTCATGTCGCAGTGACTGGGAAGTTTGGTTCCTCCCTGATTGAGTGTCTTCAGGTCTTCTATAGGGAAATACCCCTTGCTTGCGAGGGTGGCATACACTGCCGGGCCTGCATGACCTTTGGAACAGACAAAACGATCGCGGTCATCTTTTCTAGGATTGGCAGGATCGATCCTCATCTCGTGGTAGTACAAGTAGGTGAGCAGTTCCACGATGGACATGCTGCCACCGATATGACCTGATCCAAAATTTCCAATCTCTTCAATCGTCAACTTACGGATCTCCAAAGCTCTCTGCTTCAGTTCTTTGACATCAAGCATTGCTTTCTCCTTCTATTTATTTCCATACTTCATCTGCATCAATTGCATGCGACGAGCTGTATCCAAAGAATTGACGGTACATCCCCTGCTTTCCATCAATGAAGCGATGGTCGTCATTTGGGCTGCCCGTTCCAACAGTTCCATTTTATCAAAAGCTCCCAGCATAGTATGAGATAAAGCTACCACCCCATGATTCTCCAACAGCAAAACATCATGATCGAGCGCTTCCATCGCCACCTGCTCAGCCAGTGAAACAGTACCCATCAAACGATAGTCCACCAAAACAGGTTCTTCAAGAATATAGTAAGACTCTGCGATTAAGGTGGTGTCGATGGCGCACTTTCCATTTTTCGTTATTGCAGTGAATGCTGATGCATACGTAGGATGGGCATGCACGATGGCCTGACAGTCCTTGCGGGCAATCAGAATCAGGCGATGCATTTCAGTCTCAATACTCAATCGAAGTTCTGGAGTCAGATTCTTTCCATCTATGGTTACAATGGCAATATCTTCAAAGGTCAACAGACCTTTGTCCAAAGATGAAGGAGTGATGCAGAAAAGCTCATCACTGATACGTAGACTGATGTTGCCACCACTTGCTGTAGTGAGTTGGCGGTCGTACAGGCGAGTCATAAAAGAAGCTACTTGCCGACGTTCCTTTTCATACTTGCGAATATCCATGGAACCGAGTATAGCATGCTTTTTATCGAGTGATAAAGTTGTCCCTTGTAAGTTCCTGCATGTTTATAGCTTGAGAAGAGAACCTTGTTTTGCTACAATGGGCGGTGTTGTAGCTTACCAGAGGAGACGTATCACTATGAGAATGTCCAAATTGTTTTCCAAGACCCTTCGAGAAGCACCCAATGGTGCAGACAGCAAGGGCTATGAATATCTGCTTCGTGCAGGTTTTATCCGCCAAATGGGGGCTGGAGTCTTCTCGCTCCTTCCGTTCGGATTCAATGCGACCAGGAAGATCGAGCAGATCATCCGTGAAGAAATCGATGGAATCGGCGGTCAGGAAATTCTCATGCCTCTGGTGAATCCAGCAGACATATGGAAAGAAACCGGTCGATTTTTCAGCATCGACAAGGAAATGAGCCGCTTTGTTGACCGTGGAGGTCGTGATATGGTGCTTGCCATGACCCACGAGGAAGCGGTAACTGATCTTGCCCGTGGAGAAATCGACAGCTACAAACGTCTACCACAACTTGTGTATCAGATTCAGACCAAATGGCGTGACGACCCCCGTCCTCGTGCCGGCTTGATTCGAGTCCGCGAGTTCACCATGAAAGACAGTTACTCCTTTGACCGTGACCAAGATGGTCTCGATCTCCAATACAGCGAACACTACAAGGCCTACTTCAGGATATTCAGTCGTTGCGCCCTTCCTGTCATTGTTGTCGGAGCTGACAGCGGTATGATGGGAGGCAAAGTATCCCATGAATATATGTACCTCTCATCCATAGGAGAAGACACCATCATTACCTGTGATGCTTGCGGGTATACAGCAAACCGTCAGGTGGCTTCTTTCAAGAAAGAGTTCTTACGTGAAGAAGCCAAGGCAATTGAAAAAGTACATACCCCAGAATGCAAGACCATTGAAGATCTCTGTTCGTATCTCAAGATTGAGAAAAACAGAACGGCAAAAGCAGTATTCATGGTAGGAACCTTCATCAATGACGAAAATGGAGAAGAGCAGGAAAAACTCATCGTAGGCATCATTCGTGGTGATATGGACATAGAAGAAAACAAATTGCAGAATGCTGCAAAAGCCAACTCCCTACGCCCGGCCCACAGTGAAGAAATCATCGCCAAAAACATGATTCCTGGTTTTGGTTCACCCATCGGCGCAGCTACTGATATCGTATGTATTGTCGATGAATCGGTAGCCAACAGCAACAATCTGGTATCTGGAGCAAATGAGGAGGGATACCACCTGCTCAACACCAACTTTGGACGTGACTATACCGGTCTTGTCGGTGATATTGCCAGCGCAGTCAGCGGTTATGCCTGTCCTCATTGTGGAAAACCCCTAACATCCTCCAAAGGTGTGGAAGTGGGAAACATCTTCCAGCTTGGTACCCGCTACAGCGAGGCAATGAACTGCTTCTTCCAAGATGAAAGTGGCATAAGGAAGCCGGTGATCATGGGTTCCTATGGAATTGGCGTTGGAAGGCTGCTTGCTTGTCTTGCAGAAAACTACAGCGATGAAAAAGGTCTCGCCCTTCCGATTACCGTAGCCCCTTATCAGGTGCATCTGGTTAGTCTGGTCAAAGATCCTGAAGTGGGAGAATCCCTCTATAAACAGCTGACCTCTCAGGGCATTGAAGTATTGTATGATGACCGTAAGGAGTCTGCTGGTGTTAAGTTTGCTGATGCAGACCTCGTTGGCTTGCCTATCCGCATTACAATCGGTAACCGTTCCTTGAAAGAGGGTAAGGTCGAGGTGAAGTTGAGAAGCAATCTTGAAGAGACGCTCTCCTTTGATTTGGACAACATAGCAGGTGAAATCAAAGAGCTCATTGAGAAACTTAAAAACGAAATCAATGAAAAGATCGTTGAGAAAGACTGGGTGAAAGAGTAAACCTCACTCCATATACTGCTAAGAAAGGGAATTTCCATGAAGGAAGTTCCCTTTTTTACGTCTTTCACCACGCACTTTTTCTTTTCGCTTCACACCCTAAAAAACCACACAACCGATCGGCAGAAAAAGTTCAGAATGACTCGAGCCTTGATATTTTCACGACCCTTCGGGAAGAACTTCTCGACCTCCGCATCAAGCCAGGAGAGCAACTGCAGGAAAGTGCAGTATGCGAACGCTTTGGCTCTTCACGCCCTCCTGTAAGAAATGCTTTTCAGAGGCTAAGCGATCTGGGACTTCTTGATATCATCCCCTACAAAGGAGTTTCTGCCAGTCTTCTGGACCTCGATTACATTCACCAGATGATTCATTTGCGTATCAATATTGAAAGCAAGGTGATCATGGATTTTATTACCAGCACCCCTAATCCGTTTGTAATTGAAGAACTCGAGCACAACATACGTAAACAACAAATTCTCATCAGCCAAGAGTCTGTAAATACAACAGACTTCTACGCCTTGGACAGTGAAATGCATAGCATATGGTTTACCGATCGAAAATGCAAAGACCTTTGGAACCTGATTCAACAACAGGAAATCCACTATACACGGTTCAGAATGTTGGATTTCGTTGAAACCCAGAAGTACAGTGAAATTTCTGGCGATCATGTAATTTTGCTGAATGCGATAAAAAACAACGAAACGGAAAATATCAACAGCATCCTGGGAAGACATCTCAACGGAGGCTTACGTCGCATGGGTATAAAAGTGTTGAACCAATACAGTTCATATTTCAAAGAACCAAAAGACGAAAGCTACTGGGCAGAATACAACAAGAAATATTTTGACTGAATTGACCTGCATATACAACAACAAACAGCGTATGTTCAACAAGGAGACAAACCTGTTTGTTGCGTTCAAAACCGTGCTGACTCACTTACTTGGTCAATTTGCACCCATTTTTTTCAGCTGGTTGACAATATAGGATCGCTTTGCAGCTTTTGCATATTCCAGTACCGAATGGCCTTGGTAATCACGGGCATTGATGTCTGCACCCGATTTCAACAATTCAGAAATGACGCGCGTTTCGGGATTGGTGTTTACCGCCATAATCAAAGCGGTCTCGCCAAGATAGTTGCGGGCATTGAGATCAGCACCGGCTTTCAGCAATTCGGCAATGATTTTTGGACTGGAGCTCTTGTTTGCTGCAAGATGCAAGGCGTTGGATCGATATTTTGGTTCCGCTTCCTGTATATCTGCACCGGCTTCCAGAAGAGCCTTGAGCACATTGACAGAAGGATTGTATTGAGCTGCAAGCATAATCGGAGTAAGGCCCCATTCATTCTGAGTGTGAATATCAGCACCCTGAGATAGTAGGGTCTTGATTTCTTTCACCTTGGTTGCTGAAACGGCAGCGGCTAATAGCTTTCTATTTGCACTTTCTATACTTTTTGCCATGGTTGAAAAACTCCTTACTCATTGTTTAGTTTAAAATTATCTATCTATAGTATTCCAATTTTCTTCTGAATTGTATAGGGTTTTTTCCTTTTTATCTAAAATATCCCATCTTGTATTGCAGTTCCGGGCTTTGAATGATTTGCGTTCATGCAGTAGTTTGTTGTATGCTATTGTCATGTTGACAAAAGAAATTATCCAACAAGTCCCAAAAGTAGAACTCCATGACCATCTCGACGGAGGCCTTAGGATCAATACCATTATTGATCTGGCCAAGAAAAATAACGTCCAGCTTCCCAGTGAAGATCCAAGAGTTGCAAGCATGGTTTGTTCGCGGATGCAAGCAAAAAAGCCTTTCCCTCTATTTGGAAACCTTCGCCATCACCACAGAAGTGATGCAAACCCAAGAAGCACTTACAAGGGTTGCATGTGAAGCTGTAGAAGATTTATCCGCTCAAAACATCTGTTACGCGGAAATCCGATTTGCCCCCATTCTTCATGTCAACAATGGCCTCTCCCTTGAACAAGTCGTCCAAGCCGTTCTCGATGGGCTGCAACAAGGGACACGCAAAACAGGTATGCCGACAGGTCTGATCCTCTGTGCAATGCGCAACCAATCCCCAACTGTCTCCTTGGCGATTGCAGAATTGGCAGTAGCCTTCTGCGATCGCGGTGTTGTCGGATTTGACCTTGCAGGAGATGAGAGTGGATATCCCCCAAAGAAACATTTGGAAGCGTTTCAGTATATCCGCAACAAGAATTTCAACATCACCATTCATGCTGGAGAAGCTTTTGGAGTTGAATCCATCTATCAGGCAATTCAAGTATGTGGTTCTCATAGAATCGGACATGGAACCCGCTTAGTCGAAGACATGTCGCTGGAAGGGACACGTATTGAGAACATGGGTTCTCTCGCCAACTTCATTCTCGATCGTCGCATTCCAATGGAAATGTGTCTGACCAGTAATGTGGGAACAGGAGCGGCCAAAGATTACGATCATCACCCCTTCCCTATATTCTTCCGCAACAAGTTCAGGGTGTTCCTTTGCAGCGACAACCGTCTGATGAGCGATACCAATCTGACCAAGGAAATGGAGCTGGCGGTCCAATACTACAATCTGAATATCCGGGATTTGGAAAAGATTACGATCAATGCCATGAAGTCGGCTTTCATCCACCACAACCAAAAAGTTGCCATCATTTATGATGTCATCAAAAAGCAGTATGAAGAAATACGGACACGATACGGTATGCAAGACTGACAGGATTAGGTGATGGTTACAGAGTCCTTTTGAAAACCTCTATGGGATTGATTCTCATTCTGATCCTACAATACAGATAGGCAAACAACAGACCGCTGAGATGGGTGAGGTGTGCAACGTTTCCGCCGCTTCCAAAGACCTGGCTGTACAGCTCTATGATTGTATAGAGGACAACCAGAAGTGGAGCACGCACAGGAATGAGTCCAAAGACGAAAATCCGTGCATACGGATAGAATACGGCAAACATCAACAGCACACCGTATATGGCTCCAGAGGCTCCGACCAGAATCACGTTTGTTCCTGCCAGAAGATAACTTACAAAACTTACAACACCACTGAAAAAGCCTGCAAGCAGGTAAAACATGAGAAATTCCTTGCTCCCTACCCTTCGCTCAACCATACTGCCGAAAATAAACAAACTCAGCATATTGAACAAAAGATGCGAAAACCCTCCATGCACAAACATA
>Ga0172377_10001798_pt1 | contig 21875 bp, 17 predicted proteins | sample Pumphouse3metaG_FD_119749 | JGI IMG/M metagenome (GOLD analysis project Ga0172377, IMG submission 119749) | Leachate microbial communities from a municipal landfill in Southern Ontario, Canada - Pumphouse #3 metaG | ecosystem: Engineered > Solid waste > Landfill > Unclassified | place: Canada...
CATGAAGGGTTATCCGGCACAGGGAATCGAAGGCAGCCTGCAAGACATTCTGCAATCGGAAGACGATCACTTGCGTCTGTTTACGGTAAAAAGAGCTGCTCTGGCTTCTGAAGCAAAGGAGGTACAAGGCCAATGGCAGGAAGCCTCGCCTCAAACAGTGGCCAATTTCAGTGCCACTGCTTATTATTTTGGCCGTTATCTGCGCGAACTTCTGGGGGTGCCTGTCGGTTTAATCAACAGCAGCCTGGGCGGTTCATTTATTGAAGCCTGGATGAGCGCCGAAAGCCTCGAGGCTTTGTCGGAATTGTCTATTCCGGTGACTCAGGAGGAAGTGCGCTCTTCCAGCCGTACGGCTACAGCTTTATACAACGGGATGGTCCATCCCTTTTTGGGTTTTACTATCAAAGGCTGCCTCTGGTATCAGGGAGAATCCAATACCGATCGGCCTGAGAGCTATAAAGAGCTTTTTGTGCAAATGGTCTCATCCTGGCGCAAAACATGGGGAATAGGGGATTTCCCTTTTTATTATTGTCAGATTGCTCCCTACGATTATGGCCTGATAACTCCCCCCAATGAAGAAGTAGTCAACTCAGCCTTAATTCGTGAAGCCCAGGCGCAAGCCGAAGACTTGATCCCCAATTGCGGAATGGCTGTTTTGATGGATGCCGGCCTGATAACAGACATCCATCCCCGCAAAAAACGTCAGGCCGGGGAGCGCCTGGCGATATTGGCCATGGCCGGAAGCTACGGCCTTGAAGGCCCGGAGTTTCGCAGCCCTCGTTATTCGGGTTTTGAGCAGCGTGACAGCTTGCTCATTCTCGGTTTTGACAGAGCAGGACTGGGCCTGGACAGAACGACGGGCAAGCTGAAGCATTTTTGGATAGCCGGCCAGGACAAGGTTTTTTACCCGGCTCAGGCCAAAATCAACCGGGATAAGATTCAGCTTTGGTCTGCTTCGGTTCCTAAGCCCGTAGCGGCCCGTTATGCCTTTGACAATTGCTCTGAGGGCGATTTGTTTGGAGTGAACGGCCAGCCCGTTTCCTCTTTCAGAACCGATAACTGGCCCCGGAACGAAATAAAAATTTCAGAAAAGCATGAAGAATAAAAAACACCTTTTTTTAAGCCTGCTTTTATTGTCTTTATGGACTTTGGGTTTTGCCAAACCAGCCGGCGATTTATTGAAAGAATATGAGCTGAGCTGGACTAGTCAAAGTAAAGGCTCGAACGAATCCATGCCCTGTGGAGGCGGAGACATTGGTATGAATGTCTGGGTAGAGCAGGGGGAATTGTTGGTCTATTTTTCGCGCAGCGGCAGCTTCGACGAAAACAGTTGCTTCCTCAAAAGCGGTCGCATTCGCCTGAGTTTTCCCGACGAGCCTCTGGATACAGTTGATTTTGTGCAATGTCTTAAGTTGAGCCAGGGCCTGGTCAACATTAAGGCTGGCAGCAAAAGCAATAAAGTAGATATTGATGTCTGGGCAGATGTATTTAAACCGGTCGTACATCTGGACATTCGTTCTTCCAGTCCTCGTAAAGTCATAATCTCTTACGAAAACTGGCGTTATCGCGACAGACTGCTCCGTAAAAACGAGAGTCAGAGCAATTCCTATAAATGGGCTCCTCCGGCCGGTCTGAAGACCAGTGCCGACAAGATTGATGTCCAGGAGAACCGGATTGTTTTTTATCATCAAAATTCCTCCTCCGGCACAATGTTTGACGTGGTTGTTCAGCAACAGGGCATGGAAGCGGTAAAGGAACAAATGAATGATCCTTTGTCTGATCTTTGCTTTGGCGGTGAGCTCAGTGCTAAAAATTTTGTATTCAAAGACACACTTACAGGGGTCTATGCCGATACGGATTTCAAAGCCTGGAGGCTGGAAAGCATGAAAGCGTCCAAAAATCAGGAAATTCAGTTGGTTTTGCACAGTACTCAGGAACCAGATAGCTGGAACAGCGGTATTGACAGTATTAAAAGCTTAATAAAGCCTTGTAAGGACAAACAGCTTACCGAGGCTTGGTGGGAAGAGTTCTGGGACCGCAGTTTTATCCGTATCAACCCTGGACGTCAGGATGCAGAAAGCTGGAAAGTGGGTCGTAATTATCAATTGTTCAGGTATATGCTGGCCTGTAACCTCAGGGGAGAGGCTCCCACCAAATTCAACGGAGGGCTGTTTACTTTCGATCCTCGTCATGTGCGTGAAGACCGGCCTTTTACTCCTGATTTCCGCAATTGGGGAGGAGGCACTTTTACTGCTCAAAACCAACGCCTGGTGTATTTTGGCATGCTCAAAAACGGAGATTTTGATTTGATGATTCCTCAATTCGAATTTTATCGCAAAAGTTTGAAAAACGCAGAATTACGGAGCAGGCATTACTGGGGTCATGCCGGAGCTTGTTATACCGAGCAGATGGAACACTTTGGTTTGCCCAATCCCAGCGAATACGGCTGGAAACGCCCCGAAAGCTATGATCCGGGTATGGAATACAACGCCTGGCTGGAATATCAGTGGGATACAGTTCTGGAGTTTTGTCTTATGATACTCGAAAGTCATCGCTACGCAGGAACCGATATCAGTCCTTATATGGAATTCATTGAAAGTTCGCTGACTTTTTTTGATGAGCATTACCGCTACCTGGCCCGGCAGCGGGGGAGTAAGGAACTGAATGCCGACGGTCAACTGATTTTATATCCGACCTCAGCTTGCGAGACTTACAAAATGACATATAATTCAACGACATATATAGCCGGTCTTAAAGTGGTGCTGGAATCTTTGCTGGAAACGGACAAGCTGAGTTCTGAGCAACGACAGCGCTGGGAAAAGATGCTCAAAACCATTCCTCCGCTCAGCTTCCGCGAGATCGAAGGCAAAAAAGTCATAGCGCCGGCCTTGCACTGGGAGAGAATCAACAACACCGAGGCTCCGCAATTGTATCCGGTTTTTCCCTGGCGCATATATAACGCAGCCTCCGAAGACAAAGAGGTAGCCATCAACACCTATTGGCAGGATCCCGATGTAAGGAAGTTTTACAGTCACGTGGGCTGGAAGCAATACAATATTTTTGCAGCTTGCCTCGGTTTAAGGGAAGAAGCCCGGAAATTGACCCTGATGAAATTCGAAGATTCAGAACATCGTTTTCCCTGTTTCTGGGGTCCCGGCTTTGACTGGACACCAGATCACAATTGGGGAGGCAGTGGCATGATAGGCTTGCAGGAAATGTTGCTGCAAACAGAGGGAGAGCGCATTTTGCTTTTTCCTGCCTGGCCTGCCGACTGGGATGTGCATTTCAAATTACATGCCCCTGGCCAGACTACCATAGAAGCCGAATTGAAAGACGGGAAATTGCTTCGTCTGGAAGTAAGCCCCAAAGAAAGGCTGGCTGATGTTGAAAATTGGCTGGAGGTTCAGTAAACTATTTTGTACTAATAAAGTTATTCAGAATGAGAAAATTAGTTGTTTTTATTTCTTTATTTTTTTCCTTAACGGCCTTGCAGGCCTATCAACCGGAAATATCCATAGCCGGATTCTTCCCTTTGGAAGGCAGTGGGCGTTCGGTATATAATTTCAATCCCGGCTGGCGTTTTTACCGGGGAGATGTGCAAACTGCCGAAAAGCCAGATTTTGACGATCAGGACTGGCCGGTGGTAAATTTACCTCACAGCGTACAGCTGATGCCTGCCGAAGGCAGCGGTGGACGCAATTATCAGGGCAAAGCCTGGTACAGAAAGCGTTTCGTCCCGGATTCTTCTTTGCAGGGACAACAAATATCTCTGTATTTTGAAGCAGTGATGGGCCGTTCTACGGTATATCTCAACGGAAAACGCGTACTGGAGCATTTGGGAGGTTATTTACCCTTTGCGGTCAATTTGAACGAATATGGAGTAAATGCCGGAGATACCTGTCTGATAGCAGTCTGTGCCGACAACAGTGACGACAAATCCTATCCTCCCGGCAAAACGCAATATACCCTCGATTTTGCCTATCACGGCGGTATTTACCGCGATGTCTGGATGATAGCCAAAGCGCCGGTACACATCACAGATCCGGTGGTAGAAAGCCAGCAAGCCGGCGGTGGAGGCGTTTTTGTTCATTACGACAATATTTCCGAAAAATCGGCCCGGGTTTTTGTGGACACCGAGATAGCCAACAAAGACGGACAGAAAAGAGCTGTGGTTTTGGAGACAGCCGTGTATGATGCAGAAGGCAAGCTGGTAAAAAAAGTCCGGAACAGCCTGAGACTGGAATCGGGCGAAAAAAAGAGCATTAAACAGCTCATTGAAGTTAAACAACCGAATTTATGGTCTCCGGCTTCACCCTATTTATATCGGGTTCATTCTCAGCTCAGGCAGGGTAAAACCATGCTGGACGGAGGCATAAACCGTGTTGGAATTCGTCTGGCTGAATTTAAAGGAAAGGAGGGCTTCTGGCTCAATGGCAAGCCTTACGGTCAATTGATCGGAACCAACCGGCATCAGGATTTTGCTTATGTGGGTAATGCCATGCCCAATTCCCAGCATTGGAGAGATGCCAAAAAGCTGCGCGAAGCCGGCTGTGAAATTATACGTGCTGCCCATTATCCCCAGGATCCGGCTTTTATGGATGCCTGCGATGAGTTGGGTATATTTATGATAGTGGCAACCCCCGGCTGGCAGTATTGGAACAGGGATCCTCAGTTTCAGGAATACGTACTGAACGATGTCACCCAGATGATACGCCGTGACCGGAATCATCCTTCTGTAATTCTATGGGAACCTATTCTGAATGAAACCCGTTTTCCCCTGGACTTTTCCATGAAAGCTCTGGAAATCACCAAAAACGAATTCCCTTATCCCGGAGCTCCTCTGGCAGTTGCCGACATGCATTCCGAAGGGGTTGCCCAACATTATGGTGTGGTATATGGCTGGCCCCAAGATGAAGGGGAGGCAGCACAATGTATTTTTACCCGGGAATTTGGCGAAAACGTAGATGACTGGTATGCGCAAAATAACAACAACCGGGCCTCGAGAAGCTGGGGTGAATTGCCTCAGCTGGTTCAGGCTCTCTCGCTGGCCGACTCCTACGACGAAATGTTCCAGACCAGCGGTCAGTTTATCGGAGGGGCCCAATGGCATTCTTTTGATCATCAGCGAGGATATCATCCCGATCCATACTGGGGAGGTCAAACCGATTGTTTCAGACAGCCCAAATACGCCTATTACATGTTTAAGAGTCAGGTATCACCGCAGCTGGAACATCCCCTCATTGAAACAGGCCCGATGGTGTATATTGCTCATGAGATTTCCCCTTTTTCAAACGCCGACCTGGTGGTGTTCAGCAATTGTGATTCCGTACGTTTGATTTGCCGTGAACAGGATACTATTGTGAAAGCTGTTTTGCACCAAGAGCAAGGCATGCCCAACGCACCGGTTGTTTTCGAAAATGTCTTTGATTTCTGGCAAATGAGGGAATTGAGTTATTTGCAGAAAAATTGGCAACAGGTGAGTTTTGTAGCCGAAGGCATCATCGACGGTCAAACAGTGTGCAGTACCAAAAAAATGCCCTCGCGTCGTTCAACCAAATTGAGCCTAAGGATTGATCACGACGGACAAGACCTGGTGGCAGACGGCAGCGATTTCTTGGTAGTTGTTGCCGAAGTTACTGACGATAACGGCAATGTGCGCAGACTGGCCAAAGACAATATTTTGTTCAGCGTCGAAGGAGAGGGCGAAATTATTGGAGATGCCTCTATAGGAGCCAACCCCAGGGCTGTGGAATTCGGATCTGCTCCGGTTTTGATACGTTCTACCAAACAAGCCGGAAAAATCAAAGTAAAGGCCAGAGTATTGTTCGAAGGCCAACACGCACCGACTCCGGCAGAGATTGAGTTTGAAAGTATTCCGGCCAGCATGCCTTTCAATCACCTGGAGTCCTATCAGTCTGTCAATGAGCAAGATTATTGGTTTGATACAGAAAGTGGCCGTAGAAAGTTGTCCGATAAAGAAATTAAAACTCTTTTGAAGGAAGTGGAACAACAACAAAAAGACTTTGGCGTTGAAAAATAGCCTTATACTCTATCCGTTTCATATTTTTTGATAATTTTGTATTCGATTAGCCAAGTAATGAAAGTAGAATTCCAATCCAACACTACCAAAGTAAAGCAACTGGCAGATGCCATAAGACAGGCCATTGCCCAGGGAGAATTCAAAGAAGGCGAGATGTTGCCTTCCATCAACAAAATCAGCGCCGAATTAAATTTAGCCCGTGATACGGTTTTCAAAGCTTTTCAGGAATTAAAAATTGCCGGTGCCATTCAGTCTGCACCAACCAAAGGCTATTATGTATCTTCGTCCATCAATCATGTGCTGGTCATAATGGACATTTTCAGCCCCTACAAAAACAAACTATACAACGCACTCACCGAAAACTTATCACCCAACGATCGTCTGGATTTGTACTTTCATCATTACAACGAGGATCATTTCAACATGATCATAAAAAACAGCCTGGGCCGCTACAATAAGTATGTAGTGATGAATCTTCAAAACGATGTTTATTCCGATGTTTTGAATTTACTGGATCGCAGTAAAGTCTTGTTAATCGATTTCGGAAAATTTGACAAATCGGGTTATGCCTATGTTTGCCAGGGATTTGATACCACCTTGTACGATTGCTTGAATTCAGGCAGCCATCTGTTCCAGAAATACGAAAAACTTAATTTTGTATTTCCGCTGGATTCTGAACATCCCCGGGGAGGCATACGCTTTTTTCATCGCTTTTGCGAAGAAAATGCTATTGGCAGTCAGTTGATAGAAAGGCATGTCTACAGGGAAGATATCAGGGAAGGTGAAGCTTATTTACTGGTTTCTCATATCGACATGATAGAGGCAGTCAAGATCTGTCGCTCTAAAAAGTTGACCATAGGAAAAGACGTTGGCCTGGTAACCTTTAATGATGCACCCATGTTGGAAGTGATCGAAAACGGAATTACCTGCATTTCTGTCAATTTCAGGGAAATGGGATTGCTCGCGGCACGTTTTATAAATCACAACGAACGTCTACAGACCTATATCCCCACTCGTCTTATTATACGTGGATCTCTTTGATATAATGAATTCTACAAAAACAGATCTGGTAATAGATCAAGGAAATTCTGCCTGTAAATGGGCTTTTTTCGAGAGCACTCCAAAGGCAAAGCTCGATATTGCCGGATATGCCGGGCTTGATCCTATGGCTGTTTTATATACTCACCATCCCGATGAATTGCTTACTGAAGAGACCTTTGATCAATTCAAGCCCCGGGCTGCCATTTATTCATCGGTTTTAAATCATTCGGATGATTCCAAATACGAGGCCATAAAACAAAAAATTGCCCTCTGTTGTCGTTTTGACACCACAACTACTCCAATACCAATAAAGAACAATTATTCTCAGCCCGGGAAGCTGGGAGCAGACCGACTGGCTGCCGCTGTAGGAGCCTGGACGCTGGCACCGGGTAAATCTTCATTCATAGTTGATCTGGGCACAGCCATTACCTACGACCTTTTAAGTGCTGAGGGCGTATACGAGGGAGGTAACATTGCTCCAGGCATCTTTCTTCGCACAAAGGCCTTACACGAAAATACCAAAGCCTTACCCTTGCCTGAAATGCCGATCGGTGATTTTCCTGAATTTGGCAAGGATACTGTTTCGGCCATTAAAGCCGGCGTGCTGCAGGGTATTCTACATGAAATAAATGGCTATATACTTCAGCACCAGCAAAATCATCCCGAACTTTTGACATTTTTAACCGGAGGTGATTTAATTTATTTTGTCAGGAAACTAAAAAGTGGCATCTTTGCACGCCCGAATTTAGTTTTAACTGGTTTACACAGAATTCTTATCGATTATGTTAATTCCTAGCTTCCGTCCAGGCGGAAAAACCTTTATGACAGGAGTCCTCCTGCTCTTGTTTTCCTGGTCGGTATCTGCCCAAAACAATACTTTTTCGCCTTACAGCCGTTACGGATACGGAATCCTTTCCGAGCCGGCCTTTGGCGGGGCATCAGGAATGGGGGGGATCGGATACGGTTTGCGTACTTCGGGCCAGATTAATCCCATGAATCCGGCCTCATATTCTGCCGTAGACAGCTTGAATTTTTTATTTGACTTTGGTTTAAGTGCCACATATACACGTTTTAGAGAAAACAACCTGAGAGAAGCCAGATTGAATTCCAATATCGAGTATGCAGCTATCAAAATACCCCTGAGCAAAGATTGGGGTTTAAGTCTGGGTCTTTACGAATATACTAAACTGGGTTATGCCTTCAATTCCGCCGGCAGCCTGACCGACCTGGATGGCAACAGCCTGATTTACTCCAACGCCTACAGCGCTACGGGGGGGATCAATAATGCTTATTTGGGAAGCTCTGTATTGTTGTTCAAACATTTATCCCTTGGAATGAATTTGAATTATAAGTTTGGAGCCCTGGTCAATTCCTCCGTTCTGAGTTATCCTTATAATTCAGAAATTAATTCCACATCCAGCTCTAATGTTATGACTGTAGGGCATTTTAATATTGATGCCGGACTGCAATACGAGCAGCAATTCAACAATAAGCATCGCATGGTGCTGGGAATGTCCTTTACACCAGGCGGTCTGATGGACGTGAATTACACCAGCACTACCATTACGTTGGATACCCTTACTCAAGAGCATCCGGGACTCTCCTTCGGTTACCCGCAAAATCTGGGCCTGGGTGTATCTTATACCTACGACAACAGATTGATTTTAGGCATGGATTTTCAACATCAGGCCTGGAATCAGGCTCCGTTTTTTGGTGTAAGCGACAGTTTATCTTTACGCACGAGGCTCGCATTAGGTGCAGAATACCTGCCTTCAAGTATTGCACAACGTTATTATCAGGCTATTAAATACAGGCTGGGTTTGCATTATTCAGATTCATATATTAAATTTGCACAGGGAAATTTAAAGGAGTTCGGTCTGAGTCTGGGACTTGGCCTGCCTTTAAGAAATCAACGCACAGCTTTAAATCTGGCAATGGAATTTGGAAAAATCCTCACTCCGGAGCCAAGCATGATTCAGGAACATTACTGGAGAATTAAACTGAACCTTTCCTTTAATGAAACCTGGTTTGTTAAACGGAGATTTAATTAGTATAACATGAACAGAAAAATAGGATTTTTTGCTTTCGGACTGTTAATCAGTTCAGCCATAATGGCTCAAAAAGGGGTTGAAGATGGATCCATGTACGGACATGGCGAGGATAGTATTCGTTGTTTGCAGAACCTAAGTTTATACCAACCCTATGCAAAACAAGGAGATTACGCCAGTGCCCTGGAGTTTTGGGAAATTGTTTACGCTGAGTGTCCTGCTTCCAGGTTGGGTATCTATATTGACGGCGCCAAAATTAAAGCCTGGCAATGGAACAAAGAAACGGATTTGGACAAAAAAGCTCAGATTTTTGAAGAGCTGATGGCCGTATACGATCAAAGAATCAAATACTTCGGCGATCACAACCGATATCCCACACCCTGGATACTCGGAAAAAAGGCACTGGATTACATACAGTTCAATCCCAAAGGGGACATGAAACAGCCTTACGAGTGGCTGAAAGCGGCTATTTATGATTCTCCCACAGCTAATTTTGAACCGGCTTACGCTACCGCTTTCATCTCTGTATCCAGAGCTTTGTTAAAGGATGATGCTCATAAAGAAAATTTCTTTAACGATTATCTCAAAACAACAGAACGACTGGATGAAAAACTGGCCATAACACCTGCCGGCCCCAACAATGAGAGGATTGTCGGAATCAAGAATGGTGTGGATGTGCTCTTTTCAAATTCCGGAGCAGCCGATTGCGAAACCCTGACTACTCTGTTTGCCGAACGTATTGAGCAAAACAAAGACAATCAGGATTTTTTGGACAACATAATTTCTTTATTCAAGAGAGTTAAATGTACAGATACAGATACTTATTTTTTGGCTTCGGAATACAGACATGCCGTTAATCCTACATCTGAATCGGCAGAAGGTTGTGCCTATCAATCTATTAAAAAGGAAGACTACAAAAAAGCTTCAGAATACTTGAAGGAGGCCATTGAATTAGAGACAAACGAAGACAAAAAAGCCGATTATGCTTATTTGGCTGCTTCAGCTTTGTTTGCCGACAAGAGTTACGTAGATGCCCGCACCATGGCTCTGCAGGCTGCTGATTACAAAAAAAACTTTGGAGCACCTTATGTGCTGATTGCCAAAATGTATGCGAACAGTGTTGAACATTTTGATGATCCTGTAATCAAAAGAACAGTTTACTGGGCAGCAGTGGACAAACTTCAAAAAGCCAAAACGGTTGATCCGAGCGTAAGTGAAGAAGTCAATGATTTGATATCTAAATATAAAGAACAGTATCCCGACACAGAAGATATCTTTATGCATCCTGATATCAATGTTGGAAAAACTTTCAGAATAGGGGGCTGGATACAGGAAAGTACCGTTGCCCGCAACAAATAAAAATGCTTTTTAAAAAAATATCCGGGAAATACAACAGTATAACAGTTGCAATCTTTGTAACTGTTATACTGTTTTTACCCCTTTCCTGCAAAAGGGAAAAAACAGATATTTTACCCAATTTCGGTTCCAGAGATTCTGTTCCCGGTATGAGGGCCGATTCCATAGTAACCCTGATTTCTGATTCTGGCCGTATCCGCTACAAAGTAATTACTGCCTCTTGGTTAATTTATGATCAGGCTCCTGATCCTTACTGGTTTTTCCCCGAAAAAATCTATTTCGAACGTTTTGATGACAGTATGCGTATTGAATCCATAGTCAAAAGTGACACAGCTCGCTATTTTACTAAACGGAAACTCTGGGAACTCAAAAACAATGTACAGGTGATGAATTTAGCCGGCGAAAAATTTGAAACCCCTTTGTTGTATTGGGATCAGAATCAACACAGAATTTATTCAGATTCTTCCATTCGTATCGAACAAGAGGGTTGGATTTCCACAGGCCAGGGATTTGAATCTAATGAATCTCTGACCATATACAGCATTCTCAACTCAAAAGGTGATTTTCCGCTGGATCCCGAAGAAGAAAATACGGACAATTGATTTTGATTTTTGCGCTCTCATTAATTGGCTTACCTGCGTGTTATTTCATAATTTTTTGTACATTTGCGGGATTTTTCGATACTGCTGCAGATGAGGCAAAGTCGAATAGCTTAAAAAACATAATTATAACCTATAAATAGTATATGGCAACCTTACAAAAAATCAGAAGTCAGGCCGTCCTTTTGTTAATCGTGGTCGGTGTTGCATTATTTGCGTTTATTATCGGAGACTTTTTAACTTCCGGTTCTTCCATTATGAGGCAATCTCAGGAAACTATTGCCGAGATTGATGGCGATCCCCTCAATTACAAGGAATACGATGCCCGTATTCTGGAGATGGAAGAAGTGTATAAAATGCAAACCGGACAAAATAACCTTCAGGCAGATATTATGCATCAAATTCGGGAATCGGTTTTCGAAACCATCGTTCGTGAACGTCTTTTGGACGAGCAGGCCGAAAGATTGGGCGTAAGTGTCACTGCAAGTGAACTTTACGATATGGTCAACGGGCAGAATGTACACTATATGGTACAACAAATGCCTTTCTTTCAGAATCCCGAAACCCAGCGTTTTGACCGTGGTATGATGATGAATTTCCTCAGAACCATTCAACAGGAAGATTTATCCATGTATTCTGCCCAGGCTCAGGAGCAAATCAAACAAATGAAAAATTACTGGTTATTTTGGGAAAACAACCTCAAATATGTTCGCCTGGACGAAAAAATGGCTAATTTAATAACCAAAGCGGTAGGAGCAAACAGCCTGGATGCCAAAGATGAATTTGAAGCCGGCCGTCGTTCTGTCGATTTTGAATATGCCTCTAAATCTTACGCGAGTGTTCCCGATTCCAGCTTTAAAGTATCTGTCAAAGAGCTCAGTCGTAGCTACGAAGAACAAAAGGAGCGATTTATACAGGAGCCTTATCGCTCTGCCGCTTATGTAGTGGTTGATATACTCCCCAGCCAGGAGGACAACGAAGCCATTAAAACCAGGATAGAAAAACTGGCCACGGAATTTGCAACGGCGGAAAACATCGCTGCAACCGTTAATTCCGAATCGGATATTCCTTACATGGATTGTTTTATTGCTAACAGTCAATTCTCGGGAGATCTGAACGACTTTGTCCGAAATGCTTCTATTGGCGATGTGAAAGGCCCTTATTATCAAGACAATGCCTGGATTATGTTACGAATGATAGACAAAATCAACAGGGCTGATTCCGTAAAAGCCCGGCAGATTTTTATAAGCAATGCCAACGATCGCAAGGCTGCAGAACAATTAGCCGACAGTTTGTTGAATGTCTTAGCTGAAGGAGAAGACTTCGCTGCTTTGGCCGGACAGTATTCTCAGGATCAGACTGCCAACGACGGAGGAGAAATGGGCTGGTTCCGCGAAGTTGATGCTTATAGCGGTATAGGTCCGGAGTTTGCCGAAGCTTGCTTTGCAGCTTCCAAAAACCAATTATTATCCGTACGTTCAAAATTTGGCTGGCATGTAGTGCAGGTGCAAGACAAAACCAAGGCAGTTGAAAAATCTAAACTTGCTCAACTATACTTTTCGGTTACTCCCAGTTCTAAAACTTATAGTGCAGAATACAACAAACTCAGTAAAATCCTGGCTGAAAACAACAAAGCCGAAGAATTTCTGAATGCTGCCAGAGATGCCGGCTATCAGGTTTCCAGTGCTTCAGTGGTAAAAAGCTCAGACAACACCATCGGAAATGTGCCCGAAATGCGTCAGGCTGTACGTTTTGTGTACAACAATAAATTAGGAGATGTATCAACGGTATTGGAAAACAGCAACAATCAGTTTGTGGTGGTCGCTGTCACCGGAGTTCACGACAACGAGTATTTAAGCCTGGATGAGGTTCGCGATGAATTAAGCCGAGAAATTATCAACGAAAAGAAGGCCGCTTCCATCATTGCCTCCCTGCAGATAAACGAAAATACCGGCTTGTCAGAACTGGCCGGGGCCAATGCCATGCAAACCGATACAGTACATCTGGTAAACTTCTCTATGCGCAGAATTACCGGTCTGGGTGAAGAGCCCGCTTTGCTGGCTGCAGTTATGAATGCTCCCAAAGGGGAATTGTCACAACCTGTTGCCGGTAAAAACGCGGTCTATGTATTCAGAGTTCTTAGTCAGGTAGAGCCCGAAATTGAATTTGATGCGGCTGCAGAGAAAAGAAATCTGGATATGAACAACAACTATCGCCTGACTTATCAGGCCTACGAAGCCTTACGTGCAGCCAAAGAGGTCGAAGACAACCGGATACGTTTTTATTGATCTTATACAAACATAACTTAAGAAAGGCTGTCTCCAGAGGCAGCCTTTTTTTACCGTCATGGAAAAATATATAATACTCGGAAAATCTTTTGAAGAACTGAAAACCTGGACACTGGATCAGGATTTACCTTCGTTTACTGCTACTCAGTTGTTTGAATGGATCTACCGTAAATCTGCTAAAAGTTTTGACGAAATGACCAACATCTCGCTTCAAAACAGAGAACTCTTAAAAGAAAAAGCTGAATTAGGATTATATTCGCCCATACAAAAAAGCACTTCGCAAGACGGCACAGTCAAATATCTTTTTTCAAGCAGTGGGGGTTATGGAGTAGAAGCAGTTTTTATTCCCGAAGATTATCGTTCCACACTTTGTGTTTCATCGCAGGCAGGATGTAAAATGCATTGTACTTTTTGTATGACAGGACGTATGGGTTTCAAGGCTCAATTGTCGGCTGCCGAAATTCTCAATCAGGTTTTGTCTCTGCCCGAAAGTGCCTCTTTGAGTAATATTGTCTTCATGGGAATGGGAGAGCCGGCGGACAATGTCGATGCCGTCATTCAAAGCCTTAATTTGCTGACTTCAGCCAGGGCTATGGCCTGGAGCCCCAAGAGGATAACAGTTTCCAGTATTGGCGTAATACCCGGGCTTAAGCGTCTGTTGGAAGAAACACAATGCCACATAGCCATCAGCCTGCACTCAGCTGATACCGCTCAACGCCTGGCCTGGATGCCGGCAGAAAAATCCTGGCCCCTGCTTTCTACTTTAGAAATGCTAAAGACTTACGATTTCAGCAAACAACGTCGCCTATCCTTTGAATACATAATGTTCAAAAACCAAAACGATCGCATCCAAGATGCCAGGGCATTGCTTCGTTTGTTGAACGGACTCCGGTGTCGGCTCAATTTGATTCGTTTTCATGCTTTCTCCGACTGCGAACTCAGAGGATCGGAGGAAGAACAGATACAAGCCTTTGCCGCTTTCCTCAATAACAAGGGTCTGAATACTACTATAAGGCAATCCAGAGGAGAAGATGTGGAGGCTGCCTGCGGTATGCTCTCCAGCATGTACAAATCCACCTAAAAATCTGTGCTTTATGTTTTAATGACAAAAAGTCAGATTCTTCCTAAAAAATCTGGAAAATGTACTGGAATACCACAAAACTATGCTATTTTTGTCATTCAATGCAATAAATCCAGATAGACATGAACAGATCTGCCCGAATTTCCTTTAAAACAGGCCGGCTCATTCTTTTGACGACCTTGATTCTTTTTGTTTCCTGCAAGGATACAACTATACGCAATCCATTGGCTCCCTCTGCGGTAGGTACACCCTGGGAAGTGCTGGTTGTCTTGGATAAAGATTATTGGAATACGGCTGCAGGAGAAAGCATCTTCTCTTTGTTGGATGAAGATGTTCCCGGTTTGCCTCAGCCTGAACCCCGTTTTGTGATTTCACGTTGCGATGACGATGAGTTTACAGGTATTTTAAAACCCGTGCGCAACATTATCCAGATTGAAATTTCCAACAAATACATTGAGCCCAAATTGCATTTTTCTCAGGACCAATGGGCCAGTAATCAATATGTGCTGAAAATTGTAGCACCCGACGAGGAATTATTCGTGTTCTTTATCGAAAAGAATGCCGAGATGATTACCGGCTATTTTGAACTGGCAGAAAGAGAGCGTGCTTTGCAGTATATTCGTAAATCTCACAACCGCCAGTTTAGTGAAAAAATCTACCAGCAATTTGGTTTTAAAGTCTTAGTGCCCGGTTTTATGAAACTTAGCAAAGAGGCCGAGAACTTTTTCTGGGCTTCGAACTACCAAAACAAAAAACGCCAGGATATGGTGGTCTATACCTATCCTTATACGGACAAAAATACTTTTACACCAGAATACCTGAACGCCAAAAGAGATTCGGTAATGAAGAAAAATATCCCCGGTGGACCTGCAGGATCTTACATGAGTACTCAAACGATTGACCCACCGGTATTTACTTCTTTAAACATAAAAGGTAAATATGCAGCCGAAATTCGTGGTTTATGGGAAATAAAAGGCGATATGATGGGTGGTCCCTTTGTCAGCCTGACCCGCCTTGACGAAGTAAATCAGAGAGTAGTGACTGTAGAGGTATTTGTCTATGCTCCCGAAGAAAACAAACGAAACATACTACGCCACAACGAAGCCGCTTTGTACTCGCTGGAATTGCCGGGAGAATTTGAAATTGAATCAGAAGAGCAAAATAAAAAATAATAAATGGAAAGTAAAAAATTGAAAATTGGCATCAGTCAGGGAGACATAAATAGCATATCTTACGAAGTTATCCTCAAGACCTTGTCGGAGCCTAAGGTGTACGAACCTCATGCCGTGATTCTATATGGTTCAGCCAAGGTGGCTGCCTATTACAAAAAGGCACTTAACATAAATCAGTTAAATATAAATGTAGTCAATTCCGCCCGTGAAGCGGAATTCGGAGCCATCAACCTGATTAATTGCACTGACGACGATGTAAAAGTTGAATTCGGAAAGTCTACCCCCATAGCCGGCAAGGCTTCTTTTCAAGCTCTGGAAGCCGCTACGGCTGATATGAAAGCCGGCTTGATTGATGTGCTTGTTACGGGCCCTATCAATAAAAAGAATATTCAATCCTCTAGCTTTCAGTTCCCCGGCCATACGGAATACCTGGAACAGGTTTTTGGAGAGGGAGACAAGGCCTTGATGCTTATGGTAAGCGATATTATGCGCGTAGCTGTGGTCACCGGCCATATAGCCTTGTCCGAAGTATCCACGGCTCTTTCGGTTCCTCTGTTATTGCAAAAAATCAAGTCTCTTGATCAATCGCTCCAAAAAGATTTTGGGATAAGCAAGCCCCGCATAGCAGTACTTGCCCTGAATCCTCATGCCGGGGAAGAAGGTTTGCTGGGCAGGGAAGAAATAGAGATTATAGCTCCGGCCATTCAAAAAGCACAGGATCAGGGATATTATTGTTTTGGCCCTATAGCTGCCGACGGTTTTTTTGGAGCAGATTATTTTAGTCAGTACGATGCCATACTGGCGATGTATCACGATCAGGGTCTTATTCCTTTTAAGGCCTTGTGCCGGGACGAAGGAGTTAATTTTTCCGCCGGTTTGCCCATAGTGCGAACATCACCGGCACATGGCACAGCTTATGCTCTGGCAGGCAACAATGAGGCTTCGGAAAGTTCTTTCAGGGCGGCTTTGTACCTGGCCTGCGATATTTTCAAGAATCGTGTTCGTTATTTCGAAAACAACAGTAATCCACTCAAGAAACAACATATTGTCCATTCGGGTGATTTGTCCGATTTACCTGTTCAAGACGAAGAATAATGGCTACAGTCGATTTATTACAAGTTAAACAGCGATTCGGCATCATCGGAAATGCCGCCGCTTTGAACCGGGCCATAGATGTGGCTGTTCAGGTTGCTGCCACCGATCTTTCTGTTTTAATTACCGGAGAAAGCGGTGTGGGTAAAGAGAGTTTTCCCCAGATTCTGCATCAATACAGCCACCGCAAACACGGTCCATACATAGCTGTCAATTGTGGAGCTATACCCGAAGGCACTATAGATTCTGAATTATTTGGTCACGAAAAAGGTTCCTTTACCGGGGCGCTTGCCGAGCGTAAAGGTTATTTCGAAGTGGCGGACGGAGGCAGCATTTTTTTGGATGAAGTAGGGGAGTTGCCTATCCCTACCCAGGCTCGTCTGCTCAGGGTGCTGGAATCGGGCGAGTTTATCCGGGTGGGTTCTTCCAAAATTCAAAAGACCAACGTCAGAATAGTGGCTGCCACCAATATTGACGTTGCGCAGGCGGTGCAATCAGGTCGCTTCAGGGAAGATTTGTATTATCGTCTCAACACAGTGCCTATCAAAATTCCGCCTTTGCGTGAAAGAGGTGAAGATGTCATTCGCCTGTTTCGGAAATTTGCCGCCGATTTTTCCGAAAAATACCGTATGCCCCCCATACAACTCGAAGAAGAGGCCAGGCAACTTTTGCTGGCTTACCGTTGGCCGGGCAACATACGTCAACTGAAAAATATAACTGAGCAAATTTCAATTATTGAACGCCAACGTGATATTTCGGCTGACATTTTAGAGAAATACCTGCCCGAAAATTCTTTCGAAAAAGCACCGGCCATTTACAGAGGCCATCATGCTTCTGCCGAGGGGGTATTTTTCAACAGCGAAAGAGAAATTCTCTACCAGGTCTTGTTCGATATGAAGAAAGATATGCGCGATTTGAAGGTATTGGTTCACGACCTGATGCAAACTGCAGGTATGGAAGAGGGATTGGCACACAACAAAGACTTAATATATCCAAGCTATATTGAAAAAGCAGCTGAACTGATCGGCAAACGAGACGACAGCTTAATGGGCAAAACTGTACATGGCAAAGAGATCCCTCAGATTCAGGATGCTGACGAGTATGTGGAGGAATCGTTGTCACTGGATGAACTCGAGCGCGAAGCTATCAAAAAAGCGCTGGAACGCAACGGAGGCAAACGTAAAAATGCCGCTTCCGACCTGAACATTTCCGAAAGAACCCTGTATCGTAAAATCAAGGAATACAATCTGGACTGATTATGAAAACTCGTCTTCTTTTGCTGGTTTTGCTCCTGCTTTCAGCCTGTACCATATCCTACAAGTTTAATGCCGCATCCATCGATTACACAAGCATAAAAACTGTCTCAATAAAAGATTTTCCCAATCAGGCCGTGCTGGTGTATCCGCCTCTTTCGCAAAGGTTTTCGGAAGGCTTGAGGGATATTTATACTCAACAAACCAGGCTTAAGGTATTGAAACAGGACGGAGATCTTCGTCTGGAAGGCGAAATTACAGGCTACGAATTAAGTTCACTGGCAGCGCAGGCCGATGGTTATGCAGCTGAAACCAAGCTGACTGTTACAGTCAATGTGCGTTACGAGAATACCCAAAACGAAAAAGAGAATTTTGAGCAGCGTTTCAGTGCTTTTCAAACTTTTAGCAGTACTTCCATGCTCGATGATGTTCAGGATGCTCTTTTGGAAGAAATCATCAAAGAAATTACCGAAAGCATTTTCAACAAAACAGTAGCCAATTGGTAATATGAGTCCCGAAACACTCAGGAACTGGATAGAACACCCAGAATTGATGGATCGTCACAGTCAGAACGATCTCAGAATACTTATGCGAAACTACCCCTGTTTTGCAGGAGCTCAGGTTTTGCTGCTTAAATTGATGGAGCAGGAGAACGACTTGAATTTTTCGGAGGAATTGTTCAAAACCTCTTTGATGGTTCCCAACAGAAAGGCCTTGTATTATTTCATGAAAGAGTTGCCATATCCGCCGGAAGCTGACAACTCAACAGATCAGTCAGATTTTGGCCTGGTCGACCAATTCCTGGAAGACTATAGCGGTGACAGGGAGGAAATTAAAACCGAAATGCCCGATTATTTTCAATTGAGTGCCTACCTGCCCGGTCAAATCAGCAGCCAGAGCGAAAAACAAACGGAGCCGGATCTGATTGATAAATTCCTTGATAAACCTGCAGAACATATTCAGATAGATAAAACTGAGGAGGAACAAAGTCCGGAAACAAGCCCGGCTGATGAATATCCGGAATCCTCTTTTACCGAAACCCTGGCCAAAATCTACCTGAAACAGGGGAAATATGAAAAAGCTCTTGAAATATTCAACAAATTGTTATTGAAATATCCGGAAAAAAGTATTTACTTTGCAGACCAAATTCGATTTTTGGATAAATTGATTCATCATTTAAAAAAATAAGCAACATGTACCTGGCCATCACTATTTTAATCTTTATTGTAGCCATAGTTCTCATTCTTATCGTTCTGGTTCAAAACTCCAAAGGAGGCGGTTTGGCTTCGGGTTTTTCCTCTTCCAATCAGGTGATGGGAGTGCGTAAGACGACCGACTTTTTGGAAAAGGCAACCTGGACTCTGGTTGGCATAGTCCTTTTAGGCAGTATTCTTTCGGCAGCATTCATTGATCGCAACTATGGCAACGAAAGGCAGTCAGCTCTTAAAGAACAGGTAGAACAAGCCGTTGAAATGAATCCCAATCTGACAGCTCCGAGTTTTGAGGATGAAGAATAAGTGCCGGCTAATATAACATATATAAAAGGGGCGTCATCCTTAGGCTGGCTCCCTTTTTTGTTTATTTTTGCAGCCTGCAGATATGAAGAAGCTTGTATTTATCCTTTTAACTCTCCTTTTGTTGAACTCCTGTGGCCATCGGGGTTCCAGGCAGTCTGCGCACTTCGGTGAAAAGCCTGATTCCATTATGTCACTGCATTATGCACGTGGTTTCGAAATTGGCTATTTTGATGGCTATACCAGAGTTTTGGTGTATAATCCCTGGGCTGAGAATGAAATCATGGCCCGTTACTATCTTTACAGGGAAGACAGCAGTCTGTTACCCAAAGACGGCTACCATGTCCGTATTCCACTAAGTTCCCTGGCCATAGCTTCCTGTACTCATGTAGCTTTTTTGGATCTGCTTGATGAACTGGATTTACTCCGGGGAGTCTGCAATGCCTCCATGGTCTATAATCCCGTTTTGAGGCAGTCTATCAATGAGGGGCAAGTGGCAGATTTGGGTGATGCCTTCCGCATTAAACGCGAAATTCTCTTGCAAATACGCCCTCAGGCACTAATGGCCAGCGGCTATAATCAATACGACGAGCATTTGCAGGCCATATCCCAAGCCGGTGTTTCTATTCTTTACAACAACGAATGGATGGAGCAAAATTTGCTGGCCAGAGCAGAATGGCTGCGTTTTGTGGCTTGTTTTCTGGATAAAGACAGACTGGCCGATTCGCTTTTCAGGCAGACCGAAGCTAATTACTTGCGCTTAAAAGAATTAGCTTCTTCTGCAGCGGGTTCTGCTCCTGTGGTCATGTCGGGCGATAATTTCAGGGGCAGTTGGTATATGCCGGGAGGCCGGAGTCATCAGGCTCAACTGTTCCGGGATGCAGGAGCCTCTTATTTTTTTGAAAATGACAGCACAACCGGCAGTATTGCCCTTGGTTTTGAACAAGTTGTCCGGGATTTTAATCAAGCTGACATCTGGATAGGGGCCAGCAATGCCACCGATCTGAATGCTTTGTTGGCTATGGATGAGCGCTATGTCTGGTTCAAGTCTGTAAAAAATAAACAGGTTTATTCCTACCAGGGTCGTATGACAGCCGATGGAGCTAACGATTACTGGGAAAGTGCCGTGGTCCGTCCGGATTCATTATTGGCCGACTTTATTAAATTATTTCATCCTGAGCTTCTACCCGGGCATGAATGGATCTATATAAATCAATTGCCATGAAATCCAGGGCTACTGCATTTGTATTTTTAGTTGTTTTGCTTTTGATACTGGCTGTTGCTGATTTATATTGGGGCAGTATTGCTATTCCCTTCAGAGAAATTCTGGCGGCTTTTGATTCCGGGACCAATACAAGCGTACTTGGCGAAATAGTGTTGAATTATCGCTTGCCGAAATTACTCACTGCTATCGTGGCTGGTTCAGCTCTGTCGGTATCTGGGCTTATGATGCAAACCTTATTCCGTAACCCTCTGGCCGGGCCTGATGTCTTGGGAGTGAATGCCGGAGCCAGTTTGGGAGTGGCGTTGTTGACTATGTTTGGTTCTGCTATGGGTGGTTTTGCTTTGGGAATGGGCTCCTGGGGACTGATTGTAGCGGCAATAACAGGAGCCTTGCTGGTCTTGCTGCTGGTGCTTTTTGTCTCTGCCCGTATCCCCGATTTGGTTTCACTGCTCATAGTTGGTATGATGTTCGGCAACATTTCTGCAGCTGTAGTCAGCATGCTGCAAAGCGTAACTAATCCTGATTTGCTAAAAATCTTTGTAGTATGGACTTTTGGCAGTTTAAGTGCTGTTACCTGGTCTATGATGCCGGTTCTGGTGCTGCTGGTATTTATTGGCCTGATAATGGCTTATTTGATGCAGAAAAACATGAATGCCATGTTGTTGGGAGAACGTTACGCCCAGGGCCTTGGAATTCCGCTTAAAGCCATGAGGTTTACCATGATTCTGTCGACGGCTCTTTTAGCGGGCAGTGTTACGGCCTTTGCCGGCCCTATTGCCTTTATTGGTATAACCGTACCTCACATAGCCCGGGGCTTGTTCAAAACCTGGGATCATAAAGTCTTGCTGCCTGCCGTAATGCTTTGTGGTTCTATATTGTTGATAGCCTGCGACCTGATTGCCCAATCAGCCATCTTCAACAACAGCCTGCCTATCAATGCCGTAACTGCTCTGGTCGGCGCTCCCTTGATTATTTGGATTATATTAAAGAACAACAAGTAAGGATATACTCCTCTTTAATAAAATAATCGACGTTAAAGCCTAATTGTTCCGGGAAATAACAGGCACTAAGCCTGCCTTGCTTATTCTGAAGGAAATTTTCGGAAAAAGAATTGGAATTGTCTCCCATTACGGGGTTTTCTCCTTTAAAGTAATTGTCTCCCATTA
>Ga0172377_10001800_pt1 | contig 21859 bp, 19 predicted proteins | sample Pumphouse3metaG_FD_119749 | JGI IMG/M metagenome (GOLD analysis project Ga0172377, IMG submission 119749) | Leachate microbial communities from a municipal landfill in Southern Ontario, Canada - Pumphouse #3 metaG | ecosystem: Engineered > Solid waste > Landfill > Unclassified | place: Canada...
ATGTTCAGGACAGTGAGAATGTTCAGGACAGTGAGAATGTTCAGGACAGTGAGAATGTTCAGGACAGTGAGAATGTTCAGGACAGTGAGAATGTTCAGGACAGTGAGAATGTTCAGGACAGTGGGCGCAATTCTGAAAACAAAAGCCTGGAACAAAATGTAAAGAAAACCAGGAAGCCTCGCGCCAGTAAAAAAGATAAAACGGTCAAAACGAAAAACGAAGATCACAGTGCGGACATCGACAAGATGCCGACAACCGCTTCAACCGAACAAGAATCGGCTGAAGACTCAGCCCAAAAAACCAAAAAAACTGATGATGATGACGACGATGATAACTGGGGCATCATTCAACCAACATTCGGGTTTTAAAAAATGGACATTGAAGAATCAGTTCGTATTTATGCCGCGGAAATAAAAAAAATTTCTGATAACATCCATAATAATCCGGAACTGGGTTTCGAAGAACACCGTGCGTGTGTGCTGCAAACAGAATACCTGCGCGAAAAAGGGTTCATCGTTTCTACTCCATACGGCTCACTGAATACCGCATTTAGGGCCGAATACGGACAGGGCGACCTTGCGTTCGCAATCATCAGCGAATATGACGCATTGCCAAGCGGCCATGCCTGCGGTCATAATCTGATTTGCGCCGCCGCGCTTGCCGCCGGTGTGGCTGCTCAAAAAATTTTGAAGGATAACCATATTTCCGGTCGAATTGTAATCATCGGCACTCCCGCTGAAGAAACTCACGGCGGAAAAATAATCATGCTCAACCACGGTGCATTTACCGACATTAACGCGCTTATTATCTGCCACCCGCATTCGGTTTATGCCCTTGACCCCGGTGATTTGGCTGCGTCACGTTTTGATATCGAATTTACCGGCAAAGCCGCTCATGCCGCGGCCGCACCATCTTCCGGAATCAATGCGCTGGATGCCGTCAATCTGCTTTTTGCCGGGGTTGCCTGCTGGCGTCAGCAGTTACCTCCTGGCGGCATGGTTCATGGGATTATAACTCACGGCGGCGATGCCCCCAATATCATCCCGGAACGCACCAAGGCATTTTTCTATCTGCGCAGCCGCGACAATCAAATTCAAAAGGAGCTGGAAACGCGATTTGCCAATATCGCGCAAGGAGCCGCGCTCATGACTGGAACGGAGTTGAAGTTCAACAAATTACCCAATTCATATTCCGCTGACAAAATGAACCAGCCGCTACGTGACAGCGTATTTATGACCATGCATCAGCTTGGCATGAACCCGCTGGAAAAATACGAATCGCCGATCTCCACCGATTATGCGAATGTTTCATGCCAAGTTCCCGGTGTCAATTTTTTCTTCAATATCATGGAAGATTGTCCTGCGGCTCTACATTCGGAAGGGTTCAAAAATGCTGCCGCCACTGATTTCGGGTTTGAAGCAGCCATGAAAGCTGCGGTGGTCATGGCCAAAACAGCCATACGGTTTCTGGATGACGCTGAATTCCGCCAGCAAGTTATCGCCGCGCATGGCAAAACTCAATAAACAGCAGCAACCGGTCAGAAAGCGCCTTTGCGGCGCTGTTTTACTTTCGGCTGTTTCATCTCTTCCAATCCAAGCCCATACCAAACTTGACCCAGGCCGGAATTGGAAAACTGTTTAGGGCGATTATTGGCGAGATGTTCCCAGTTTCTGAGAATAACTTCATGATCAGTCTTTTTTCTGGCTTCAACCATAACTTTCAGCGCATCTTCATAGCGTTCCTGCTTAACCAGCATCCAGGCATAAACCGAATACAACAGGACACAGCTGTCAGATTTGGCACGGCTGCATTTCTTCTTGAAAAATTTATCCAGTTTACTGTCTTTGTTTTTAAAAAGGCGAACCATTTTAATGGCAATAATCTGACTTTCGACCATCAGACATTTTTTCAGGGACTGATCAAGTTTTTCAAAATCTTTGAGTTGAAAATAAAAAGGAACTTTCATGGTATTTATGTGCCAGGTCAACATTAAATTCCACCGGCACAGCGGCTGAAGCTGGTCACATTCCACCAAAGCCTTGCGCAGGCTTTCATTCTGCTCCTTCTCCAGTATCTGCATCATCATCTGCGGACTGCCAATGGGACGACGCGTAAATTGCTGCTGACGCAGTTCCGCCTTGCGTTGGTTCTCGGTAAGAATACCCTGAATTTTTCCGGTAATCCGTTTGACATCCTTGCGCACAATAAGGCTGATCAAAAGATGTACGATAAGCACAGTGACAAAAAACATTAAAATACCGAAAGCCACTCCCCAACCGATAGCCTGTGGCATAATAAACACCGCAGCAACCACTATCCCGGCGACGATAGAAATAATCAGACCAATCATTTAATTTTCCTCATCATAAATTTATTTTTTTCTGCGCTGTTTCTGGCGCTGTTTCTTTTTTTGCTTCTCGAGTTTGCGACGACGCTCTTTTTCATCTCGACTGAGTCCGGTACCGGTATAGCCGTTCCCTGAAATTGTATTCATCAAAGATTCCGCGTTCATTTCAGTGTCATTGTTGTTGCCGGAAAACAATCGTCCCAGAATGCCGCTTTTCTTCATCATCTTGCGCATCCCGTCAAATTGTTTTATCAATTGTGATACTGCTTCCAGCGAAGTTCCACTCCCCTTGGCAATGCGTTTGCGGCGTGAGAAATCAATAAGATCTGGATTTTCGCGTTCCTTTGTAGTCATGGAGCAGATAATTGCCTCCATTCGGGAAAAATGCCTGGGATCAAAAGAATTCAGCGCGCCAGCCAACTGCTTGCCGCCGGGCAACATTTTCAAGACTGCTTCAGCGCCGCCTAAATTTCCGATCTGACGGAGTTGCGATAAAAAGTCATTGAAATCAAATTTATTTTTACGGAGCTTTTCCTGAAGTTTGGCGGCAGCTTCTTCATCAATTTTTTCCGCAGCCCGCTCAACCAGCGAAACCACGTCGCCCATACCGAGAATCCGCGATGCCATCCGATCAGGATAGAAAGCTTCGATATTTTCCAGTTTTTCACCGCTACCGATAAATTTGATCGGGCAACCAGTAACCTTACGCATCGACAATGCCGCACCGCCGCGCGAATCACCATCGAGCTTGGTCAGAACAATCCCGGTCAGCCCGAGCGCTTTGTGAAAATGTTCCGATACGGAAACAGCTTCCTGTCCCAACGCCGCATCAGCCACCAAAAGGATTTCGTCGGCACGCGCGGACTGGCTCACTCTGACTAATTCCTGGACCATCGATTCATCAATTTGCAGACGCCCTGCCGTATCGATGATTACAACATCGCAATGTTCAAGTTTGGCTTTTTCAATCGCGTTGCGGGCGATTAAAGCCACATCGGAGCAGGAACGATCGGCAAAAACCGGAACTTCAATTTCCCGGCCGATTACCTCCAGCTGATCAATCGCCGCCGGGCGGTAAATATCGCCAGCCACCAGCATGACCCGCTGCCGCTCTTTTTTTAAACGCAACGCAAGCTTTCCGGAAGTTGTGGTTTTGCCGCTGCCGTGCAATCCAACCATCATGATGACAGACGGATGGGAACGCAAATCCAGGTCAACCTGTTCATCCCCCATCAACTCGACCAGCCGGTCATGAACGATTTTCACCACCTGCTGACCGGGAGTAACACTCTTGATGACTCCGGCGCCGATACAATCGGTCTTGACGGTTTCGACAAACTCTTTGACGACGTTTAAATTAACGTCGGCCTCCAGCAGTGCAGTGCGAATTTCACGAAGCGCGTCACTGATATTGTTTTCGCTCAATTTGGCCTGACCACGCAAACGCCGAAAAGTATCCTGAAGTTTATCAGTTAAATTGTCAAACATTTTTTATCCTTAAGAAAATTTCCCGCAGAGATTGTTATAGAGAACAACTAAATTATATTAATACTCCGTTTTTACGTAAAAGCAACCTGAAACAGGAGGAAATATGCGCAGCGATATTATGAAAAAAGGTTCAACCAGAGCGCCGCATCGTGCACTCATGTCGGCTACCGGAATTAAACGCGAAGACTTCAGCAAACCGTTTATCGGCGTCTGCAATTCATACACCACCATCGTGCCCGGACACTGTCATCTCAACCGGGTCGGTGAACTCATCTGCGAGGAAATTCGCAAAGCCGGCGGCGTTCCGATGGAATTCAACACCATGGCCATCTGCGACGGTATTGCAATGGGACACCGCGGCATGAAGTATTCTTTGCCCAGCCGTGAAATTATCGCTGACACAGTTGAATCCATGGGCAGCGCACACCCTTTTGACGCCATGATCTGTATCCCCAACTGTGATAAAGTTGTTCCCGGCATGTTGATGGGAGCAATGCGTCTCAACATCCCCACGATTTTTGCATCAGGCGGACCTATGGCGGCCGGACGCGGCCCGGACGGAAAGGGCACTGATTTAATTACTATTTTTGAAGGAGTGGCCAAACACAGTATGGGCGAAATCAGTGATAGCGAACTGGAACACATGGAATGTCAATATTGTCCGGGGCCAGGCTCGTGTTCCGGGATGTTTACCGCCAATAGCATGAATTGCCTCTGCGAAGCGCTCGGCATCGCACTGCCCGGCAACGGAACAATTATTGCCACTGACCCGGCACGCAAAAATCTATGGCGTCATGCCGCTCGGCGTGCTGTTGAAATGGCGCTTGACCCGAAAGCTCCTTGTGCACGGGATTTCGCTTCACCGAAAGCATTTCACAACGCACTCCGGCTGGATATGGCGATGGGCGGCAGCTCCAACACCGTTCTGCACACTCTTGCCGTTGCCAACGAAGCCGGAACTCAGTTGGACTTGAAAGAGCTTGACCGTATCAGCCGCACCACCCCGAATATCTGCAAGCTTTCTCCATCAATTCAGCTCCACATCGGAGAAGATCTCGGTCGTGTCGGCGGTATAATGGCCATTATGAAGGAAATAAATCGCATTCCCGGTATGATTGATAGTTCCGCACTCACAGTTTCCGGCAAAACCATCGGCGAACAAATGGCTGAAGCTGCCGATCCGGATGGCGAAGTCATCAAAAAAGTTGAAGACCCTTACAGCAAGGAAGGCGGGTTGGCGATTTTGTTCGGAAACCTGGCGGAAAACGGCTGCGTCGTAAAAACCGCCGGTGTCGCCAAAGCCATGCTCAAACATCGCGGTCCGGCAGTGATTTTTGAAAGCCAGGAAGACGCCTGCGATGGCATTCTTGACGGCAAAGTCAAAGCCGGTGACGTCGTAGTCATCCGTTATGAGGGGCCTAAAGGCGGCCCGGGCATGCAGGAAATGCTGGCCCCCACCAGTTATATCATGGGACAGGGATTAGGCGAAAAAGTCGCACTGGTAACTGATGGACGTTTCTCAGGAGGAACTCGCGGTGCCTGTATCGGACACGTCAGTCCGGAAGCGGCAGCCGGCGGCATTATCGGGTTGGTCGAACCTGGCGATATGATTGAAATTGATATTCCAAACCGCAGCATCACACTTCATGTCGATGACGCGATTCTGGCAGAACGCCGCAGCAAAGCAGCGCCATATAAACCGAAAGCATTGAGCGGCTGGCTGGCACGTTATGCCATGTGTGCCACCAGTGCGGATACCGGCGGCATACTTCGCATTCCGGAATTTTAGGCCAGAGCAATGGTTTATTATTTTGAGCTGGTCCTGCTGAGTTGCGGACTGGCGATGGATGCATTGGCGGCAGCGATGGTTATGGGCGTCAACTGGCGCGAACGTTTTACCGCGCGCCAAATTGCGCTTGCCGCGTTTCTGTTCGGGTTTTTTCAGGCGGCAATGCCTTTAATCGGCTGGTTTGGCAGTCGCGGTCTTGGCGAATGGGTACACGACTTCGGGCCGTATATCGCCTGCGCGCTGCTCTGGCTGATTGCCATAAAGATGCTGTTGGATTCACACTGTCAAAATAAACTGCCGTCGTTCAGTCTGCGGGAACTTTTCATCCTCGCGCTGGCTACCAGTATCGACGCGCTGCTAGTCGGAGTGTCTTTCGCCTGCCTGAAGTACCGTTCCATAACTACTGAAGTACTTTTTATCGGTATTATTACCATGATCATCACTGCTTTCGGTTGCGTCGCTGGCAAAATTTCAGGAAAAATGTTCTGCCGTTATTTTGAACGCATCGGCGCGCTGGTTCTGATCGGGATCGGAATAAAATTTCTGTTCGCAGAATAAAGCTTAGTTGCCGCTTAAAGCCGCGCGCGCATAATGCGCGCGCAGCTTCATTGATGTCATTTGTGCTGATTTTTTCTAAAAAAAACCGTTCAAAAGTAAAAAAAAGAACCGGAAAAATCCGGTTCTTTTTTTGAGATATAACCTGAGGTTAAAGGCTGATAGCCTCTACCGGGCATTCTCCGACACATGCGCCGCAATCAATACAATCATCGGCGTTAACTTTGGCAACGCCGTCAGTCATTGCGATTGCACTGGTTGGGCATGCACTGACACAAGATTCACATCCTGTGCATTTTTCTGCATCAACAATTGCTGCCATTTTTGTTTCTCCTGTTCTGTTGTTGTGAATAATACGTTCAGACTCTCGTCTGTGCTTGCCTATTATACTATTTTTAAGAACAATTTCAACTTTTTTTCAATCGGGTAAACCCCTATTTGCGGAAATATTTACAAAGTCCGGTTAAATGTTAGCCAAGATTAAATATGACTATTGCCTGGCACTGCATCGATGGTTGCAACTGACAAAATGTTAATACAACATCGTCCTGCGGACTTTCTTTATTGCGCGTTTTTTGAAAAATTGACGATTATCAGTTTGAAAAAAATAGGATGGTGTAACATTGTATCAATTAACATCTTATAAGCAACCTTGAGGGATTTGAAGTGCTCAACAATCTTTTACTGCGAATGAAATTATCAAGTAGCGATCCGGAAACCCGCCTTGCCGCTTTAGAAAAAATACCGTTATCCGATCAGGAAGTGCTGCTTGATCTGGCATTGACAGACGCCAGTATGAACATCCGGCACCTGGCGGCTTTAAAACTTAACAATGAAGCTTTTATTGAACAAGCCTGTGCGGCAGAGCAGGATCCGAAATTCAAAAAACTTTTGCGCAATAAATTAAACCGCGTCTATATCGGCAAACTTCTTGAAGGGAAAAATATTAGCACAGAAAACCTGAGAACTGTTGACGACGAGGATTTGCTGGTCACTGCCGCTTGCAGTGCACCGACTCTTGAACTTCGTTCGCAAGCGGCAGGTTTTATAAAAACTGATGCCGGAATAAAAAAATTACTGCAAAATACCGAAGATATCGAACTGGGAACTGAATTGTTGCGGAGATTTGATAATAATGAAGAAATATTGCGTGACTTATCAAAATCGGCCAACTCTGAACAACTCAGGAAAGCCGCAGAGAAAAAAATAGAAAAACCGAAACTCCTCGCCGAAGAAAAAGAAGAGCCGGAGCAACATCCAGGAATCGGCAGCGAACTCAAAAATAAACTCCACGCTTATGAATATATTATCAACGAAATCCGGCGGCTCTCCGGCAATATCTCCACAAATGCCAAAGAACGACTTAACGGTTTAAAACAAAAATGGCAGGAGCTCCCAGATATTTCGCCAAGTTATCTGGAAGTTCTTGAAATTGAATTCAATCAAGCCTGTGATGATTTCAATGCCGGAATTGCCGTAGCAGAACAGCGTCGTCATGATCGCATACGCAAAATCGGAATACTGGATGAAATTTATGCGAAAGCGTTGCGCATGCAGGCGGATTCCACCGTTAAACGCGAAAATTTAAATCAGCTAATTCAGGAATGGGACGAAACTGCTGAAGGACTGGAAGCTATCGAGCACCTCCAGGAACGCTGGGTTAGAATACGCGCTGAGCTGGAAGAGGTGATCAGCGCGCATCAGGAAAGACTCAACGATAGTATTGATTATTTGGAAAAAATCAACTCTGAACTAGAGCTTCAGGCGAAAAAACAGGAGCCTGAAATCACTCGTGAACGCCGTATAGAATTGGAAAAAGAAGTTTCCGATCTAATCGAAAATTTTCCTGAAAACCGGCGACTAAATGCTGCTAAAGAACGTTTTACTGCGCTGAACATGGAAATCCGGCGCAAACTCCATGACATTTATGAAATCAGGGACCTGGAACGGTGGGAAAATTATGCGCTTAAAGTGGTGATCTGCGAACAACTTGAAAAGCTTCTCGAGAATAATGATCTTCATCAGGTCGCCCGTGAATTCAAAGAGCAATCAAAAAAATGGCGGAATACCGGTTTCCCTCCACATGAAAAAAACACCGAAATTAATGCCCGCTACCACGCAGTTGCCGACGAAATTAACCGACGATGCAATATTTTTTTCACTGAACTGAACCAACAGCGTTCAATTATCGCCGCAGCCAAAGAAGGGATATGCGAAGCTGCTGAAGCGCTTCAACATTCCACTAGCTGGAAAAAAACCGCTGACAAATTGAAAGAAATGCAACAACAATGGCGCGCCATCGGTTTTACATGGGCTGAAAAAGAAAAAAAGTTGCGCGAACGTTTTATGTCCGCTTGCAACATTTTTTTCGATGCCCGCAAAGAATTTTACAACGAAAAACAGCTTGTCTATGATAAAGCTGCAGAACTCAAAAAAGCACTTTGTGAGGAAACCGAAAGACTTTCTTCTGCTAATCCCGGTGAATTGTTGCGAAACTCAAAAGATTTCTGGGACCGCTGGCGTGAGGCCGGTTTCTCAGGAAATGCCGATAAAGAGCTTTACGAGCGTTTTAAATCCTGCTTCGACACCGTTTACGAGGGGCGTCGCAAAGTTTATGAAGAAAAAATCAACCTGAAAAAAGACATTTGCACGGCACTTCGGGAACTGGTTCAAACGATAAATTCGGATCATGACCTGCAATCAATGTTGAAACAATTTCATGAACTGCAGAAACAGTGGGACGATTCAGGAAGCATTGGCAACGAACACAAACACATTGATTCAGAATATCATGAGCTCGTCAGACAAATGGAGTCGGAACTGCACAACCTGCGCCGAAATCATCAAAAAATGCTGATCGACGCGATGGAAAAACGTTCTCTTGCAATTGCTAAAGCATTGAACGAAAAAGACATCGAAGCAGCGAAAAACATCATGACCGAGCAAGGATCTGCTCCTGCTGAATTACAGTGGATGGACACCGAACTGCTGAAAATTATTGAAGCAATGGAAAACCATGACTCCGAAAGATTATCGGCATTTATCCAAAAGCAGTCCGAAACTTTACAGCAGATGGAAAATATCTGTTCGGAACTGGAGCGCATAGCGGGAATCAATGTACACGATAAATCAGATGATTCTGAACCTGACAAGATGTTGCTGGATCTGGCCGCCGCATTACAGGGCGGAGTCGGTGGATTCAACGCCAAAAAAAGCACCAAACAGCAAGACAAAAATGAACTTCGCAAGCAATGGCTCAATGCCGGGATTCCTCCATACGAAAATGCTACGGATATTTTTGCGCGCTTCAGAACTGCGATCCGGAACGATAAGTAAAATTTGGTATAACTCATGATTTGTGCTATATTTAAAGATGTTTGTTTAATCTTAAAAGTTCATGTGGAGGCATCGTGGCTAATAAAAAAAAGTACGAATTCATGGATACAGAATTCCCGGCCGGCAAGTTTCTTATTTGCCCTCAATGCCAGGAATATATTTCATATATCGATATTGAAAGTTTTCCAAATTGCCCGTTTTGCAACTATCATTTGGGCAATGACCCGGAACTTGAAGATTTTGTGTTGCAACCATTGATTGAGAGATGGTCCCGACAGTTCAGAAGCCGCGGTTTTTGATTACTGCTCATATTATCCAATAACCCTGACGGGATTTCGCTAAAAACCGGAAGTTTTAAACCATAAAGGAGATATAATAGCATTATAATTTCAACTGTTTTTCTAGAATAGTTGCAGTTGATTTTGCACACATTTTTCCGAACAATAATTTTTTTTTGCGAATTCACGTGCCTGCACACGGCAATGTTGAAATTTTCCGGGCGACTCCAATATCCTGATCGCAGTTTCAGCTATGGATATATTATCTAATTCACAAACTACCCCGTTATATCCATCGGTCAACACTTCCTGCAGCGGATATCCGGAGTTCCCGAGAATCAGACAGCCGGACGACATTGCTTCCAAAATTGACCATGACAAGATAAACGGTCGACTCAGATAAATATGAAGTGAAGATATTTGAAATATTTTCAACAAATATGGTTCGCCGACTTTACCACAGAAAATCACCCGTTCCAGCGGCAGTTTTAATTCATCTTCGAGCACCTTACGCCAGCTCATCCCAGACGGATGCGCCGGGCCGTAACAACTTTGTTGGTCGCCTGCGATAATTACCCGGACATTGGGACGCGCATTCAAAATTGATGGAATTGCCCGCATAAATTCCGGGAATCCCCGCACCGGTTCCAATCCGCGCGCCGCATAGGTTATGATTTCATCGCCACACTTGAATTCATGTTCAAAATATTTAAATACGACATCCGTTGCCGGACTGAAATATTGAACATCAACGCCCTCATGAATGACCCTGATCTTATCGTGAAAACGGGTTGGAAAACGCGATTTCTGGTATTGAGTCGGTACCATCACATGATCGCTGTTTTGCAGTGTCACATTCAACATCTCATTGCGGATATCTCCTTCGTGGTGATACCACTCAGGATAGCTTATAATTGAAGTTTCAGGAAAAATATCCCGGAAATAATAATCATGACCCCATCCGGAATGAGCTACCGCCAAATCCGGAATATAGCCGGCGGCTTTTAAAGCGCGCAAAACTTTTGCAGTGCTTTCCGAACGCGGCGACCGGTTATCGACAATCCGATGCATCCGAATTCCCGGTGCTCCGCAAGGAAGTGCTTCAGTAATAAAATCGACCTCAAACCATGGAGAAGCCGCACAGTATTCTGCCAGATAACGGAATTGTCCCGGAAAATTTGGATGGATAAACAGTATTTTTTTTACTTTACCGCCAAGTGCAGACCTCTCCGTGAACCGCGCTGAGGGCGCAGAGGCAACGGGCGGCGTAGCCGAAGAAAGATTTGTAATTGACTCTATATTCATATCAACAAATATACTTCGTAAAAATGCAAAAAAAAATTATTACTTTATTGCGTTCAGGTTGATAGAGTATATCTTATACTTCACAACTTCAACCCTAGGAATAATTATGAGTGATATTTTGTACTGCTGTAAAATCACCGACAATTCAGGAACCCCTGATTTAGCCGATGAATTTCTTAACGCATTGGGTTGGGAATTTAGTTCATGGGATGACCGCGAAGAAAATATCTCAATCCATACTTTTTATTTTGAAACACCGGAAGAAGCCGATTCCGCCCGGCTCAAAATTGAAGAAGTCAGACCGATATGGGAAGCATGCGGCTGGTATCCGGGCATCGTTGATTGTTTTGAAATGAAACGTGAAGACTGGTCTGAAGTATGGAAAAAATTCTTTGACATCCAACACATCAGCGACCGCTTGGTAATTCGGCCAAGCTGGCTCAAATATACCCCCAAACCCGGTCAAGTGGTGATTGATCTAGATCCCGGAATGAGCTTCGGAACCGGTAAACATGCTACAACCTCATTCTGCCTCCGCATGATAGACCGCCTTGCCAACACGCAAGAAATCAATTCCTTTCTGGATGCCGGATGCGGTTCGGGAATTTTATCCATTGCCGCTAAAAAACTTGCGTTCAGCACGGTTATCGGATTTGACAATGATCCGGACGCAGTGAGAATCGCTATTGAAAACGCGGATAAAAACGGTTTCACCCGTACCGATATCGAATTTGAAACTGCCGATTTAACCCAATTCGGACGTCATGCCGGGGTTTATGATTTGGTTGCAGCTAATATTCTGGGACGCGTGCTGCTAGCACATCGTGATCTGATCACAAACTGGGTACGGCCTGGCGGTTATCTTGTCTTGGCCGGAATCCTTCATGAGGAATTTCCGGAGTTGCAAGCAGAGTTTGAGCTTCTCGGCCTGAAAATGGAATTTTGCCAGAGTGAGAAGGAATGGACCGGAGGAATGTTCCGTAAAAATGGCTGATTCTCATTCCGAAACTTCTCGTGGTAATGTTTGTCGTGCGGACAGTGATTTCGAAAAGGCGTTATTTCATTATCGAGTCGCCGCGGCTGAAGATGATGCTGACGCTTTAAATAATCTTGGCGAAATGTACCGCCAGGGTCTTGGGGTTGAACGCAACTATCGAATCGCCGCCGCCTGTTTTTTAGTTTCGGCAGAACAAGGTTATATTCCGGCACAGCGCAATTTGGCCGCCATATTCAAATACGGAAGAAGTGTTCCTGTTGATATCGAGCTTGCTGCCCAATGGAAAAAACTCAGTGAAATGAAGGAAGCTCCTATTCCACTCCTTTTGAAAGCGGTTAACCGATCATTACCGCACATTGATCCCGCTGCGGCAAAAGAATCATACCAATCGCCTCCAAGCACGGAAACACCCCCGGAGCTTCCGACCAAAACAAAATTAAATTTAAATATTCCTGAGTCCGTGTTGCCGGAAAAACTGCAAAAAGCTGGTTACGCGGTAGGAGCAAACGGTAGAAGTGCTAAACTGAGGCGGCGCATTTTATCAACATTGCCATACCTGGACGCGTTACATATGCTGAAAGAGGCATTGGCAAAACAGGAAGCTGATCCCGCCGCCTATGCTGACATCCAATCGGACATCGAATATTTGAACAATCTATCGCAGTGATAGCGCACCCGTTCGCTCCAACGGTTTAGGTTTATTCCTCTTGGCGTCTCGCAACAGCACCACACTGTGTTTCTTACTGTTTCAGATTACAGTCGCAGCGGTTTTTCAGGCTTTAGTGTCAATAAAAAACCGTCTCAATTGAGACGGTTTTGATATAATGAGAAATAGAAAAATGTTTACCAGAGCTTCCACCAGGCTTTTGATTTTCCGTCATTCTTCTTGCCTTCGCCGGCGGCGTCATCAGCAGTTTTGTCAGCATCGGCTTTAGCGCTTTCAATCGCTTCAACTGCAGCTGCCTTCTTTGCCTTGACATCAGACTTCGGAGCATCAACACTTTTATCAATGCTTTCCTTGGCATCTTTTTTCATCTTGGCTTCGGCTTTTTTAGCGTCAGCTTTAGCTTTGGCGGCATCAGATTTACCCTTTATTTTAGCTTTACCCTTTGCTTTAGCTTTGGTGGCATCTTTTTTCATCTTAGCTTTGGCTTTTTTGGCTTCTGCCTTGGCTTCATCGGATTTTTTACCGACTTCAGAATTTGCTACCGCCACTTTTGACTTGGCATCATCTTTGGTCTTGGAAAGGTCTACATCTTGAGCGAAGAGACCTGCGCCAAGTAACGTGATTCCCGCAACAATAATACTCTTTTTCATCCGAAACCTCCTGTTTCTGTTTTTTTTGTCTTCAGTTCGAACATCGAACCCGTTCTAAATATATTCAACTTTTTGCGCAAAATCAAATCAATAAAACAATAATAGCCGCAAAATGAGTAAAACGTACCGGACTCCAAGCTATTGGATGGCAGGCTCTGGTGATACGAGATCACGGAGGTGGTGCAATTGGTTCTACATAATACTGAAGATTATTTGCCGCAGCATTTCTTGTATTTCTTGCCACTGCCGCACGGACAAATGTCATTACGTCCGATCTTGCCGCCTGGACGCTCCACTCTGATCGTTACCCCTTTAGCGGGGTTGTCATCTCCAGACGGCAGCATATCCGCGTCCTCAATGTTGTGAGCGTCAAATTGTCCCAGTTGCTGATGAAGCAATTCCTGCGGCATTGAGCGAATGAGTTTTTCCCATTGGTCAGCAGTGGTTAAGCTTGCGCGAAACAGATTTTTCGCAGCTTCGCGATAAATACGCATCATCAGGTCACTAAACAGCTTAAAAGCTTCGTTTTTATATTCAATCAGCGGATCTTTCTGTGCGTAGGCGCGCAAACCCATGCTGGAGCGCAGATGATCCATTTCGTAGAGATGTTCCTGCCAAAGGCGATCAATCGCTTCGAGCACAATCCGGCGTTCCAGCCATGATTTTTCTTCCTGGCTCAAATCGGCATGTTTAGCGTCAAAAGCTTTTTCGACCTCAGTGCAAATGTGAACGGCAAGAGCATTGGCATCCTTGGGGGCTTCACCTGGAGTGTCGGAAAGAGTTTCCACGGTAAAATTAACCGGAAAATTCAGATGCAGCCATGACAGCAGGTAATCCCAGTTGTAACGGGTCTCGCTTTCATTCTGACTGTCCCCGGAATCTTTCTGAACAGCAGCATCTTCGATATAGCGGAAAATAACTTCCTCAATCAGTCCGAAAAGGACATCATGCGGATTTTCTACGATCAGCGCTTCTTTGCGCAGTCCGTAAACCACTTCACGTTGCTTATTCATGACATCGTCATACTCAAGGGTGCGCTTACGAATGGAAAAATGATGTTGCTCGACACGACATTGAGCTTTTTCAATCGAACGGTTCAACCACGGATGCTGAAGTTCTTCTCCTTCCTCGATTCCGAATCGATCAAAAATTTTGACAATACGGTCAGAACCGAACAGCCGCATCAAATTATCTTCGAGAGAAATATAAAATTTCGACGAACCCGGATCGCCCTGCCGTGAACAGCGTCCGCGCAATTGGCGGTCAATACGGCGCGCATCATGACGGGCACTGGCAATCACATGCAGTCCGCCAAGTTCGCAAACGCCTTCACCCAATTTAATGTCGGTACCGCGTCCGGCCATATTGGTGGCGACCGTGACCGCTCCGCGTTGACCTGCTTCCGCGATAATTTCGGCTTCCCGCTGATGCTGTTTGGCATTTAAAACATTATGCGTGATATTTTTACGTTTCAGCAAGCGGCTGATCACTTCAGATTCGTCCACCGAGGTAGTACCGAGAAGTATCGGCTGTCCCAAAGCGTGTCTTTTCTCGACTTCTTCAATGACCGCGTTATATTTTTCGCGTCTGGTTTTGAATACAGAATCGTTGTAATCCTTGCGGATACACGGGCGATTAGTCGGAATAACAATAACATCAAGTTTATAGATTTGATGAAACTCGTTAGCTTCGGTTTCAGCAGTACCGGTCATACCGGCCAGTTTTTCATACATTCTGAAATAATTCTGAATCGTAATTGATGCCAGCGTCTGGGTTTCTTCTTCGATGGTAACCCGCTCTTTGGCTTCAAGCGCCTGATGCAGTCCGTCACTGAAACGCCGTCCCGGCATAACACGTCCGGTATGCTCATCCACAATCATGATTTTGCCGTTTTGGATCACATAATGGACATCCTTTTCAAACAGGCAGAAAGCGCGCAAAAGCTGGGACAAATCATGGAGGCGCTCACTCTTTTTTCCAAATTCCTGCTGGAACTCTTCTTTGCGACGAGCTTTCTCTTCATCACTTAACGTGGTATCGATTTCGATATTATGAAGATTATCAAGCAAGTCTGGCATAATGAACGCTTCCGGATCGCCGGGCGAAACCGCATTACGTCCCTTTTCGGTCAGGTCTGATTCATGTCCTTTTTCATCAATAGTAAAAAACAGTTCAGCCTGAACTTCCTGCAGTAAACCGCGATTATTGTCACTGCGGACTCTGGATTCAAGGCGTTCAATATCCTTCAAGATATTACCATCTTCGGCTGCGCGTAAAAGTTGTTTGTGCGTCGGCATTCCGAAACGAATCTGCAGGAGCTTAGTCAAGGCTTTTTCATACTCTTCAGGCGTACGATCCGGCTTGTTCAGAAGCTCGTGAGCCTCACGTCCCAGACGCGAACACAGTGCGTTTTGCTTGAAAAAAAGCTCAGAAACCTTTGGAAGCAGTTCATCAAACTGATGCGAGGAGTTTCCGGCCGGACCGGCGATAATTAGCGGAGTACGTGCTTCATCAATCAAAATACTGTCTATTTCGTCGATAATCGCAAAAAAATGATCGCGTTGCACCATTTGCGCCGGCTCCATGGCCATACCCATGTCGCGCAGATAGTCGAAGCCGAATTCACTGTTGGTTCCGTAAGTAATGTCACAGGCATACATTTCGCGGCGGATTTGAGGAGACTGCATATTCTGAAGGCAACCCACCGTCAAGCCGAGATATCTGAAAACAGCGCCCATCCATTCAGAGTCGCGCAACGCAAGATAATCGTTAACAGTAACCAATTGACAATTGCGCCCGGTCAAAGCATTCAAATAAAGCGGCATGGTCGCAACCAGGGTTTTACCTTCACCGGTCGCCATTTCAGCAATATTGCCGCGATGAAGAGCGATTGCGCCCATAATCTGCACGTCGAACGGCACCATGTTCCAAACCATTTCCTGACCGCAAACGGTAATCATGGAACCACAGAGGCGGCGGCAGGCATTTTTAACAACGGCAAAAGCTTCGCACATGATATCTTCGGTAGTTTCACCGTTCTTCAGGCGTTCTTTAAACTCTGCGGTTTTGGCTTGGAGCTGCTCTTCGGAAAGATTTTGATAACTCTCCTCGAACTCATTAACTTTAAAAACCTGCGGCAACATCTTTTTGGCGTCACGCTGTGATTTTTTCCCGAAGATTTTTTCTAGAATCAAACTAAGCATTATTATTCCTCCGGGAAATTATTTTGATCCCGGGCGTTCGAGTGCAACACCTTGCTTGCAGAGCGGACATGTTTCCGGTTCATAAGTTTCAAGCTCCAATTGCAGCAAACTGTAGTGAGGAACATCAAATTTAGCCTGACCGCCGCTCCGGTCAACAATAACTCCGACCCCCACAATCTCGGCACCGAAACTGCGTGCCAGGTCAATAGTCTGTTGAACTCGTCCACCCCGGGTAATCACATCTTCGGCGACCAGAACTTTTTCACCTGGCGTGATGCTGAAACCGCGTTTCAGTACCAGTTTATCATTATCCTTATCCGCAAAAATCGCGCGTACGCCAAGAGCACGTCCCAATTCATGCCCGACAATCAGTCCGCCGACTGCCGGAGAAATTACACAATCGATCTGGCATCCATTAAAAAACCTTGCCAGCTGACGGCAGGTTTTTTCAGCTAAATCAGGATGCTGAAGCAGCAATGCCGCCTGAAAAAACCGATCGCTATGCAATCCGCTACGCAACTGAAAATGACCTTCCAGCAAAGCTTTTGACTGTTTCATCATGTCAATAATTTCTTCACTGGCAAGCTCTGCCTGCAATTCTTTAAGATTCATAAAGTTACCTGTTTTATTAATTGAAAGTATTTGAAGACGACGGTTTTATCCAAAGATGAAAATCCACATCCTGCCCACCTAAATTGAGCGTAATCATAGTATTCAGCCGGGTCAACAATAATGCGTAAGGAATCTTTACGCTGCCGCCGGCGACATTAACCGCGACATTGCATGAACCGAGAATATCCTCGGCATTACCAATCGCCTTAACCAGAGCCAGCATCCGTTTTAATTTATCAGTCAAATCAGCATTAAGCTCATAAGGCTGATGACATTTCGGGCAAACCGCCTGAAAATCCCGTCCGGTTATTTCCGCCAAGCTGAACTTTACCACCCCTTCGCACGACTCCGTCAGACAATGAAAGTCCATCATGGCTTTGATTCCGCCATCGGATTTCTTTCGCGCCACTGCCATTGTTGCCTCCCAGCTATTTGTGAAATTAAAAATCAGACGGTTAATATAAGTCTCTAATGGCATTTTTTAAAGCCTGCCAAATAAGTAAATGTTGTACAACCGCTTTTTGCGTTCTGCCGAAACGATATTATGTCGTAACTTTGCTTCTTAAAATTCACGCGCGCATTATGCGCGCGCTAATTTTAAAAATCATTTTACGCGTTGCCCTGCGGCGGAATGATTCTGATTCAAAGACGCGAAATAATCATACAACCCGGATTTTCCGTGATCGGTTACATATTTAACAATTTCGCGATAGCCGTTGCCATATATCGGATCGGGATTAAGTTCAATTCTCCGGTTCAAAGACTCATTGCCGAATAGCCGGTTCGCCTTCGACGCCACATACTCCGCCCAACCCTCCTTGATTTTCAAGTTGATAATTGCGGGATATTTTGCCTGCATCCAGTCATGCGCCAGCTCGTGGGCGCAGATTTCGATCAGTTTTTCCCTCGGCATGCCGTATAAAACATAAATCGCAAAACGTTCATTCGTCCGAATTACTTCGGTTTTGGGTTTATGCCACGGGAGCACGGATTCAGTCGTCCGCGTTACTTCAGTAAAATTATGATAGAACAGGCCAAGTTCAATTCCGGCTCCGCTGCCGGTTTCTCTGGAACGTCGTTCAAGCTCCGGCAGGCTTACCAGTTGAAAATGTATCCGGTGCTCGGTTCCGAGTTCCAATTCCTGTTTAAGGCGACTTCTGACCTCATTGAAAATCTCCAGTGCTTCTTCGTATTTGAACACCGCACGCTGATAACATTCCCGGCAAAGAGTGCGTCCGTCGTCAAGCTTTTCGCAATCAGCGGGCAGACGGCAACTGAAACATTGCGGCTTGGCGGCACAATCGCTACAAAAAACTTTGCCCGGATCATCACTCAGCTGAACACCATTGCGAAAATGTTTGCCGCACAGAGAACATTTCGGCCAGGTTTTCTCAATACAGGTTTCAGAGCAATACGCTTTTCCGCCGGAAGTAAAATAACGGCCGCGGATAACCTTGTTGCACTGAACACAGCGCAAGGTCGCCGCGTTCAGTGCTGGAAACATCGTAATCAGCAGTAATAAAAACAGACGGAACTTCATTTTTCAGCGTAATTTAAGTGTTGCCAGCCCCAGCATCGCAAATATTCCGGACAAAATCCAGAATCGAACCACAATTTGAGTTTCAGTCCAGCCCAGACGTTCAAAATGGTGATGAATCGGTGCGCAGAGAAAAACGCGCTTGCCGGTTTTTTTAAACACAGCCACCTGAATAATCACCGAAAGCGCCTCGATAACGAAAACGCCGCCGATAATCAACAGTGTCAATTCCTGTTTCACAAAAACCGCGATCAGGCCGAGCACTCCGCCCAACGCCAAACTGCCGGTATCGCCCATAAACATCGAGGCGGGATGGCAGTTCCACCAGAGAAATCCGATACATGCGCCGGCCAATGCCAGTGCAAATACCACTGCCTCTTCAATCCCGGGCACCATCGGAATATTCAAATATACCGCAAAAACCTGATGACTCGAAAAATATGCAAAAAACGCCATTGCCAGCGCCGCGAAAATCGTACAACCTACCGCCAGCCCGTCTTTGCCGTCAGTTAAATTGACCGCATTGGAAGAGCCCACCACCACGATCGGAGTAAAGACCATAACCCACGGCGACACCAATAGTGGCTCCTTCATGAAAGGAACCATTAATTGCCACATCTGACCGTGCGTACCAGGCATACAATCGATGAAAAAAATTGCTCCGCCGGCGACAATAAACTGAAAAACCAGTTTGGCTTTGCCGGGAATACCGTCACGCTTCTGAAAAGCCACTTTAAAGTAATCGTCCACAAAACCGATTGCGGCTAATGCCAGCATGGCAACGGTCAAAGCCCAAAAAATCGGGCTGGTCAAAACATTCCACAGTAAAGAGGCTGTCAGAATTGAAAAAATAATCAGCAACCCGCCCATGCTCGGAGTACGGTCTTTGCTACGGTCAATATATTTTTCATCAATCAATCCGGCGTAACGGTTGGCGGCGTTGGCACGGAATTTCTTCAATAGCCTGACCGTCAAAGGCCCCAGCACCAGCGACGCCAGAAGCGCCGTCATCAGGGCGCCAGCGCTCCGGAAGGTTACATATTCAAATAAACGAAAAGGGCCGAAACTGTCTTTAAGCAAGGAGAGATAATACAGCATTTCAGAGGCATCCTTTGGTGGACAACACCCCTTTGATCGCGGGATCTATCGCCACCGCCAGATTGAGCGCTTTGGCAAAACCTTTGAAAATCGCTTCAAAAACATGGTGCACTTCGCTACCGGACAATATTGTTATGTGAAGATTCATTCCGGCTTTGACTGAAAGAGCCTGGAAGAATTCGCGAAACAGCGCTGTGTCAATATCCTTGATCAAGGTTGCCGGCGGATCAACTTTATAAACCAGGTATGGTCTCCCCGACAGATCAAGCGCAATTTGAGCCAGCGCCTCGTCCATCGGCAGCAGACATGAACCGTAGCGCCGGATGCCGGTTTTGTCGCCGGCTGCCTTGGCAATAGCCTCTCCGAGCACCAGTCCCAGATCTTCCATGGTGTGATGATAATCGACTTCAATATCGCCGACGGTTTCAACATTCAGATCAAAGAAACCATGACGCGCGAACAATTCCAGCATATGATTCATAAATGGAATTCCAGTCTCGATTTTGCTCTTGCCAGCCCCATCCAGGTTAATCGTAACTGCGATATCAGTTTCCCGGGTTTTGCGTTTGATACTGGCTGTTCTTTGTTTCTTCATCGCCGATTCCTTGATTTTAAAAGATTGGAGTGGTTTAAAGTTTATTCAGCTAAAAATTTTACTTTCACACGGTAATGCATGAAAACGGACATGTGACAATTGCCGCATAATGCGAAATCATTCAAAAAATCATGGCAATCATAAGTTAAACTTTCAACCGGATAGAGTATAATTTAGTTTAACAAACATGTTTTTCAATTATTGCCGAAAAATCTGAATTAGCCCATAAAATCATATTCTCAATTTTGATTAAGCGGTTTTTGCATGTATCTTTCAAATTAAACTTTCAAGGGAAAAAATGAAAACTCTTAATTCGTATGTTACTAAATCTTTTCTGATCACTTTCGGAATGGCGATCGGAATTCTTACTTTTTCCATGCTCGGCGCGCGCATGATTGAGATTATTGACCATATCGCTCAGGGCATTCCGGTTATTCATGTCTTTAAGTTCGCTCTATACACCATGCCGATTGTCCTGACTTTCACGATCCCATGGGCAATTCTGGTCGCGGTAATTCTGGTATTCGGCCGGCTGTCTGCTGACACCGAGATAACTGCCATGAGAGCCTGCGGCATTTCCATTTTACAGATTATTTCGCCGATCATGCTGATCTCTTTTTTGATGGCGCTGATTTGTCTTCACCTGCAAATTAACGTCGGCCCGCCGCTTCTGGGAAAATCCCGGGAGATGTTCGCCAGTGCGGTAATTGATCAGCCGCTGGCGATTTTTGAACCAGGGCGCCAGGTGCAGTTTGAAAATAATATCGTTTATATTGATGACAAAGTCGGTGAAGATGAAGTTAAAGATGTTCAAATCTTCACCATGAGCGAAAGCGGACGCGATTACGAACAGGATATCACTGCTGAACGAGGCAAATTTATTGTTGACCGTGAAAAACAGATCCTCACCATTCAGCTATTTGACTGCATGATCATTGACAAAAAATCGACTCCTGAACTGCGTTTTTTCAACAAAAAAGTGGAATTTGAATTCCCTTACGGCAAGGAATTCAACAAATACAATATCGGCATCCGTCCGAAATATATGACCATGCGCGACCTCTTCGCACGAATCCATATTGACAAACGCTTCAATCGTTCCACCACCAAACTGGAAGTCGAGATGAACCAGCGTATCGCCTTCGCGTTGGCACCGATCGCGTTCATGATGCTTGGACTGCCGCTGGCCATCAGAACTTCGCGCCGCGAAACCTCGGTGGGGATTTTTCTCAGTGTCATTCTGGCAGGAGCATTTTTTCTGTCCATTATTATTTGTGAATCGCTGTCCTCACATCCGAATCTGATGCCGCAGTATCTGCTCTGGATACCTAATCTGGCTTACCAGGGAATCGGAGCTTTTATGATCTATAGACTCGCCAATAAATAGCGGCAATCAACCGAC
>Ga0172377_10001802_pt1 | contig 21852 bp, 21 predicted proteins | sample Pumphouse3metaG_FD_119749 | JGI IMG/M metagenome (GOLD analysis project Ga0172377, IMG submission 119749) | Leachate microbial communities from a municipal landfill in Southern Ontario, Canada - Pumphouse #3 metaG | ecosystem: Engineered > Solid waste > Landfill > Unclassified | place: Canada...
AGAGCGGCAGTTGCGGCACATGGATCTCATGTTCGTCACGGATGATGTATCCCACAGCGGCAGCGACTGTAGAGAGTAGCAGTTTTCAAACATGGACACTGCACTGGTGATACTCAGATCGCCAACTATGTGACACTGCTCTAGCATTGTAGAGTTGGCACCTATTACTATAGACGACAGCAACGCACCTGCCAGTTTCACGTCAAGCCACTGCGATCTATAATCGCCCAGGCCTGCCTGCGAATGCTTGTAGTTCAAACTCAGCGAGGTCAGATGCTTTCCAGCCTGGGGCGTAACCGTGATGATAGCCTGGCGATACCCGCGCGAACACTCTGTGTCCTTCCCAAGCGTATTATAGTCATCAGAATCGTAGACGTGCTGTGCCGTGACGTTGTCAGCGACATTCTCTATTGTGCCGTCGCCCCAATCTACAGTGTAGTCTCCTCTGCAGCGCAACGCCACAAAGTTGCTGTCGTGGTCATAGACGGCATACAGCCCGACGAATTTTTCGTCTCCTTCTACTACATCAGGCAGTGCGAGCCAGTCGACTGGTCTCGTCCATCCACCTGCGCCAGGTGCACTAGTAGGTACGAACTCATGCTCGATGATGCCAGGTCGTATCAGCATGCTGTTTGTCTCCCAGTCTTATGCAGTGTCTGTTTTGCCTACTCTCTCTGCCGACTCGATCCCTTCGTTCTGGATAGTCTGTACCAGCATTGCTCTTTCTGCGTCGCTCAATGCCGCGGCGAGACCTTCCATTCGTGCCCGTGTCAGGGTTGCCCCAAGAACCCGCTGGGCATCCAGCTTCTGTTGCCGCAGTGCCGCTATCTGCGCATCCAACTCGTGGATATGCGCCTCGATCTCTGCTGCGCTCATCGTTGACAGGTCCATCGTTGACACACTCCTATCGTGCGGTCCGATCGCCTCACAGTTTGAAAATCTTGTTGGGACCCGAGTCCCAGATCACATTGATGTCTCCGCCATTGGGCGTCACCGGCAGACCCGTAGCCTCATGAATGTATGCGATCAGAGGACTGGTGTCGGGGTCGCCCGTATCCTTGAAGATCACGAGCGCCTCGCATGGATCGCCCATGACCTCCGAGAAGGTTGTGTCGTCCGCATCGGCCACACCGGCGGTCGTGCTTTTGTTCGTGAGCGCGGACGAGATCGCGACGCGCTCGTCGGCGGGGATGGCCGAGAGGAACTCGTCGCTTGCCAGGTCCACGGTATAGGTGGCGGTGTCCACGAGGACCACCTTGATCGTGTCGGCGTCCCAGTCGAGCTCGCCCGCCAGGAACTTCTGTCTCGCCTTATCGTAGAGGGCATTAGCCACTTCGCTCATCTCCTCTATGCAATCGTGCTACTCCTCTGGTAGCCATGTGCTTACCTCGCGATCCACATAGTCCGGGCTCCCGTCCGTCCCATCGCCCCACCGCCCCCAGACGCGGCGCGGGCACTGCCGTGCCTATCAGTTCGCGCTCAACGATGCCCGGTCTGATCAGCATGATACCTGTCCTCCGACGCACTACACCGGGGAGACGACGGGCTGCCCCGACAGATCCCCGGTCGCCCCCGCCCATTTCCGCGCGAAGTACGCGCGGTTCCGCTCACGCACGGCCGCGGGCCAGCCGCCGATGTTGGAGTCCACGACGCCGTGGTGCTGGTGCTCAACGGCGGCTGGTATGTGCCACGATTGCCATCCCGCCCGCCATGCTCGTAAGCAAAAGTCGGTCTCTTCCAGCAGGCCCGGGCTGAAGCCCTCGTCCAGATCGCCGACCTGCCACCAGCACTCGCGCCGGATGGCCAACGAGCAGCCGTTGACGTGGTCGCCCGCCGCAGTCCGGCCCAGCACCGGAGGGGCACCGAACTGGTACGCCCCCATGTTGGCGGTTGCGCTGACAATGCCCACGGTCGCGTGCGCTTGCACGAAGTCCCACACCCGGCGATCCCAGCCCGTCTCGCATATCTCCAGGTCGCTGTTCAGCAGCCAGAGGACCCGCCCGGTGGCGGTACGAAGTCCGATGTTGGCTGCTGCCGGGTAGCCCAGATTGCGTCCGTTGCGCACGACAGTCACCGGCGCCTGCCGACGCAGTCGTTTCGCGGCCGCCGCGATCAGCCGCCACTCTGCGGCCCGGCTCCCGTTGTCCACGATGACCACTCTCCACGCGGAACCCGCCGCCGGTCAGGCCATCGGCCAGTACCCGTATGCGTAGACCCTCCACGGCGTCAAACTCTGGCACACCTGCGAACGCAAACACGGCAATGGCACTGTGGTCCACTGTCAGCACGCCGATCTCCCCAGGGTCCAGGTCCACCGCTATATCCTGCCCGGTGATCTCCGTCAGTGCGTCGCCGCGGGTCCATCGGAGAGGTGCCAGCATCACCCATCTACCTCCCGCAGTATCTTGCCCATCACATCTGGCGGCTCCGGTCCACTCGGCGTCCCACCCTCGTCCACGCGGTAGACCCACACCCGCGCAGTAGGCGATTCGGTCCCGCCGGTCCCACCGATGTACAGCACACCGTTGCGCTCCAGCAGACAGTACCCGTCCACCATGCCCTCGAGCGCGTTGGCCGCCGCCCATGCCGTCGTCCCCCGCCGCCACAGATATTCACCCTGCCCTACGGCCCATCCATAGCCCATTGCTGTCGCTACCGCCCGGTGGCATCCCTCCGCCTCCAGTTCGCGCACCCACGCCGATCCCGTGTACTGCCATATTCCACCTGCCCCCGCGGCGTACCAGGTAGTCCCCAGCTGCCCCAGCCACCAGATCGCCCCAGCTCCCGGCAGGACCGCCTCCGTCCACGATCCGGGCGTGCCCGAGACCACCTTGCCGTCGGTGGTACCCATCAGATAGGTCCCTCCCAGTCCGGGCGTCATCGTCCACACTGGGTATGCAGCGGTACCCAGGCGCTTCGTGGACGGCCACGTGAACCGCCACAGCGCGTCCGCGCCCCAGCAAAGCAGGCTCCCCGACGACTCCGCCGCCAATACCCTGACCTGGACCGGCATACCGAGGAGGACTGTCGCATCGCCAGCGTCTAGGTCCATCGCGATTAAGCGCTGATCGGTGGCGATGTAGACTTTCCCGTCTGCATAGGCGCAGGATGCATAAGTTTCAGTGGGCAGTAGGTCCTCGGCGACCACCAGTACCCAGTCCGCGCCCGCGAGCCGGTAGACTGCGGGTGGCCAGGTGATCGCATAGAGGTCTCTCCCTACCACAAACAGACTGCGCACGGCCTCCGCCGCCAGGTCCCAGTAGCCGACCTGGATTTGAGGGACGGCCTGCAAAGCCCACTTGATCGTGGTTGCCTCTGCGGGGACGGCATGACTGCGGTTCAGCGGCACACGCGTGTACGCCCCGAAATCAGCCGAGTCCGAGTTGATGACGTAACCACCGTAGACGTTGTAGCGGTAGCGCGGGTCCTCCGGTGGATCGTCGAGGTGGACGGCGAGCATCCCGAGGACCGGCGTACGGGTTAGGGCCAGAGGCGTCGTGAAGAGGACCTTCGTCGTGTCGGCCAGCCCGTTGGCGAAGGCGAGGTTGATCGCCGAGTAGGCCGCGTTGCCAGCCGTGTCCCACACCCAGGCGGTGATGTTGTGCCAGCCGTTGCTCCAGTCGCGGGTGTCGAGCTGATAGGTCTTGATTGTTTCGGTGCCTGAGACGGACCATTCTTGCACCAACCCACCATGTACGTATAGCCGCAATATCCTCAATCCACGATCGTCCTCAGCGGTGACATGAACAGGGACAATGCCCGCCACCGTCATGTTGTCTGGTGGCGCTGTAATGTGTACTTCGGGTGGATTGTCTTCGGCTTCTGGTGGTGGTGCTGAACCATTGGCAACATAGACAGTGATGCTGTCGCTATCAATAGCGGTCAGGCCATCGTGGGCTTCTGCGCGTATTGTATGCGTGCCGTCGTTATACTTTGTGGTGTCGACGGGACCGAAGCGATATTGTTGACCATAGTTAGGGACATTCAGCGTCCCCACTTGGTAACTATCAATGAACGCTTGGACTGTGTACGGTTTGGTGCCGCCCGAGACAGCGACCAGCAGATAGAGTGATTCACCGCTGACGTGGCTCTGATCCGATGGCTGAAGGATCGTACAGATGAGATCGCTTGGCGGGGGGAGCGGTTCGTCCTCGCCAGCTACCGTCACCTCAGTATCCCAGGTGTCGCTTCCAAGACCGTCACTATTCCATACCTGGACTCGCACCGTGTAATCGCCTGGTGCTACATCATGGAACCGATACCATGTACCTCTGCCAGCTTGAAATTCTGAATCGTAGAGAACCGTTCCCTCCGAGAGTAGCTGAACCTGATATCCGTTCTGATCCAACGCCTCGGCATCTGTGTAATCCCAGTACACCTGCACATCCGTGCCATAACTCGTCGCCGAGAGATGCTCCATCCACGGACCGCGTTCGAGCTTCCAGATCCACATGTCGTCCACTGCATACACCGGATCGCTCACACTCATTGAGCAACCACTATCTATCCGTTGTGGACTCTGGCCAGGCATCCGCCTGCATTCAACTGTATCCTGCCAGTAGGGACGATCCATCCAAGCTACGTACACCCGCCTGGGGCTGGTCAGGGCACCATAGCATGTCCAGGCAGATCGATCTAACCAGTCCCAACCGCCGTTGCTGCTTGGCCGTGCAGGCTGGGCTGGTCCCTCGATCTTGGTCCACGTGTTATCGGCATTTAAACGATACAGTTCCCATTTGTTCTGAGCGATACAACAGAGATGCAGAGTCACACCATCAAGATCTGCCAACCAGCCGCGCTCCGTGCGCACCGGCGACACCGCGGCCGATATGGCCCCAGGTACATTAAAGACATCGCCCCAGTCGCCAGTGGCTGGATCAAAAAAGGCAGCCAGGGCAGGCCCTTGCAGGGGCACATCCCAGACCGTCAGGATCCGGCCGTCAGGATGAGGCGCACTTACCAGGTGGTCTGCCCAAGGCCACACTCCAGGGCAGTCATACGTAATCCATTCATCCGTCTGTGGATCATAGACTGCAGCCCGCGGATGTTGATCTTCAAATCCTGTCTCTTGATTCCACGATATGAAACATAGCCGGCCATCATCTAGAGCGTAACCCCGTACGTAGTTTTGCTTCTCTGGGCCATTTGCCAGCTGTTGCCAGGCACCATCCATCCAGCGGTGCAGTCTGCCGCCATGCGTGCAGTGGTAAAGGATCTCGTTGGAGTAGACCACAGTGGAAATGCAGCCAGGCGCCCAATCTCCTTCTGGGCGGCGGTGAAGACTCTGCCATCCCCTGGGCTGATGTTGCAGTGGTGGGGGTGGTAGTGGCGGTGTTCCTTCGACCTCTTCCACCGTCGGCGCCGGCGCGGGCCCAGCAGTCGCCGACCAGGGATTTGCTGGAAGATCGGGATAGCTCCCTTCATATCCGCAGCCATACCACCAATTGTATTCGTGCAATGCGGGGCCTAGCACCCAGCGAAGGGTATTCGACCCAATGTCAGGGATCCAATACAGGTATCTCGCGCTCTCCCCTTCACCCTTCTGGTAGTATGGCTTGCCGTTGAACGTCCCCGCCTCCTCGTACACGCCGTTGTACGACTCATCACCCGCCCCACTTACCGTCCAGCTACTCATTCCTGCTCCCTCCAGAGGTATCGGTACCACTTTCTCGAACTGTATATCCTCTTCCCCCACCTCTTCCTCTTTCGGCTCTTGCATCAACCGCTCGAGCCATGGCGCCCCAACATAGACGCCAACCATCAACACCAACACAACTGAACATACCAGCAGATCCTTGGGTTTCACGGTAGTTCGCCTCCACTACCATTATACCCTGTCGTCTCTTCATGGGAGCCATCTCAATCGCGCCGTAGCAAAACCTCGATCTGCCAGTACTGGCCCATCGGCACATCGACATTGTTTAAATAGTAACTCCCCGTGTCCACAATGCACGTCCCGTCGGTATATACCACGTCGAACCACGGCGACCAGTCCGCACTGCTGCATTCACCCGACGTCGCCCCCGACCGGAACCGCGTGAATACCCCGCAGCCCGAAGGACGTTCGATATCCGCCAGTTCAATCCTGGTGGGCGCCGTTAGGCCAGCGAAACAGGTGACGGGCAGCGTGGCAGTCCCCTCTTGGACCCCCTCCAGGGGCTGCAGGTATCCATCCACCACCTCCAGCCCGTCCAGTATCCAGTCTTGCAGCTCTTCTGTAGTATCCCACGTCACGACGATAGCCATCAGACATCCTCCTGTTCGTGCTCGCGCGGCAGTGTCACGTGAAACGTCGTGTCATCGGGCAGGTCGGCGGGCGCAATCACGCCCACCCGAACGCTCAGCCCGGGACGCTCCAGGTAGGCGTTCTCGCCCAGCCTAACCTCCTGGTAGCTGTTCCAGGCGTCCACGGGTGCCCCCTCCGCGTCCGCACGCACGAGCACGCGGCAACGCGCGGCGTCCTCCGCGGAGAGGCTGGCGACTACCCGTACGCCAAAACAGACTGTGTCGCCAGTCATCGGTGGCACATCGGGCCGCAGCCACAGTATCTTGTCCCCTTCACCTGGCGGCACTATCCCATCCTGGGCCTCTATCGTTACGCGCCCAAGGCGTGGTGTGGCCGATTCCCGGCTGCGCTCCGCCTCCTCTGCTTCAAAGCGGATCATCCCCAGACGCGGCAGTTCCATCCCAGTTCCGTCGGAGCCGACGAATGTAATCCTGCCGACCCGGGGCGTTTCTGTACCGGCGCCTGTCGAGCCCTCGAATGTGATCCGCCCTACCTGCGGATTCGGGGCCTTCGGCGGTGCGAGGCCCTCGAACACGATCCGGCCAATGCGCGGTATAGTCGATTCCCGGCTGCGTCCTGCCTCCTCTGCCTCAAAGCGGATCATCCCCAGACGCGGCAGTTCCGTCCCAGTGCCGTCAGAGCCAACGAATGTAATCCTGCCGACCCGGGGCGTTTCTGTACCGGCGCCTGTCGAGCCCTCGAATGTGATCCGCCCCACCTGCGGTTTTGATGCCTTGGGCGGTGCAATGCCCTCAAACACGATCCGGCCCACGCGCAGGTACCCACCGGTAAACTCGAGAATGGTATCCTTAGTCGTGACACCGATCATCCACAGCCGCCCGCCGGCGGAGAAGAGGTTTGTTGGGCGATAATCCAAGTCGTCCTGGACGATCTGAGTGCCCCAGAACGTGACTCGCGGGAAGAACCTGCTGTACGTATAAGCCATTGTGCGTAACGTCGGTATGAATGTGCTCGGCCACGGCACAAAAACTGCGGCCTCTTGTAAGTACGTCCAGTCGGCCACATCCTCCATCTGCGCCCATGCCATCACCCCGCCTCCCGTGGCACCCTGCCATGGCGATATATAGTATAGGACCCCAACAGGCACTTGTACTTTTACGACACGCGTCACCTGGCCAGTGGGAGTCGGTGTATGACCGATATAGGGACACCGCTTTCTATCAGGTATGGGGGTCTCGGGGGGCTGTTCGACCGCCCATGTACGCCCACGCCACTCGACCCACGGGGCAGGCTCAGGGAATTCAGGTCCATAGTCCGTCAGGTACCCTGACCACAGCCAGCGTCTGCCAGAGTCGGGCGCCCAATCCCGCGGGTATATCTCTAGGCCGAGGCCGTGGGGGAGAGAGACCATGCGGCCCAGATGGGGAAGCGAGTACTGCCCGAATCCGACTCCTTCTATTAGGACAGCACGCTGGTGCCACGTGTTCAGGTCGAACTCGTACAGCCGCAGATCTCGAAGGAATGTAGACCCCGTCGGTGGCGCCTCGCTCTGGGCGTCGATCCAGCACATCGCCCACAGGGCATCGCCCCAAGCGATCACGCCAGCGAACCCGACACATCCTTCAGGTGCTGTCGCGATCGTCTGGCCCGCCCGCCATAGGTAGCCGTAGGACGGCCCCTCGATCCCGGATGTATACTCGTTGGCGCATCCGATCAGGAGCGAATCCCCCCGCAGCAGCGCAGCACACGCGGGCAGCCGCTCTGGCGGAATATCGAGATATCTGCGCGTCCAGATGCCCATATCTCACCTATGCCGGCGGATATCCCGGCGGCAACCATGTGGAGTGATCCCAATCAACGTACTCGGGTGTGCCGCCGCTCCCCTCGCCGTATGCACCCCACACTATCACCGCGCATTCGCGGAACCACACTGGGTGATCCGGGTCTACGGAGCGCGTGACCTTCAGCGCGGCCAGCGCCTGATTCAGCGCGTCCACATCCCATTCGCCTGCCGCGATACCCGCACCACCGCCGCCTGTCTGGCTATGATAGCCAGTGACGTGCTCCAGGATATCGGCGGCGATCTGCTGTTCGATCGTAGTCGGGTCCCCGAGTCCCTTTTGCAGGCCCTTCCAGTAAACCGGTCCGCCCTCGCCGCCACCTCCGGCTTCGAGCGCATCTACGCGGTCATCGAGGGATGCCGCCGGCGGGCTCGCACCGAAGTAGTCGTCGCCCACAGCGTTCTTGATACCCTCAACACCATCCCACAGTGCCTCCGCGAGGTTGAGTGCCTGTGTCGCCGTCACGAAAGTGCGTGCCTCATCGACCGATACTATCGCTCCGCCACTCGCCACCACCTTCGCCAGCAGCACTGCATCTGCCTCACCCTCGTCGGACACCGACCAAAACAGCTCTGCATACCCCGACTCGCGGCTATCGGGATCCTCTGGCGCTACACGAAACACTGCCCGCACCCATATATATACCGTCCCCGTACTGGGCAGCCCGGTGACGACCCCCGCATCGGTCGTCGCGATGAACACCATGCCATGTTGGGTGTCCGCGACGGCCCTCAGTGGCGTCACATTGACGGACAGCCCTCCCCCAGCAGTGACGACACCTCCCTCCACAACACCCGCGCCGATACCCTCCAACGCCCCCTCCGTCTGGGCATCGAGAATGCGCGCACGCGAGTTGTATTCGCGTGTATTGACTTTCTCGCCGTAGACATAGTCGCCCTTGATGAGGTCGCCATAGTGCTGCAGTGCCATCAGCCAAGGCCCCCTTCGCCGAGACCAGTCAATCCCAGCATCCAGAACTCGTACCAGTCACCGTCCTCATTCCAGGTGCCGTTGACGGGACCAGTACCGACAGCACCAGCCTGTCGCCCGACATTCTGGACAAGAGTTCGTTGGCTAACAGAATCAGCCAGCACTTCGCGCCGGATGCCCTCGCGCAGTCCACGGTATATCTCTTGGCGTGTATGCTGCTCGTGTTCGATTCTCATGCGATATCAATCCGCGGTACGATATTCAGCTGCGACTGCCAGGTCCCTCGCTGTAGGTCGTACTCGTTAGCGATTCGCATAATGCGGAACGTCTGGCCAACGAGGTTTGACAGCCATGGATCGGCGCCTGGCGCGGTACCTGCGATCTGGACCTTATGCCCCCACCACATCGACTCGATGCCCCGCGTGTGCACAGAGTACCGCGCGACCTCGATCCCCCGGTATAGGGTCATCGTCAGGTGGGCGATTACCTGGGCGATGCGGGGGAGCCAGTACTGTGTCCCCTCCTTGACCAGGGTCCGTTCCCAGGTAGATGCGATGTTCTGCTCGGGGATCGGACTACCCTCCTCGATCCGTGCCTCCGCGCTGATCAGTCCTATCGCCGGCATAATGTCCCGATACGTCCGCGATTCCTGGGGGAACTGCCCCCAGACCAGCACGCGATTGATGTCGGAATCGCTCACCTGGCTGATCTGCATCCCCGCGAGTGGCTCATCACTGTCGATGTCGTAGAGCGTATGCGTTGGTGCAGCTCGCACAATCTCGAAATAGTTGCCATAGATAGGTGCAAGTCTGTTCTTTCCAGCCAGTGATCCTCCGAAAAAGAGCACAGCGAAATCCAGGTCGGCAATCTGCCGTATCCAGTCCCAGACGGATTGCCCCCATGGTGGCGGGAATAGCAGTCCGCCTGACGGCATGTCGCCCGTGATGATTCGATAGTCCAGCAGTGGGTACCAGTCCGCGGGCATATAATGTTCGAGGCTGGCAGCCAGTTCAGCCCCCCACAGCATCTCCAGGATATACTGGACCGCCTCCCAGCCATAGAGACCAGCGAGCGATCCTGCCCGGAGCCGGCTGGCCTTCTGCCAGATCACCGCGTCCAACGGCATGAACCGCTCATCGACGACGGCTGCGGGGCGCATGAGTCGTGCCGTATGGTCGCGCAGCTCGAGTTCCATGGTGCGCTGTGCTGGCGCCCCTGATAGTTCAGGATCCCGCGACCATAACCATCCATCGAGTCGGCGATAGGTCTGCGTGGCAGTCCCGTCGCTGCGCCGCCATCGTACGTCTACCACTGCTGGATGGTATCGTTGGACGTACTGGCGCCAGCCGTCACCGACTACCGTGCCGTTCTCCAGCGCACAGTCGGGCAAAACCTCGCGTGATACCGACAGACGCCATGAGGGCCCTGGTGACAGAATGGGATCCTCGGCCCGTTCGGTAGCACGGGAGACAGCGGGCCTAAGGTTTAGCGGAGCCAGGCTCTTCTTCCGCCCACCGCGGGCGTAGTTCACGACGACTGTATGCACGAAGGGCGTCTTGCCCCCACGCAGGCAAACGTCATTGCGATGTTCATGACCTGGGCCATCGTCCAGTTTGGCGATATAGTCTATCGGCTGCGCTTCCTCGGGTATGCCGTACAACTCGCATGTATATTCGCGCACGCCCGGCTCATCGGTTTTGGCCACTGTCACGCGCGCCGGCGAATAGATATCAGTCATCGTTGCGCCCGCCTGCGCGGCCTGACTAGGTGACCAGCCCAGCGCATAGGCCTCCATTGCCGTGCTGGTGCGCAGCGCGATGAACCGCCGCTTAAAGCTGCCCTTCGGCTCGATCAGCTCTCGCGTCGACGGTATTCCCTCAGGATTGCGCGGCTTGGCACCGGTCTTCTCCGTCTTGAGCTGGCCCCAGAGGATATCATACATGCGCAGCGTGACTGGCGCCCAGGCGCCAGAAATGGCAATGCGTCCTGCCCGCGGTGCGATAGCTGTCGTCGCACCCTCCTGGCTCGTCCCGTAGACGAGCGTGTACACCGATTTATTCGCGTCCACCTGGACGACCATGCGCCCAGCAATATACAGGACGCGGATTAAGACCGGATCTGGCGATCCGAACCAATCTGGTGAAGCCTCGCTGGCGATATCAGCACGACGCCAATAGGGATCATGGCCCGGTTTGCCGATCGACAGCACCGGCGGGAGGCCGTCGTGGATCAGTAGACTGTAGCGATTGTCCGCCCAGCTGAGCCGGAACCACGGCTGGCAGCCGGGAGCAGCGGCACCTAGCCAGAGACACACCGCAAAACTGACGGCTGCCGGCTGGATCTTGTTAGACTCAGCCACGTAGCAGGCCCCCGAATAGGCATGACTGCTATCCTCGACCAGCGTCTGAATCTCACGAATCTCCTCTGCATTGTCTGGTGCGGCATATTGCGCCCCGGGCGGCGCAGCACAGTACCAGGCGATAGCGCCGGTACCGTCTGCATCGTCCGGCGTAACGTTGTTCCAAAAGTCGCCCCAAAGCCGCCGAAACCCAAAAAGGAACCAGCGATCGCCCGGTAAGATCAGTGCTCCCTTGCCCGGGATATCCTCCATATACGTGCAGCGTGGGACGCAACGTGGCGCCAGCGTGTATCCCGCGATGTTGGCCCCGGTAGCCCTGTCCTGGAACGTCCACCACTTTAGGCCCTGGATCTCCCGCAAACGCGTCGTTTGCTGGGATCCCTCAGGTGGCCCACTGATCACACCATACATCTCGACGGGTGTTCGAACCCACCACTGGGGCCGGTCACCCTCTTTCTCGTGCTCGTCGTCGCGCGGAATGTGCGAAAGCTGATCGACTAGGCACTTGGGCGGCGCAGAGGGGATCGTGATGGCCTCCAACGGCCATAGCCAGATGTCTAGTTCTGGATGGATCTTCGTTGACATAGCTCACCATAAAGTAGCGAATAGAGGCCACTGGTGGCGCGTTTCTGATGCAGGAGGCACTTTTACCCACAGAGGCGCTGGAATCGCGCTGACGGTGCTTCTACGCGCGATTACGGGGCCTTCTAGTGGCACGCTGACGCTCCTCATTCCTCCCATGTTCGCCCTCCGTCGCTACTCGTATATAGATGTTGCTCGCCGCCTACGTCTGCCACCAGATCCAGACGCCCCTTTTGCCACCGTAGCTCGTGGAGCTGAGCGGTCAAACCAGCGAAGGGGACCAGCTGCGTATCATTCTCCGTCACACGGCGAATACACGGCTGAATCGTCTCCGTCCGCGCCAGGGCGATACGCCTCGATTCTGTATCGTAGTCGAACTGGTGCACCAGCAGTTGGACCTCTCCGCCACTGTTCTGCACCAGACAGTAGAGCTGTCCATTGCCGTCTGTGCACACACCAAGGAGTGTCACGCCGTCGCCCAACTTCATAAGCGGTTGCCACCTATCGAGGTCCCCCTCGATGTCATTATCCGTCGCGTACAGTGCCCCTTCACTTTCGCCTACTGCTATCAGGCGCATACTAGCGGGGCCGGATCGTACTAGTACAGCATTATCGATGGGCTGTGGCAGTTTGCCCTGGATCAACATTGCGCCCAGCCGGCTCGCGAACAGTGTGTTGCTCGTTTCCACCCTCAGCGCTGCCGGATTGCACGCCCCCTGCACCCTAGTCTCGCCGTCCTCCGTCGCGGCTGTCAACCACATGCCATGCTCTGGGATGTATAGCCACGGTTGTGCTGCTCCCCCGACACAGACCTGCGTGCGGATGGCCGCGATACTCTTACGCAGCGCGTGGACACCGCAGTTATGGAAATCGATGTGAAACGTGGACCCTGCAGGGAGGCGCAGCCTGTAGACTGGACTGAGCCAGTCGGCGACGAGGTAGATTCCCAGGTCTGTGTATCCAATCTCGCCCCCGGCGACCATGATTCCCTGTTCGGCACCGATCGTGGGCGCCGCGAGTACGACCAGCTCGCCGGCGGCGTGGGATCTCGCTCCCCCGTATATGCCCCGGCGCACAAGTAGTAGGACATCACCCTCTCGGACGAACTCGACTCGTTCGAACGGCCCCCTGTCCGCAGGGCCGATCACGGCGAACCCCTCATCGGGCCAGCCGCCCGTCCTCTCAGCGATCTGCAGCAGTTCGTCCTGCGCCGCCGAGATCGGCGCGGCAACCAGGCCCGACGGGAGCGCAGTCCCACATACGGTGGTTAACAGTGTCGTCTCGCCAGCCCACCATGTATACAGCTGCATCCCTGGGACGCCGACGTTGACGACAGTGATCGGCGTGCAGGCGGTCTGGCGGAATAGTATCCCGCCTCCAGGGCCTTCGACGTGCACGGCGAACCGCATGTAGATAGTCTGTGAGCCGAACCCGACCCCCAACAGTGGCACGAATTCAGCGATCGAATAGCTGTACCGAAAACACGTGCACGGCAAGTCCGCGATGTGTCCCTGGCTATCCAGACTCTTCCATGCAGTCAGCATCAGCTCATCGCCTGCTGGAGTTCCCGCGCCGCCTCCTGAATGCTCCTGGTCATGATCCGCCGTTCCATGCGGAACAAAAAGTCCTCGGATGGTTCAACAGTGATCCGGACCTCATCACGGGTCTGTTGGCGCTGTCGCTCAGCCCGCTCCATTTCCTGTCGCCATTTCTCGGGGCTGAACACATCACGCAGTTGGCGCAGGGTATCACGCGTTCTGCTCTCGCGTTCGACGGCCTCGCGCGGCGAACCTAGTGCCTCTAAGCGCTCCCGCACCAGTTCGGGTCGTATGGCCTCTCCGAGTGGGCCGATCTCTGCCTCCGTACGGGCGACACGCCTACGGGCACCCCTGATCTCACCCGCTGCAACGAGCAGCGGGTTGATGAGTGCCCCGATGGGAGAGCCAATAATCGCGCCAAGAGGCCCGCCGAATCTCCAACCAACAGCAGCTCCCATCCCCAGGCCGCTGGTGAAGGGATCCATACCTTCGTAGGGCCTTCCTGCGGCCCCTGCCTGGGCACTTTGGCGCACCTGATAGGCAGAAAGCAGGGCCGGGAGAGTCACCGCGAGATTAGCTCCCCCAAATATCCTCCCCAGCATCCCTCCGGCACCACCTGCGCCTCCTCCGATACCCAGGAGACCGCCTAGGGCCCCAATGCCTCGCGCAATATGCGGCGCGACTATCAGTCCGCCTACAGCCAGCCCCACGGTCTTCAATCCCTGGTGTATATCCCACATCGCCCCCTGCTCGTGTGGCGGCTGGACTGGCCTTGGCGCACCTTCTGGTCTCCATTCGCCTTCACTACCCCGTCTCGGCCTCTCTGGTCTCTCACCCGGTCTTAGCTCTTCGCCTGGTATCTGTATCTCTTCGCGCCTTTGCCAGGGCCACAATCGGCCGATTTCTCCAAGCCACCTTGCTGCAGTCTCCATTGATCGCGCAATGTCTACTACGATGTCGCAAAAGTCCCTCCCGGCTTGCAGAATCTCGTCCAAATGTGCGTCAACCCAATCGATGACTTGCACAATGCCCCTTAGAAAAGCCTCGGGGGCCGTCTGCGTGATGAAGCGCAGAACAGCGTCGCGATTCTGGTCCCAAAGCGTCAACAGCATCTCCAGCCCGCGCTGCATAATCGGCAGGAATCCCTCGAGCAAGTGCAGCCGCAAACTGCGCCCGAGGAAATCGACCCGTGCCTGCGTGGCCTCCACGTGCTGCTGCATCCGCTCCATGGCCTCACTGCCAGCGCCCCAGTGTTCTGCGAATCGCTGTGCCTCCTCGATTTCCTCACGGGGACGCATGATCTGCGGCAACATGGTTTCCGCGCCGGGACCGAGCGCAGCCCGCAGCATGGGCACGCGCATGATGTCTGGCATAGCTGCCAGTCTGTCGTGGAGTTGTAGCAGCAGGTCGCCCTGGCGCAGTGCCTGCTCATAGTCCACGCCGATGACGCTCAGCCGCGGCCCCATGATCTCCGGCCGCGCTTCCCACCGCCCGAATAGCTGATTGATCGTCTGCAGCGGCGTGCCAGCGGCTTGGAGGCTCATCGCCAGACGCGTAGCCTCCTCTGCCGCCATACCCGTGGTGTAGGCGATGTTCATGATTGTATCGGCCGTCTCACGACCGACACGGTTCACGTCTGTGAAGATCCCAACCAGCCCTTGGAAAGCCTCTCCGAGGAGCTGTCCGATATTGCCGAGCAGCTGACCGCCCGCTGCCGTGAGGAAACCCAGAGCTGCACCCAATGCGGGCCCCAGGATCTGGTAAAGTGCCAGCCCAATGAGTGCCCCGGCCATGTAACTGACGGAGCGGAGTGACTGCGCGACGAAATTAGCTATGCCCATACCGACGTTTTGAAGTGCCTGCCCAGCACCACCTAGGGGCTGAACAGCGGCGCTCATCACTTGCGCGAGGACTGGCGTGACCAACGCCGTTGCACCGGCGGCGATGACGGCGGCCTGGGCACCCAGAGCAGTAGCCGCGGCCGCACCCCAGCCGCGCCGCCCGGGCCGTCCGCCCTCGGGTCGTCCACCCTCCGGCTGGTCCTCTTGCGCGGTGGCCTCTGCCTCCTCACGCTGCTTTTCGAGCTTCTTCTCGAATACCCGTGCATTCAGCCGCTGCGTGTCTCCCGGCTCGGCGGAGATCCGCAGGTCCCATCGGCCTGTGCGGGGATTGATGCCCCCGTACCAGCGCCCAGCACGGTAGCGGAACCTGCCGCCATTCTCATCCATCACCTCGAGTACTTGTTCGTCGTCGTCTGCCCAGTTCACTCGTGGTCACCTATAGCTGCGAGAGGACACCGCTCGATGATCCGGCGACCCTGGAAGGCCTGCGAGAGAAACAGCGCAACGATCGCAAAGCGCCTGCGATTAACGTGAAACCCGAACTCCCATGGCATTCTCCCAGTGTCCCGTAGCAGCAGATAGTGGTGGAACAGTTCCTCGATCTCTGGCTCGTCACTAAGATCTGGCCAGGTGCCGCGTACTACCGCCCCCGCCGCCTCCGTAAAAAAGCGAGGCCCCGCTCTGGCATGTTGGTATCGGCAAGGATTTCGGCAGCGAGCTCCGCCTTCACCCATTCGGGCAGTGCGGTTGCGGCTTCGGGCGAGAACGGAGTGTCGGGGATATCCCAGCCGACCAGGCCGCGGACGATGATGAGGTCGCGGCGCTGGCGCTGGAGGTCCACAATCTGTTGACGGGTCTCTACTGGTGCCTCGGCTAGTCGCCGGCTCAGTTCTGCTGCCGCCGAGATCGCCTCGTACTGTTGACGGCGGCGTTCAGCACGGACCTCGGGTGTCGCCTCCTCCTCAGAATCCTCCCCCTCCAGTAGCGGCAGGATGCGCAGCGACTCCTCCTCCGACAGTCCGGCCTGCAGGCTCGCCTCGCGGGCGCGTGCCTCCAGCCGATCCAGTTCCATCAGCGTCTCCTCGTCCAGCTCCCGGATGCGGAACCGCGTCACGAATCCTTCTATCGTCACCTCCCGCGAGTAGTAGTCCTGCTGAGTGCGCAGTCGAACATGCTCTGTCACAGAGACACCTCCTAGTCTCACCTAGGCCCCAGTCAGTCCGGCCCTGATGCTCACCTCGTAGCTGCCTGGCTCGGCGGTGAATCGTATGGGCTGCCCAGCCTGTCCCTGGTCCATGCCGCGGCGGTTGAGTCTGCTGTGCTTGATCGTGACCTGTAGTTCACAGCGCCCTGCGCCCGTGCCATCCTGGACCGCGTACAACATCATCGTTCCCCAGTCGGCAGACGTGCGCAGCGCTTCAGGGAGGTCATCTTTCAGGCGGAAGGTCACACGGATTTTCTCCAGTCCCGGCAGAATCGTGAAGGCCGTGCGCGAGATCGCAAGTTCCCCTGGGGCGCCCATTATCATCGCCCGTGCGCCTTCGCGATTCAGATTGTTCGCGACGCTAAACGTCGCGCTGTCCAGCAGGGGTTTGAGGTCAGTCGTGCCGTAGAACCACTGGATCTGGCGCCACACAAGGGGCTGCGCGGCAAACCCAGTAGGATAGGGGTGGCGGTCCTGCTCTGCGCCCGATGGTACCGGCACGAAGGCAATCGGCCAGAACTCCACCTGCGCGCTCACTGGTTGATTCTCGTTCATTTGGAGGTTAAAACTTTGACACAGCGCATCCACTCCATACCGCGCTGCGCCGCTACCAAAGCCCTTGGCCGCGCCGACCTCCACTGTGACGAGTTGTAGGCCGTTCCGGAGGTTGGAGGCACTGGCGGGTGCAGCATGATTCCGGACGACGACGTAGTTGCCTGTCTCGTTACTGAGCCAGGCGCCGTTGGACACCAGTATCTGCGTCTGGACAGTGCACTCGCGGCGTCCTGGGATCATCTCCACGTCCCGCATGGATCCTACCGACTCGATCTCCGTGAGATTCTCAGTCTGCTGCCAGGCAGGAAGCTGCGCCAGCATGTCGCCAAGAGAGGTCCCGGCGCTAACAGTAGGGTCTGTGATCTGTGTCGGTGGTACCAGCACGCTGCTCTGCGCCAGGACGCGTATATACCCCTGGTAGCCTACGCGATAGTGCGCCCCATCGTAGAGTGCCATATGATCACCTCAGAGTTTCAGCCGGCGGTCGGCCGCCGGGTAGAATTCCACCGCATCCTCAGACTCCCCACCACTCTCGCCGCAGTCCGCCACGGCAATCCATAGCGGGTAGACAAACCCGGCTGTCGTATAGTCGTGCAGCAGGTTCTCGCCCATCGTCAGTGACGTATTCTCCTGGATCGTCGCGATGGTGGCGACTTCCTGCGCCAGCCAGACCTCATTGGGCGGATCGCCAGTCCACTGGGTGACGAGCACCTTTTGGCCCACGGCGAACTGGGCTGTCGCGGCGACCGGGACGATCTTCTGCTCGGCGGCTGCGGTGCCGTTTAATGCCTCCGCACCGAGTACATAGGTATCGCCGACAGCGCCCCCATCGCCAGTGCCATTGATCACCTCTGTCAGCTCCTCGGTGCTATTATCGGCGCGCACACAGGTGATCGTGAGCGTCCAGTCGTCAGCGCCAATCGCGGTGACCCGAGCGAGGACGGCAGACTCGCTGGTGCGTGCCAGGTCAATGGACGAACCCGATACAAACTCCTCACCGTACTCTAAGCTGCCGAGTAGCAGTCCCGGTGCGCCCTCACCGGCATCGGCACGGGCGTGGATGGCCGCCGGTGCGAGTACATGAGGCCCGGCCCACTCCTGAAAAATCTCCGCCGCACGCAGATCAATTCGGACTCGCCGCCCCAGAAAATAGCTACTGAGATCGGCATACCCAAGATCCGTCACTACATAGGCGCGGAGAAGCGCCAGGAAAGCCTGCATCGTTGGCCACTGGCCATAGGGCGCCGCGAGGAAAGCTGCATCTAGATCAGTAGCCGCTTGGCCTTTGACGCGATTCTCAAACGGCTCATCCTGGGCCGCGTCCACGCGCGTCCACACATCAGTGCCGCCCTCGCATACCTGGACGGCAAGTTCCTTCTGGTAGGCCCATCTGTCGGCGATCCCGAGGATCGCAAGGTCCGGTCCTGTCAATGCCATAGTATTCACCTCGGCGGGCCTCTGCCCGCGAACAGTCTACGAAACAGCTAGGGCGTCGGCACCGGTGCTGGCCACAGACCGCTGCCAGGCGCCTGGTTGAATACGAGATGCGCGATATACCCCTGGTAGTGTGGCCAGTCGGCAGGGACGAGGCTGTAGCCACTGGGGACGACTGCGTACCACAGGATTCGCGTGGGGTTGTCGGGATCGGCAAAGGCACCCGCGACGCCCTCGTGCCGGAATATCCCGGCGGCCAGGGTGACTAAATCAGCGCTATCCTGAAACTGACGGCGCGTGATGCGCGGGCCTGGCCAGGCTGCCGTGACGTTTACCTGGATCTCGTTTTGCCAGCCGTGCGCAAACTCCGTGGTGCGAACGGCACCCGCGACCAGGATCACTGGCCACTGCGCCGGGTTGTCCGGGCTGGGCAGCTCCTCGCCCGCGAACTGGAAGCGCTTAGGCATGACCTGCGGTAGGCGTTCGGTGGGCACCAGTCCAACGGCCTGGACCAGCGCCGGCAGGTTCGCGCGGAGTATGTGCAGGACTGCCGTGTACACGTCGATCGGGCGGCCGACCAGCTGTAGGCGTTCCTGCAGTTCGTCGGTAGGAATCTCCCAGCTCATGCGAATCCTCCGGCATCCTCTACACGCTGCTGCGCTTCAGCGACACCCTGCCCAAATTGGCCTTCGGCGGCGCGGCGGCGACGCCAGGCACGATAAGCGGCACGGCGCCACGCGGTGTGCAGACGAGGCAGTACCCGGTGGGCAACAGTGCTCCATGGTCCATGTGCCTGCATTTTGATGGTCCCGTGTGCCAAGAACCACGCGTATGGCGCCCGGTTGCCGATCAGGACCGTCACGCCGCCTGCCCAGCGTAGAATACGCGTGTACCAGCTTTCGCGGAATGTCCCCGACTGCAGGTTGACGATGGACTGGTCCGAGACGCGACCACGCAGACCGGGGATGTAGGCGGCCTGGCCCATACTAGGGAGGCGCCTGGGACGACGCAACCGGGCCCACGAGGGCGCGCTTCCTCGCAGTCCATAGCCATAGGGGTGTCCCATTCGTCGAAGATCCTCGGAGCTATAGGGCCCCTCCGACATCAGGCGGCAGAGATCGTACCAGTCGGCGACGATCTGCTCGATCTCGTCTAGCTCGATCTCGGGCATGTAGCGCGTCCTCAGTAAGACCTTTTGAAGTGTGTCGCCATCGGGCGTACGGTAGACGTCGACGGACGGGTAGCCGATAGTCTCCATGTGTAGGGGCTCGGTGACGAGAGTCTCAGTCTCCCCAGCCCAAGGCTCCTCTTCATATGCTACTGGTCGCATTCCAGGCAGAGGCACGGGCCAGCGTTCCTCTTCCCCGCGCTCATAGACGGGATGGAGTCGACTCAAGAAGGTCCATTCGGCGATACGCATCTAGGCCTCCGGTGGCGCTATCGATAGCAGCCCCCGCACGGGCGTGTACCCCTCCGTGCCGGGCACAGGCCGCGGCGATCGGTAGTCCCCGCCGAGGAACCAGTAGACCGGCCGGTACTCATACCGGACCCCATAGATAGATCCTGGTTCGGGGCCGTCTGTCAGCCAGATGATCTTCCGTGTGGCCAGGTCCAGCCGCCAGTGCACGTCCTCCGTGTACTCGGCGGCGCTGTCTGCCACCGACAGGATCCTGACTGGGTATCGCTGCCCCAGCTGGTCCGTGCCACGCGCGATTCGCTCCATCTCGATCTGCGTACGCTCGACCAGAACCACTTTGTCCCAAGGGGCTAGTCGTACCTCGTCCGGCATTACTGTCAGCCACAGCTGGCCGACGTGAATCCACCCGAGTTCGGGGTGGAGTGCGTCTCGTTTCTGTTGGGCCAGAAGTCCTCGGCGAAGGCCTTCATCTACATATATGTGCCCGTGGTCGCTGTGGATGTCCTCCCGATCGCCGTCGAGGCCTAAACGCGGGTCGTAGGCGTCGGAGGGCATGGCCCGCAGCCAGCGGAACTGCTCCCCCATACGTCGGATGAGCTCGCGGTAGGCCTCGATACTGATCATAGGACACCAGCGACTATGGGTGTTTCGCGCGACTGGTAAAGCTCGACGAACGTACGGACACTCGTCTGCAGATCGGTGATCATATCGTGCATCCGCGTGAAATTCTGCGTGAACCCGTCCAGCGTCACACTGTCGGGCACCAGACGCGGAATGTCCTGGAGAAGTCTCCAGGCCGCATCACGACCTATACAGTCACGCACGTCGGCGAGTTCAGGGTCGGTATCGGCGTGTTCGAATCCGGCGCGGTAGTCGACCGCGATCAACTGGGGAACAGTATCCTGGGGCCACATGGATCGCCCCAGCACAGGCAGCCACATAGTAGCGCCGGCGGCAGCTACGGCGGGCGCCGCTGCGCCATAAGGCACAATCGTGATGATCCCGAGGCGCTTGTTTATGCGCTGCCAGGAGGCCGGGAAGGTAATAATCTGGTCGCCTCGCCGAAACTCCAGGCTGACTCGGATTATCTCGATGATCGGGCGCCACCGCAGCTGGATGCGGATAGGACGCGTGGAGCTAGCGCCGTGGAGCGTGTAGGCGTCATCGGCCAAATCGTACTCCTGCCCCTCCTGGGGGTAGGTGACGATCAGTGTTGGTTCGAGGCGCACCCGAGTGGTGCGCTGAAACCAGGCCTCCGCGGCGGCTATACGCTCGGCATAGGCGCGTGCAGCCTGCTCGGGGCCCAATTGATCCACGTAGCGGTCGAGACCACCTAGATGCGTACGAACGTCATCGGCGGTGATAATCATCGACAATCAGCTCCGCCAGCACACGTTTTGTGGCACCCTCCGGTACCTCGATACCACAGTCAGTGGCGATCTGCTGGAGTTCGGCCAGCGACCGACGCATCAACATACTGACGCTCCCGGTGGGCGCTGTCCGTACTGTGTCCTTGACTGGGGGCGCGACCCGTACTACAGCCTCGACTGCGTCCTCTGCGGGCGCGCCCCCTACTGCGTCCTGGACTGCGTCCTCGACTGCAGCCGCCGCGACCTCGTCAACTGGCTCGCTCACTGGTTCCTCCGGCTCCTCGTACAGCACGTATCGGTCAGGGAACTGCCGACAGTGCTCGATCTCCTGGGGCCGCAGGGGGATCGGTTCCGACAACGGCTCCGCGAATCGTGTCATCATGGCCACGATCCCGCGACACCAGCCGTCTGGGCCGAACTCGACAAGGGCATCGTTCATGACCAAGGACTGCCCCGCGTATCGCTCACTGTACACCCGCGTCACGATCACACCTCCAGTTTCAACACTGCATTGACGTTTGCGTACTCTGTCGA
>Ga0172377_10001804_pt1 | contig 21840 bp, 23 predicted proteins | sample Pumphouse3metaG_FD_119749 | JGI IMG/M metagenome (GOLD analysis project Ga0172377, IMG submission 119749) | Leachate microbial communities from a municipal landfill in Southern Ontario, Canada - Pumphouse #3 metaG | ecosystem: Engineered > Solid waste > Landfill > Unclassified | place: Canada...
AAATTTGCAAGATTACGGGTTGATGAGCAGGCGTACCGTGAAGAGATTATCCCTGATGCTGTACAGCAACTCTGCATGGTATTTGTTGGCAAAGGCAACAACGCTTCTTGTGCCGAGTCCATGGCCGCTTTGTGCACTGAAGGGGAGTCCGTTGTGGTCAAGGATGGTGTGTTCAGGACATGGGTTGCTCATTTCCAGCAACAATCGACCCTTCTGACGACAGGTAAAGTGGATGAATCTTGCGTGTCCTTGGGGGAGATGGGAGACGGCTTGAATGGCATTCTCCAAAAGGTTTGACACTACCAAGGCGAATTCAACTGAATCAAACGGGAGCTGCGTGGGGATATCGAGGTTGGTCTCAACCGGCACGCCACTTGCCTCCGCTTTTGCGATGTAATAGCCGATTGCCGCGTTCACCGCTTTGTTCTGGCAGTATACTCGTGTTTGCGGTATCGTGTGGGCCAGTTGCTGTTTGAGGTAGGTTCGTGCTTCTTCCAGTTCACCTTGATCCAGGAGATGGAGCAACATGCTGTTGAAATGCCGGCGGTCATGGGTGGCAAGGCTGTTCTGCTGGGCCACTTTGTCCATGAATTCCAGTCTATCAGCCATGATGGTGGCGGCTTGGGAGAGAAGGCCCCTTTCATGTTGCATGTTCAGGTTCTCCGTTTCCAGGGCATGCATGGCACTGAACCGTTTCAATGAATAGAAGACCGTTCCATAGGCTGCCGTGATGAGGAGCACCAGAAGCAACAGTGGCTCTCTTGCCGATACCAGGGTTTGCTGGATGTCAGCGGTCGCATAGAAATAGTAAGACAGGCTCAGGAAAATGCAGAAGATAAGGGCAGAGAAGATTGGCCAGTTCATGGATGCTGATTGGTAGAGGGGGAGCAGACGATGCTGGAACAGCAAGATGACCAGAAGATAGAGCACCAAACGAATTGCGGTATTGGCATAGCTCGGATGAGGGAAAAAACCGCAGAGATGAAAGCTGAGAATGACTATGCTCATCATGATATTGAGTGTGGTCAGGTAGTTGAAGGCCCATTGCATGGCATTCTCTTTCGACAATGGTTTCAAGCAGATGCCCAACACGATGAACATGATGAGGTTTGCACGTGAGACGGTGGTCAGGTCACTGTACAGATACAGATAGAATGTGGTGGTGAAGTCGGTAAGGAAGACGATGAGGGCCGCCAGGGCAGTGCTTCCCCGTCCTTTCGATTTGGTCAGGGTGAACAGGAGCAGCACGTTCATCAGTGAGGTAACGCTGCCTCTGAGCACATTGCTGATCAGATCCTGCATTGCTCGTTCTCTTTGGATGCCAAATAGTCGAGATAGGTATCCCTGACCTTGCGATAGTTCCTGGCGACTATGGGAACACTCTCTCCTGAACGAAGGGTGAAACGGGTTTGTGTGAACCCCTCGATGTAATCCATATTCACCAGATACGAGATATGGGGCCGGAGGAATCGCGTATCTTTCAGCAGCGACTCGATATGATTGGAAAAGGTGCCTTTTATGATTGTTGAGGTGACGTTTCGCTTGCCTGTCAACGTATAGACCGCATTATGGTTGTTGCATTCACAATAGAGGATTTCCGAGAATCTGAGGACCCTGATTCCTTCCCTGGTCTTGATGATGCAGGTTTTTTCCGTTCGGGTGTCCAACCTTGCCAAGGCTTGGAGCAGTGTCTTGCACAACTGATCCTTGTCAATTGGCTTGAGCAGGTAGTTGATGGGGTTTGCGGCAAAGGATTGCAGCGCAAAACCGGGTTCATGGGTGGCAAAGATGATGATTGCCTCCTCATCCCGTTTTCTGATGGCTTTTCCCACTTCCACCCCATTGATCATGGGCATGACGATATCCAGGATATAGAGATGATAGTGATGGGTTTCGCAGGAAGTCAAAAGTGCATCCGGATGATTGAACAGATGCAACGTTGCTTCGATTTGGTTGCTTTGACAGCATTGCTTCGTATAGTCAGCAATAAGGGCCAATTGGCCGGGATCATCATCGCATAAGGCAAAATCGAGCATACCGCATCCTTGTAGCAGAAACTATGATGTTGTGTGCCAAACTATAGCGAATAATCTGTCAGAAGTCTACGCAAAAATGGTGAGATGTAGGCCTGAAGTTGGACTGGGGGCCTTGAGCCCATTTGTGTTTGTTGGGAACACAAAAAAAGGCAAACCCTTTATAGTAAAAGGTTTGCCTAAAGTGCCCAGAAGAAGACTCGAACTTCCACGAGTGTGACCCCGCTAGGACCTGAACCTAGTGCGTCTACCAATTCCGCCATCTGGGCGCAGGCACAACTATAGAGTATTTGCGAAGGTTGTGTCAACATGGTTTTTCAAGAAATCAACACGGAAGCCTGTGCAATGACAGCATCCCCGGAGCCCAATTCGCCAAGGATGCCCTCTGCGGTTTTTGCCTTTACCGATACCTGGTGAAGCTCCAGGCCCAGCACGTTTGCAAGATTTTCCCGGATTGCCTCTATGTATGGCCGGAGCTTGGGACGTTGCAGAATGATGGTGGTGTCAATGTTTTCGATGCGGTGGGGAGGAAGCTCTTCGGTCAGGACCTTTTTCAGCAACTGTATGCTGTCTGCATCCTTGTAGGCAGGGTCTGTATCGGGAAAATGAGAACCGATATCACCTTTGGCAAGGGAGCCCAGAAGCGCATCGATGATGGCATGGATCAGGACATCACCGTCACTGTGGGCAGCCTCTCCCTTGTCACTGGGAATGACCACGCCCCCGAGAATCAACGTTCTTGCGCTTACCAGGCGATGCAGGTCCCAGCCGGTTCCGATTCTCACGACTTTTCTTGCTCCCTTCTCACCTCATCCATCGCCTGATGAAGAGCACGCGCTGCCTGTGCGCTGCGTTTGCCCTCTTCCAATGCACTGAGGTAGTCGGCAATTTGCTTTTCCGCCTCAGGTACATCTTCGATGTAGGTGATCTTCCTGTTTTCCCGATCTCCCTCGCACACCCCGACATTCAGGCCAAAGTCAGTGAAGATCTCGGTATCATCAACATAGGGCGTGGTGCTGTCCTTTGCGGCCTGGTGGGCCTCCCAAATTTCAGGATAGCGGAATATCTGCGGGGTTTGCACCCCAACGGTGTGGGAACGATCGATATGGGCCTTGATCATCCCATTGTTGTCAATGGTCTTCAGGGCATCCGTGGCAGGCAGTGCGGGCACCGCACCCTTGAACACGGTTGCCGTGGCAAGCGTCCTGATCACCAGATCCGGTGTGACGAAACAACGGGCCCCATCATGGATGGCAATGTATTGGACACCAAGTGCCATGGTGGAGAGCATCTTCAGTGCGTTGTAGACCGACTCCTGGCGGCTCTTGCCTCCCTTCACGAGGATGATGGGCACCAAGTTCTGTTGCAACAGGTCCTCAAGCGCAACTGCGCATTGGTCTTCCATCCCCTCGGGATAGGTGACCAGGATGGCACAACAGTTGGGAACTTGCAAAAAGGGGAGAATGGAACGATAGAGAACCGTATGCCCATCAATCTGCAAATACTCTTTTTTCACACCCAGTTGCTTGGTTGTATTGAACCGCTCACTGCTGCCTGCAGCGGTGACGATGACAGCGTGTTGGGGAAAGGCCATGCTACTTCTCCAGCTTGGAGAATACGAGCATCTCGATCTCCTTCTTGTCTTTTTTCAAAGAGAACGAGGTTTCATCGATCAGCAGGCGCAAAGCATTGTCGTACAGCTTGCGTTCCTGAACCGGAAGTTCCTTGATCTTGCTGCGGTGGTAGAGGGCCTGCACCACCTTTGCGATGGATGCAATCGATCCCTGCTTGAGCAGATCGACATTCATCTGGTAGCGGGCCTTCCAGTCTACAGGCATCGGCTCATACTTGCTGGAGATGGAATCGATGGCAGCCTGTGCTTCTTTCTGCTCCACTATGGGCCGTATCCCCATCTCTTTTGATTTTTCCACAGGAATCATAACCGTCATGTCAGAGATATCAAGGTAGATGACGTAATACATCACAACTGCACCTCTGAACGTTCGCTCTTCGATGCGTTTGATGACGCCTACTCCCTGAAGGGGATATACTACATGTTCCCCAACGGCAAATTGTACTTTTTCCTGCGGTAAATCCATAGCGCAAGTATATCCGATTTTTTCCTTTAAAACAAGGCGACTCATTGCAAACTCTTCACTCCTTTGGATAGCCTCTTCGCAAGAAAATGCAGTATAGTGGGGCCATGAAACACAACATCAGACGCTGTGGGGTGCTCATGCACCCGACTTCCCTGCCTTCCACCCATGGAATCGGCTCCTTGGGAGACGAGGCTTTTGCATTCATCGACCTCCTGAGCCAGGCTCAGGTCAGACTCTGGCAGATACTTCCCCTTGGCCCCACCGGCTATGGGGATTCTCCCTATGCCGCCCGTTCCTCCTTTGCAGGCAATGAGCTCCTTATTGATCTGAAGAGCCTCGCATACGACGGTTATCTTGATGTGGAGGATGTTCTTTTTGCTCCCACGTTTCCCCTTGACCGCGTAGATTACGGAAACGTGCGCTCCTACAAGGAGCCCCTCCTTGAGAAGGCTGCAGATCTTTTCCTTGCTGAAGCAGAAGAGACGGAACGAGCTGCATACGAGGCCTTTGCCAACGATAATGCCTGGTTTCTTGATGATTATGCCCTCTATCAGGTGTTGTGCCGCGTATACAATGACTCCCGCTGGTTTGAAGTCTGGCCTGCTGAACTGAGACTGCGGGACCCTGCTGCTTTGGATGCAGTGGGAAAGCAGTACCAGAAGGAGATTGAGCGGATCAAGGTCCAGCAGTATTTCTTCTTCACCCAATGGGCCAAGCTCAAGGCCTACGCCAATGCCCATCAGGTCCAGATCATCGGGGACATCCCCATCTTTGTCGCTCCCGATAGCGTCGATGCTTGGGCGAACCGCCATCTCCTGAAGATGGACGAGGAGGGGAAGCAGACCGTATCGAGCGGAGTTCCCCCCGATGCATTCTCCGCTGACGGCCAACTCTGGGGAAACCCCGTATACGACTGGGATGCACACCGCAAGGAGCACTTCAGTTGGTGGATCAAGCGCATTGAGCAGACTCTCAAAAGCTGTGATATCATCAGGATTGACCACTTCCGTGGCTTTGCCGCCTATTGGGAAGTGCAGCGGGGCGAGAAGACGGCAATGAACGGGACGTGGGTGAATGCTCCCGGACAGGAGCTGTTCGCTGCCCTGAAAGAGAAACTGGGGAATAATCTTCCGATCATCGCTGAGGACCTTGGGGTCATCACCGAGGACGTGGAGGAGCTGCGTGACACAAACAACTTCCCAGGCATGAAAATCCTGCAGTTCGCCTTCAATGTGGAGAACGGCATGCTGGATGCAACCAATGCCTACTTGCCGCACAACTGCCAGTACAACAGCGTCATCTATACCGGAACACATGACAACAATACCAGCCGCGGTTGGTATGAGAGTCTGGATGGCCTCACCAAGGATCTGGTTCGCAGATACCTGGAGTGTCCGGACGACCAGGTGGTGTGGCAGCTGATCAGGCAGATGCTGCTCTCTTCCTCAAAGGATGCCATCCTTCCGATGCAGGACTGGCTGGAACTGGGTCAGGAGGGGAGGATGAACATCCCCTCAACCTGTGGCACCAGCAACTGGAGCTGGAGGGCAAAGAGCCTGCATCTCGATGCATGGCGAATCGATCGGCTCCGCTCCCTCATTGAGTTGAGCGGAAGAACCGGAGCCTAAAGCAAGGTGACCAAATGGGCGAGCAGGCTGGCAAGATCGGCCTGCTCGATCTGTTTCTGGATATCCCCGATCGCCCCAATATCGTAGGCAACGCCTGTCAAAGCCTTTGCTGCCCGTTCGGCCAGCGAGGTATCCAAGGCATCGGTGTACAGCTTCACCTCGGTTATCACTCCCTTCACCACCTGCAGGTGGAGCGTGACCTCTCCCCAGTCGAAGCGATGGGTGAAGGAGTGGGAAAATTGGGGTGTCTTTTCCAGGATCAACGAACGGTCTCCGAACAGCCGATAGTTTGTCTGCGCTTGCTCAAGCGCAGCAAAATCGACGGTTTGGACCTCAGTCGGGCCATACCGGCGGATGAAGGTTTCGATGAGGGCCTGCTGGACCAGATCACTGGAGATATCGCCTCTGGCTTCAGCAAGGTTCCCAACCCTCGAGGAGACCGACTTCACCGCTTTTGAGGAGAGCTTGGTGGAACTTGGGGTCAGATACTGACCCATCACCGAAAGATCGCTCTGTATCAGAAGTGTGCCGTGATGGCAGAACTTGGTGGCTGTCGTCTGGAACGCGTTGCCCGAGACCTTTTTGCCCTGGATGAGGATATCGTTGCGTCCCGAGAGCTCGCACTCGATGCCCAGAGAGGAAAGTGCTTCCAGGATGAGGGAGAAGTTCTCTTCCTTGCTGCTGGTCTCCTTGTTCCCTATCAGCGTAAAACAGAGGTTGCCGCGGTCGTGGTAGACTGCCCCCCCGCCGCTATGGCGGCGCACCAACTGGACCTGTTTTTCTTCCATTCGCTGGAGATTGCACTCACTGAAAGGATTCTGGTAGCGCCCGATGACGATGCAGGGGTCATTCTCCCAGAGGTAGAGCACATGGTCGTAGTCGAGGGTGAGCAGATACGCTTCCCCTGCCAGATTGGCAGCACAGTCGTGTGATTCAGCTACGTAGATTGCGTTCTTCATGTGCATACTTTACTTGCCTTGGCGGTACTATGCTATACTCCATTGCATGAATATCATCCTTTTTGCCAGCTTGGAAGCAGAGAATATCCTGGATATGTCCGATGAACGGGCCCAGCACATCAGAAAGGTGTTGCGGCTCAAGGAAGGAGACACCTTCGGGGCCGGCATCGTCAATCAGGGAAAGGGAACGGCCACCATCACGCGCATCGACGAAAAGGAAGTGGCATTCTCCTTCGTGCAGGATGAGACGAAAGGGACAAGCCTCTACCCGGTGACGCTTCTGGTCGCCCAGGTCCGCCCGATCTGCATGCGCAGGATCTTGCGCGAGGCTGTGAGCCTTGGGGTGGAGCGGATCATGCTCACCCAGACGGAAACCGGGGAGAAATCCTATGCCCAGGCAAATCTCTACACCAGCGGGGAGTACCGCTCCATCCTTCTCGATGGGGCGATGCAGAGCGGGGAGTGTGCGGTAAGCGAGGTGGTCTTTGCCTCATCGGTGAGGGATGCCCTTGCAAAGCTTGGGCCCGACTCCACCAAGATTGTGCTGGACAATGTGAGACCCGGTACTCCGCTTTCAACGCTTTCTCTCACTGCTCACCAGGAAGTGGTGCTGGCCATCGGCGGTGAACGGGGTTTCACCGATGCCGAGCGGGATCGCTTTGCAGACGCGGGCTTTTTGTTTGCTTCCCTGGGGTCACGGATTCTCAGGACAGAAACTGCCTGCAGTGCGGGTGTGGCCGTCCTGCTGGGACGAATGGGACTGCTCTGACTTGTTGCATGAGTGGGAGGAATCAAGTACCATGATTGCCAGCATTACAGACGTTGGGAGGAATTGAAATGGCGCATTGCATCGTACCTGCAGCAGAAGAGATCCTGGACAAGGAGTTTGCGGTCCTCGACCACGGGTTTGTCCGACTCGTAGACTATCTGGGCAGTGACGAACGCATCGTACAGAGTGCGCGTGTCTCCTACGGTAGTGGCACCAAGACCTACCGTCAGGACAAGGGCCTGATCAGTTATCTCCTGCGCAACGACCACACCTCACCCTTCGAACAGGTGAACTTCACCTTCCATGTGAAGATGCCCATCTTCGTTGCAAGGCAGTGGATCAGACACCGCACCGGGCGGGTGAATGAGATCAGCGGCCGCTACAGTGTCATGACTGACCAGTGCTATCTTCCCGATCGCGAGCATATCAATTTCCAGAGTGAGGACAACAAGCAGGGAAGGGCTGAGGGTGCTGTCGACGAGGTCTTGGCTGATCAGGTGCTTTCCTTGTTGTCTGAAGACCAGAAGCGCAGCTACGAAACCTACCAGAAACTGCTGGACCTGGGTATTGCCCGTGAACTGGCCCGTGTTGACCTTCCGTTGAGCATGTATACCGAGTGGTACTGGCAGATGGACCTGCACAACCTCTTCCACTTCCTTCAGTTGCGCCTTGATGCACACGCCCAGTATGAGATCCGCGCCTATGCACAGACCATCCTGGAGATGGTCCGGCTGGTCTGCCCCATGGCTACCGAAGCGTTCGAGGAACACAAGAGGGGAAGCAAGACGTTCAGCTCGAGTGAGCTCGATGCACTCAAATGTATGCTCAAGGGTGAGGGCAATCCCCTTACCGGTCGTTCTTTGGAGTTGTTTGAGCAGAAGCTTTCCTAGAGCGCTTGTATTCGCGTTTGCTCATTGGCCTTGGAGGTACCTCAGCTCGTGAGAGCAGGACTTCCGGGTTGGCCAGCAAGTCCTGGAAGAGCTTGATGGACTTGGTGAAATAGAAGCCGTCGGTGATGCGCTCGTCGACGGTGAACCCCACCTCCATCGTATCCCGTCTCATAAGACGCCCGCCCTCCTGGTGGTGGCTTCGTTTGAGCACCCCCATGGTGACAAATACGCTTGTTGTTCCCCACTCGTACAAATGGTGATGGGGGCTTCCCCCTCCCAGCCCAATGCTGCCCATATTGCTGACAAACAGGCTGGTATGCAGCCCGTCTGCATCACGCAGTGCTTTCGGGGCCTTCCCATGCCGGTCCAGAAGGCTTGCCGTCCCGACCACCAGCCGGATGATCGGACGGGGAAACTTGAGGAAGAACAGGATTGCCTTGTCCGTGAAGTTGCTTGAGGCGGGCTTTCTCTGCTCCTCGATGGCCGCATTGATTATTTCTGAAATCTCATCGAGGGTCATATCCTCTCGGAAGTAGAGCGGCATGCTGTGCTCGGGAGACTCGTCGCTATAGTCCTCTTTCACCACAAAATTGATGGAGAGATCCTTGCGTTGCCAATGCTGGTAGTGGGAAACGAACCTGTTCAGCTCAGGCCTTAAGGTTATGGTGCGCAGGAGAGCGGCAAGAAAGACCTCGAATACACGGTAGGAACGCCCTTGTGGGGTCTTGTTGTGCTTGATGAATTCGACTGTACCGGTCAGATCGAGCACCATGTTCTGGTAGACCAGCGATTCACACCTTTTGGGCATGATGTAGGGAAATATCTGTTTGTAAGGTGCCAAATCATACACACGCACCGCATCATTACGTCTGCTCATCAACTGCTCCACTCGATGGGATGGGATTCGGTTTGAGTGTAGCGCGCTTGGGCAGAGAGCTCAAGCACAAAAGCAAATCCGGGTTTTCATTCTTGGTTGTGCTCTCTCTTATTGAGTTCTGACAGGTACGACTGCCGCATGGCTGCCTCAAATGCCCGGTCGTTGGGATAGCTGTACCCGAAGGTGGGTTCCCAGAGGGAGGGATCCTCCATGCAGAGGTAGAAGAAGGGAGAGCCCTGCTTCCAGGAGGCGGGGAACCTGTCGTAGGCAAAGCCAAAGAGTTTTTGCTTTGTTTCCAAGGGATAGGAGTATTTGCCGGCAGTGAGGGTAAGATCCATGTCAAGGATCCTGGTTTTTCGTTGCGAACTGCGCAGTTCGCGCAGTACTGCCTTCGTGAATGTGAGGGTTCCAAGGCTGAACATCATCAGGTCCTCAGGTTCGAAACGGGAGACAATCGTATCGATCAGGGAGCCGTACTCGTCCTCCCAACCGGAGAAATGGACCATGGGATGGAGGTGGAAGCCGATGAGAAGGCCCTTGTCCCGTGCACGCTGGGCGGCCTCAAGACGTTGGTCCAGCGTTGCTGTCAGATGTTCTTCCTTTGCGATGATCGTCTCAGCATTCAGCGACCAGGTCGGGACCATATTCAGCGGAAGGTTGAGATCCAGGTAATCGGTTCGCTTGCTCTTGGTCTTCAGTTCGATGATCAGGTTTGGATGCTTGCGTGCAAATCCCGAGAGGGCATCGAGCGTGCCGTACTCATTGCCCCAGAGCAGCGAGTCACTGCTCTGCCCAGTTCCGATGTGCCAGGTTCCCTCTTCCAGCTCAAGGGAGGAGAGCCGTTGGCCAAGGTTTTCCACTACCCGTATCTCATGACTGTTGTAGAAGGACTGGATGGAACAGTAGGAGCAACCGAAGGCGCACTGCTGCACGACATCCAGGGTCTTGAGATTGCAGCACCGCGTTTTCTCACCCTCTACGGGACAGGGACAGCGGCCCATCAATGTGTCGGAGGAGACGAAGAGGCTCTTGTACTTGTCCGGCATCCGCTCTTCGGGCATGAAATCAGCGTAGTCTGTGGGCTTTTCCCGTTCAGCTTTCATCTGCTTCAGATGGTTGGAAAAGAGTTCCCGCCCAGATTTCTCCTCATCGATCCACTCACTGATGCTCCCCTTGTCCCACATGCGGACATCACAGGCGTTCTCGATGATCTGGCGTTGTTCCTGGTAGCTGAAGTGGTGTCGTCCGAAGAGTCCTGCAAGGTATGCTTGGTCTTCGGACGGAAGACTTGAAAAAAGGGGGTGGTCCATGCTCGCCATTGTAGCCATTGTGGATTGCCAAAACAAGGGGAGGTGGCTATGCTCTAAGGACGATGGGCAAGAAGCAGGAGAAGAAGGTATATCAGACCACCTCGAGCATCGAGAGCTTTGGCACCGAGGTGGCAGAAGGCATCAATCCTCACGAAATGGCGAGGCAGATGCCCCATGCAAGCGGTGTGTACCTCATGCGCGATGAGAAGGACACCATCATCTATGTGGGCAAGGCCAAGGATCTGAAGAAGCGGGTAACCAGCTACTTCCTGGCGAATCGCAGTCCAAAGACTGCTGCATTGGTCCGCAAGATTGCCCGCATCGAGCACATCATCACCGGCAATGAGTATGAGGCCTTGGTTCTTGAGAACAACCTCATCAAGAAGTATTCTCCACACTACAACATCTCCCTCAAGGATGGGAAAAGCTATCCGGTGATCCGTATCACCAACGAACGCTTTCCCAAGGTTTTCAAGACCCGGCGCATCATCGATGACGGTTCCTCCTACTATGGACCCTATCCTGATGGGAGCAAGCTTGAGCTCTACCTTGACCTGATAGCCAAACTCTTTCCGCTCAGGCGCTGCGGAACTCCGCTGAGAATGCGGGAAAAGCCGTGTCTCTACTACCATATCGGACTGTGCAGCGGGCCTTGTGCAAACCTTGTCAGTGAGAAGGAGTACCAGAGCTCCATCACCGCAGTAAAGAACTTGCTGGAGGGAAGAACCGAGGCCTTGGTTGCCCAGCTTGAGGGCCAGATGCTTCAGGCCAGCAAGGCGATGAATTTTGAGGAAGCTGCCATCAAGCGGGATCAGATTGCTGCAATCAGGGCGATCGAAACAGGGCAGCAGGTACAGGACTTCACCCAGGAGAGCCGTGACTATGCTGCCATTGAGATGCGTGGGCCCTTGTGCACCATCAGCCTGATGCAGATGCGCAGCGGCCAGCTCATCGGCCGTGCCCTGTATCGTGGGGAAACCTTTGGTGATGAGACAGAGACCCTGCTCAACTTCCTTGTCCAGTACTATGCCGATGGCCTGAAACTGCCGCAGTTCCTCTATGTCTCCCATGAGATAGATGTCGACCTGATCAGGCGGTATTTCACCGAACAGCTCGGTGGTCGGCTGGAAGTGAGCCTTCCTTCCGATGGGAAGCACTTCAGGATCCTGAGGATGGCCCGTGAGAATGCCACCAGGGATGTGGAGAAGCGCCTCAAGAGCAGGGACAATACTCGTGCGATAGAGGAACTGGCTGAGATTCTGGGCCTGTCTGCTCCCCCTTCCTTGATCGAGGGCTTCGATATCGCCCACCTGGCCGGAAAATATACGATTGCCTCGCTCATTTCCTTCCGTGATGGCAATCCCGACAAGCCGAACTACCGCAGGTACAACATCAAGAGCCTTGAGGGAAAGATAGATGACTATGAGTCCATCCGTGAGGCGGTGGCCCGCAGATACTCCAAGATCCTGAACGAAAACCTGGAAAGGCCCGGACTTCTGATCATCGATGGTGGCAAGGGGCAGGTCAACGCTGCCCGGCAGATTCTTGATGACCTGGGGATGTTCGAGATTCCCATCATCGGGCTGGCCGAACAGTTTGAGACCATTGTGTTTGATGATGAGAGGGAGGACCTCCAGCTCCCTGAGGAGAGCGAGGCACTCCGCTTGGTTATTGCTGTCAGGGATGAGTGCCACCGTTTTGCCACCAGCGCAAACCAAGCTGCCCGCAGCAAGGAGGCTTCTTTCCGCCTCTTGGAATCAGTCGAGGGCATCGGAAAGAAGCGCAGTGAGCAACTGATGAAACAGTTCGGCAGTCTTGAGGTACTGCTCAGCAAGAGCGCTGAGGATTTGGCAAAGGAGAGTTCGCTGCCACTTTCGGTTGCGCAGCGGCTGCTGAAGCAGCTTAGCCTCTAGCCGAAGGTTGCAAATGAGGCCTCATGCATCGGTTTGCCCTTGCCCTTGATGATGCGATAGAGCAGGCGCTCAAGCATCAGCGTTGCCAGCTCACTGCCGGCTTCCTTGACCTGGATATCCGCCTCAGCGAGCAGTGCAATGATGCTTCTGAGGTCATCTGTTTCGTAGTTCTGAAGCCCCGCATGATAGGTACTCTTGTCCTTGGGCTTGCGGATCGGGCAGCTCTTGAGCTGGACCTGTGCCTTTGCAAACGCCTCGGATTCACTGAAGCCGGCTTCCCGCTCCTCCTGGATGGAGAGCAGGCGCCTGAACTGCCACAACAGACCGCTTACCAAGAGAATGGCTGTCTGGCTGTCCCCGCTTCCCAGAATGACATGCAAGGAAGAGAGACTTTTCTTCAGATCCCCCTCAGCCAGGGAAGGGAAGAGGGTGAAGGCATCCTCCTGGCGACTATGGAAGACATAGGTCTCCACATCATCCTCATCAATGGGCCGGCTCTTGTCGGAAATTTGCCAGAAAAGGCCGAGCTGGTTGCAGATGGTCCTCAGCTCCTGGGTGTTGTCTTCGGTAAGCTCAATGAGCAGATCGACCGCATCTCCCTTGATAGAGAGGCCCATCCGGCGGAAGTGGTTGCGGATCCATTCCCCTTTCTGGCTTTCCAGCAGATCGTAGAAAGTCTTGGTGTTCTGTTTGCTCACACCCTTGCTGATCTTTGCCGAAACGGAGAGCTCGCTTGAGATGATGACCAGGGTGGCTGTGTCCACTGGGTGCGCCAGATACTCTGCCAGGCTCGAAACAAGCGATGCGTTGGCCGATTCGGCTTGGCTCAGGATGACCAGACGGTGATCGCTGAAGAGTGAGTTGTTGTTCAGGACCGTGAAAATCTCCCCATTCTCCGTCTCGAAAGGGTAGAAGCGGGACAGCTCTATCTCCGGGCCGAACTCTGTGCGCAACAGGGCCCTGATATCCTTGAGTTCTTGTTCTTTTGCCCCGGTCTCAGGCCCGAGGAGCAGGTAGGCACGTGCGCTCATGAGTAGCTTCGGATCAAGAGATGGAGCTTGCCATGAATCTTGCAGGAACGGGTGATGATGGGCCCCATGGTGGAATTGGCAGGTCTCAGCTCAATGTTGCCGTTGGAAGGGTAGTAGTACTTGAGGGTGATTCCCATATCCTCCTCTCCAACGGTTGCAGCGACGATGTCACCGGTATCGGCAACCTCGCACTTGCGAAGGATGGCGATGTCCCCATCAAAGATTCCTTCCTCGATCATGCTCTCCCCACGGATGCGCAAGGCAAAGTAGGTGTTGCGGGTATTGCGCAACATGGTTGCGGGAAGACTGAGCAGATACTCGGTATTCTCCTCGCTCATCAGCGGTGCTCCCGCTGCGATGGAACCGATGAGGGGAACGTGGATCATCTCCTCACGGGGAAAGAAATCGGAACCGATCACCTCGATGGAGCGGGAGATGCCGCTCTTGGTCTTGATGACCTGTTTTGCTTCCAAGGCCTTCAGATGATCGTGGGCAGCCTTCACAGAGAACGCAAAGTGGTCTGCGATATCGCGCACAGAGGGAGCGTAGTTATTCTCCTTGATGAAGGCGCTGATGAAGGTTGCAACATCCTTTTGCCGCTGGGTAAGCTCACGCATCGTTCACTCCTCGAACCTGTTTTCAAACAGGGTCTGGATGGCATCCGCCATCTGCTGTTCGTCGGGACCCTCACAAATCATGGTGATGGTACTCTGGTGAGTGGCTCCCAACGTGATGATCCCCATGATGGATTTGCCGTTTATCTTCATGCTCTCCTTTTCCAGGTAGAGCTCGCTTTGGTATTTGTTCGCTGTCTTGACAATTGAGGCCGCCGGCCTGGCATGGATGCCGGCGCGATTGTAGACTTTCAGTTCCCTGGTAACCATCAGAGTGTCTCCTCGTTGATATAGTACATTTTTCGTGCAGATTCGCTTTCCAACCACTTCAGGACGCTCTGATCGAACTCCTTCGCAGAATAATAGCCGAGTTTCTTCAACCGCTCATTTCTTGCGGCAGTCTCAATGATGACCGGGATGTTTCGCCCGGGTTTGACGGGTATGACAACCTTGGGGATGTTGATGCCGAGGTAGGTATCTTCCATCGTGGATTCTCCCACCCGGTCGTAGTTCTTCTGAGAATCCCACGGCTCAAGGTGGATCGAAAGCTGGACTTGCTTGCGGTCCCTGATGGCCCCGACCCCATAGAGGTTCGCCAAGTTGATGATGCCCAGACCCCGGATCTCCATATGGTGGGCAAGCAGCGGATTCTCTCCCATGCCGATGAGGTAGTTGTCACTGATGTTGCGCAGTTTCACCGTATCGTCACTGATCAGGCGGTGTCCCCGTTCGATCAGCTCAAGGGCCGTCTCACTCTTTCCGACCCCGCTTTCGCCGGTGATCAGAACCCCGATGCCATACACTTCGACAAATACCCCGTGGATGGTTTGGGTTGGGGCAAACACCTCGTCGAGGGTCTGGTACAGACGTCGGGAGAAGTCGGAGGAGAGCAGGTCGGTTTTCAGGATGGAAGTGCCCGACTCCTCAGCGAGTTCTATGATTTTCGCGCTTGGGTCACCACCGTCACAGAAGACGCAGCAAGGGATATCGTAGCTGAACAAACGCTCGATGCTTGCAAGGTTCTGCTCTGCTTCCAACTTGTCCAGATACACCTGCTCTCCACGTCCGAAGACCTGGATGGAGTTGTTGCTGAACTCATCGAAGAACCCGGAAAGGGGAAGGCCGGGTCTGCTGATCTTGCTGGTGGTGATCTTCCTGGATAATCCGGTACGCCCGGCAATGCAGCTCAACCGAAGGTGGTTATGTTGTTTCAGGTCCAGATCCAATAGTTCCAGAACAGTAAAATCGGGCATCTGCAACTCCTTGTTCGCCCTCAAGGCAACTCCTGTTTTACTATACAATTGTTGGTGGTCTTTCGCAAGGGGAATATGGCGGCATAAGTAAAATGCTAAGGATTTGATTCTTGAGATGCATAGCTATTAAATAATTATACAGAAATGAATTAAAAATAACCAAAAGAGTAGGAAAAAAAGCAAGTGACAATTGTCCATTGACGATTGGCAATCCAAGCCTTATCCTTAGTGTATGACCATAGTCAAAGGAGGGCTTATGAATTTGACTGTCAGAGGCATCCGTTACAACCCAAGCGATGAGACCCGTGAGTTCCTGGACAAGAAGCTCCAGAAGCTGCAATTTGCCGAAGGGTACCTGCACGATCTGGACATCGTAATCACTCGTGAGACCGAGGGACAGGGATACCATTTGGATGCAAAGATCCACTTCTCTTGGGGCACCATCAAGATGGTCAGCTATGATTGCTACGAGCTGTACGAAGGCATTGAGTTGATTACCGACAAGATAGAAGCCACAGCTCGAAAGGAGAAGAGCAAAATCAAGGAACATTGATGCGAAAAAGTAGATACCGAGGGGCGCGAAAGCGCCCCTCTTGCTATTGGTCGGCTAGTTGGTGCCTCGGACGAATGACGGGTCGATGTTCAGCTCATTGCGATACTTGGCCACCGTACGACGCGCCACCGAAATGCCTTTTTCCTTGAGGATATCGGAAATCTTCTGGTCCGAGAGGGCTTTCTGGCCCTGATGCTCCTCCAGAATCTGGCGGATGGTCTCCTTTACTGCTTGTTTGGAGAGCTCCGCCCCCTCGTCTCCGACAGCATTGCTGAAGAGTTTCTTGATCGGGATGATCCCCCAATCGGTGTCGATGTACTTGGCCGTAGCAATACGGCTGATGGTCGTCTCATGGACTCCCAACTGCTCTGCGACCGCCTTCTGCGTCAGGGGTTTGATGTACTGCGGTCCGAAGAGGAAATACTCCTGCTGTTCCTGCAGGAGAATGTGGGCTACCTTGTAGAGCGTCTGGTTTCTCACCTGCACCTGGAAAATCAGAGCATTGGCACTCTTGATCTGTTCCTTGATGTACTGCTGGGCCTTCTTTGACTCATCCGAACTGCCAAGGTCCTCGGCAAGGCCTTCAAACTCAGTGTTGATCGCAAGGTCGGGCAGGGATGAGTTGTTCATCCTCAACACCAGTTGCCCTTCCTCGTTCCTGATCGAAAGATCGGGAATGACATACTGTTCGGGACCGCTGGAGAAGCTCTGTCCGGGGAACGGGGTGAGTGTCTTGAGGAAGGCGTAGAGCTCTTCCAGCTCCTCAACCTCTATGCCCAGGTTCTTCGCCACCTGTGCTTGCTTGTTTGCCCGCATCAGTTCCAGGTTGTCCTCAACCAATGCCGTGAAGTGCTTGAGGTCTTCCGCCCCGATTCCCTTTGCCTGCGCCTGGAGAACCAGAGATTCCCTCCAGTCCTTGGCACACACCCCGGGGGGATCGAACTGACGGATGAGATGCAGAAGATGAGGCAGGTGCTCTGCTTGCTTCTCGGTGAGGATGTCATTCGGATTTTCACGGAAGAATCCATTTGCGTCGAGATTGGTGATCAGGATTTCTCCCACCCGATAGGCCTCCTCGGAGAGCTGTTCGCAGCCCAGTTGGGAGAGCAGGTGTTCCTGCAATGTCTCTTCAAGGGAGAGGGCATTCTCCATGAACTTCTGCTGGCGATCACTCGCTTCATAGTCATAGCCGCCTCCCCGGTCACTTCCGTAACTCGAGGAGTCGGAGTAGGTGTCGTCGACACCGCTGGTTTCGCGTCGTTGTTTCTCCTGGGCAAAGTGCTCATAGCTGACATCCCAGGAGGAGGGCAGCTCAAGGGCTGGATTCGACTCTATCTCCGCCTTGATCCTTGCCTGCAACTCGGTAAGCGGAAGGGCCATCAGCTCAAAGGACTGGAGCAGTTGGGGACTGAGCTTGAGCTGTTGTTTTTGGCTGAGGGAAAGATTTGGTGAGAATTCCATCATGCATCCCCCTCAAAGTCTTGCCCGAAATAGATGTCTTTGGCTATCTGGTTGGAAAGCAGTTCCTGCCTTCCACCCGACACAAGAATGGTGCCTGCATTGATGATGTGTGAGCAGGAGGTGATCGAAAGGGTATCGCGCACATTGTGGTCGGTCAGCAGGATGCCGATGCCCCTGCCTGAGAGTGTTTTGATCAGTTGCTTGATCTCATAGACGGCTTTCGGATCGATTCCTGCAAACGGTTCGTCGAGGAGCAGGAACTGTGGGTTCGAGGCCAAGGCACGGGCTATCTCGGTTCTTCTGCGTTCCCCTCCGCTCAGCGTGTATCCTTTCTGCTTGCGCACTTCCTGGATACCAAACTCATCGAGCAACTCCTCCACACGCGCATCCTGTTCCTGCTTGCTCAGGTCCCTGCGAGTCTGGGCCACCAGACGGATGTTGTCCTCGACACTGAGCTTACGGAAAATAGAGGGCTCCTGGGGAAGGTAGGAGAGCCCCTTCTTGGAACGGATGTACATCGGCACGTCAGTGATGTCCTCCCCATTGAGGAGAATGGTCCCTTGCTTGGCCTTCAGAAAGCCGACGATCATGTAGAACGTGGTGGTCTTTCCCGCTCCGTTGGGTCCGAGCAAGCCGATGACCTCCCCTGAGTGCATCGAGAACGAGATGTCTTTCACCACCTCTTTCTTTCCATAGGATTTTGCAAGATGCTGTACTTCGAGGAGGCTCGTGAACCGATTATCCATTGATGACTCCCTTGATCGTTCCATCCATGGAAATCTGTTCCGTATCGAGGTCAACGGTGATCCGCTGGGCCTCGTAGCGGTCTCCCGCCCAATCGATGGTGGCATTTCCCCCAAGTTCCAGGGTTCGTTTCTCCCGTTCCAGCTGCAGCGAGTCGGCTTTGCAAGCCATGACGCCGCTGTCGGTATGCTTGTAGAGTCTTACCTGCACCTGCAGGAGCACAGACCCTTCATCAAGGGAAAACTCCAGGAAGAAGGCAGTCGCCTGCACTTCATTGGTGAGGTCCTCTAGTTCAAGATAGCCGTCTACGACCACCAGCTCTTCCTCTCGGTCATAAAAGAGATTGTTGCCCAACAGTGTCACCCCGCGTTCATCATCGTTGAGCGTGACAGCTCCTGTACACGAGACGTAGCGGAACTCCTCTCCCGAAAGCTCAATGGAGTCGGCAGTGAGGGTGAGCGTACCGCTGGTAATTTCCGCACCGCCAGAGAGCGAAATGCTTTGGTACCCCTCCTGCATCTGCATGCGGGTCGATCCTCCACTGAACCGTATCGCTTCTGCAGACAGGAGTGCGGCGGGGATACACAAGAACAGTACGAATGCAGAGACGAGTTTCCTCATAGCACGATCACCCCTTCCTGCAACTGGGTGAAGGAGACATCGCCGTCCCTGAGCTGGATATCCAGGCCTGTTCCCCGAATTGTCTTGTTCCCTTCAAACTGGAGGGTGACCATCTCATCCCCAACACTGAGCAGGTGTTGCTGCTCGTGGTGCCAGACAAGGTGCTCTGCTTCTACGAGAAGCTTGTCCGAGGGCTTTTCGACCTGGATGGAACCGGTAAGCTCAGCGTCATAGCTGATGAGGTCAACCTCAGCCCTCTTGGCTCTTCCTTGGAGAAGCAACGTGCCGTCAGCACGTGTTTGGGTGAAGGAAAAATTGCTGAGGATTGCTTTGTTTGTGGCATCATACAGGGATATCTCAGAAGCAGTGACCGAAAGCGGTTCGTTGTCACCACGATCGAGGCGGTAGGTTGCATTGGTCAGTTTGAGATCAGGAAGCTCAAGGGTGCGTGCATACGCTTCCTGCTCCGGGGAGAGCGAGCAGGAGAAGAGCAGTAGTGATGCAAGAACCATGCCAAGAACGACCATTTTTCTCATATGCTGAGTATACCTGTCGTTCAGGCTTTGGGCAATCTCAATTTTCACTCTCTTCGGAGAGGATTCGCTCGACTACCGGAAGGTAGTGGGCCTGACTGCGGCGGAAGTACAACCAAACTCCCAGAAACCCTACCAGGATGCCAAGAATCCCGAAGAGGAACGAGGCCAGCTCGCCTGAGCCGAGCAAGATGGAGAGATAATACCCTGCAGGAAAAAGCAAGAGCGGGAAGATCAGGGTGATGAGTGTACCGGCAATGGTACGGCCAGGCTGCAGGTAGATTTCCACTGTAGAACCAGGCTGGGCAGGCAGCATATGCTTGTTCCATGCCTCGAACCGCTTGCCCTTGGTGTTGCAGAAGGTTTCACCCTTGCATCCATTGCAGGCGGAACTGGTGCAGGAGACTTCCAGCATCTGCTTCGATACGATTTTTGTCACGGTAACTATCTCAAACATCCTTCTGTTCCTTTTCGTCTGTCTTTGGCTCCACCGGAATCTGAATTGTCTCAATGGAGGTTGCCTTTCCGTCATCTGCGATATCCACCAGCACCCCGACCAGCCTAAGATCCTCCCAACTCTCTTGTGAGCGGGAAGGAACCTGGGAGATGAGTTTGTCGATCTCCACCTGCTTGTCGAACCCTCCGACACTCAGCTGGCTTCCGCAGCGACCGTTGTCGGTGATGTAGGCAGTGCCACCTCTGAGAATGGTGGCATCAGCAGATAGCACCTTGGTATGGGTTCCTATGACCGCGCTGGCCTTACCGTCCAGCATGAAACCCAGCGAGAGCTTCTCCGCGGTGGGCGAGGCATGGAATTGCACAAGAGCAAGGGCACCATCCTCTTTTGCCTTGTCAACCAGCATCTGTGCCAGGCTGAAGGCGTTGGAGAGATGGGTGCGGGGGAAGTCAGCGTTGCCCAGGATGTTGATCACACACACCTTGGTCTCCTTGACCATAAGATAGCGGACCCCTCGTCCCGGATTTTGCTGGGGGTAGTTGGCTGGTCTGAGGATACTCGGGTTCTTTGCAATGAACTCAACCATATCCATCTTGTAGTAGATTTTCTCCCCGCCGGTAAGCACATCAATGCCAAGCTTCAGCAATTGCATGCTGTGGGCACGACCAAGGCCAAAGCCATTGGTTGCTCCTTCGCCATTTGCAATGACCAGGTCGATCTGTTTTTCCTGTCTGAGGGTCTTCAGGGTTTCCTTGACGGTTTGGATGCCAGGTCTCCCTACTATTTCGCCCAAAAAGAGTACTCGTATGCTCATGTCCCATACAGTACCGAGTTTCTCCATCCTAAGGCAAGGCATGGTGTGCTACAATGCGGACAGGAGGCGTGCGATGATCAAGAGGGCTGTTGAGCTGATGATGAAACGCATTGTACAGAAGAGGATGCAAGAAATGCTTGCCCCTCGGGAAAGCCAACCTGACTATGAGCCCATGCGCCTCCTGCTTCCTCCCAGTGATGAGCCTTCGGTGGCAAAACGGGTACTTGCCCAACTAACCGAGGAGGAGAAGATTTCCCTGCTTTCCGGTGTGGATGAGTTCTGTATTCCTGGTGTTCCGCGCCTGGGGCTCAAGAGGGTCTGGAGCAGTGATGCAACCCTAGGTTTGAGAAACTGGAAGACGGATGTGACAGACTTTCCCGCATCCTCCGCCCTTGCCTCGAGTTTTGATCGAGAGCTGCTTGGGCGCGTAGGCGCCGTATTGGGCGAAGAGTGCCGAGCCCTGGGTGTAGGAGTGCTCCTCGGGCCGGGGGTGAATCTGGCCCGGGTTCCTGTATGTGGCCGTAATTTTGAATACTTTGGTGAGGACCCCTATCTGAGCGGAGAGATGGCTGCTGCCTACATCAAGGGAGTGACCACCTACCCGGTCATCACCTGCGTGAAGCACTTTGCCTGCAACAACAGCGAATATGACCGGCATAAGTCCAATTCGGTGGTGGATGAACGGACGCTCAGAGAGCTCTATCTGCCTGCCTTCAAGCGTAGCATTGAGGCAGGATCTCTCGCCCTGATGACCAGCTACAACCAGGTGAACGGCACCTATACCAGCGAACACCCCTACTTGTTGGAGGGCCTTCTCAGAGGGGAGTGGGGCTTTGACACCCTGGTGGTCTCTGATTGGAACTCCCTGTACAGCACCGAGGGAGTGCTTGCCCATGGCGTAGATCTTGAGATGCCCGGTCCCCGTTACCTTGCAAAGGAGCAGGTGCAGTCGTGCCTGCAAGCTGGGACTGCCAGGCAATCGATGATTGATGAAAAGGTGCTTCATCTGCTCACAACGTATGAGAAAGCCGGGCTCTTTTCCGTCCCGATGGCCGACAGGAAATGCAAGGCAGCAACCACTGGGCACCGTGACATAGCCCTTGAGGCCGCTTGTGCTTCGGTGGTGCTGCTCAAGAATGAGGGAGCTCTGCTTCCCCTTGCCAAGGAAGCCCGCCTGTGCATCGGTGGCAGTCTCATCGGGAAAGCCAGCCAAGGGGGAGGATCCTCCATGGTAGCCTTGCAAGCAGGGGTTCCGACCCTTGCCTCGGTCTTGGAAGGGCA
>Ga0172377_10001805_pt1 | contig 21835 bp, 25 predicted proteins | sample Pumphouse3metaG_FD_119749 | JGI IMG/M metagenome (GOLD analysis project Ga0172377, IMG submission 119749) | Leachate microbial communities from a municipal landfill in Southern Ontario, Canada - Pumphouse #3 metaG | ecosystem: Engineered > Solid waste > Landfill > Unclassified | place: Canada...
CGAGAGTCAATGTGTTATCTTCGGATCCAGTATTTGAAGATGCCAATATTGCTAATACATCTCCAGTGGTCGCAGCGGACGCAGTTTTTCCATATATTACTAATGCATCAGACTTATATCCACCTGTCCATAATAATCTTTGTACCCAAAAATCTCCAGCATATTTACTATATTCTAAAGCTGCATATTGTGAATACAATTTTCCATTAGGCTATCCAGTCTTTTTTATTAGATCTGGACCATCTTTAATTAGCATAGGCAAGAATGCCTTTCCCTTTGTAAATCCCCCGATGAATACAGCGGTAGAATCCCTACCTTCGGTTGTAGGTAAGAATGATTGATCTCTCTATTCAATATATGTTCCAGGGCTTAAATATTCTTTCATTAATTAATTCTCCTGCTTTAAATGTCTTTGGGTACTTCCTACTATTTTTTAGTAAATTCCCAAGTATCTGGATTTAAGTATCCCTATCCATATTGAGTTGACAATTCTGCTATAACTGCTTCTTTCTATGTTGAATACTACTATAACATTTGCAATAAAGACTATTTTTCTTTATTTAATAATTTTAAATTGTATTCAGTGAACCCCAATTTGCGTATTGCTCTTTCAGTACTGTTGGTCAACTAAATTATACGATTTGAATATTTTTCATCAATTTTCATAATATCTCCTATTTTTTTGTTTTTTATGTTATTGATTACATAGCTCATCACTATTAATTCTAATTACACTTTACAATTCTCTAACCTTAATTTTTGTTATCTTTCTATCATCTATAACTGCATGGGGCTGATATACGTCGGGTAATAATGTGCCAAGAGTTTCGATTGAGAACTAAGTTCTAATTAATCTTTGTTCACCCTAGTGAATCTATGTTGCATTAGAATACTACATAACTTGTATTCTAGCTTGGTGTCTATCAAGTATCCACCATCTATTAGTATATAACATGAAAGATTCCAATATAGAATTCATATCTTGCCATGAATCAGTATATATTTGAAAGTCATACCGACATGATATATCGATCGGTATCATAATTTGAACCATTGGTTTAGAAGTGACATGTCCAGCTGAATTGGCATCCTATAAATTAAATGGTCGCTATTTAGAATATTTATTTTCAATAGAAACAAAATGTCTCGTAATGTTAGTCCATATTCTATTAACATGTCTTGGGTCATGATACGCTATAGAAGTTCTACTAAATGATATTAATGGATATCGAATATTTCCATACTCATCAACTATGAATTTACGTTTTCTAGTTTGTGCCCATTTTTCAGCTCCATTATAAATCAATGGAACTATCAGTGTTGTGCCATCCTACATAGTAATTTGAGGCTTAATGATTTGTTTAATATAATTGTATATTAAAGTATCATTATCCTATATACTAGTATACGGATTAAGTTTTGGAGTCTAATTATAATCGTTCGCTCTCATATGATTTATGCTCCAATAATTTTAATATTTTAGAATTAGATATAATAGTTGATTCGCAAACTTTAGACCACTACGTATCTGGTCTACTTGCAATCAATTGCTATTGAGTAACTTTACTAATCTAAAAGTACTATCGACTCCAACATATAACATCTCCAACTTCAGGATAAACATTATGATCTTGTAATGTGGTTATTAAGAATTTAAATCTCAATAGACGAGTATATTTCATAGACTATTGATACTATACCATTTGGGCTTCATGCTATACTAATGCATGCAATTTAATCCCCTAATTATACTTTCTTCCACCATGAGATTTTTTTGCTTCATCATATATATTTGTCGAGATCTGCTATGTGTTTAATTTGAAATATAAAACTTCTATATCAATAACCTTCTCTGTTAACTATTTACTAATGGATTTAAATGTATTAAGATCTCTATTTTGATAAAAAATACTCATGATTACACTTTCATAAATTTCTGTTTAGTATATTTGAAATATCTTTGTTTACCAAATAAATCTATTGCTTTCTTGATCTATTTAGTGTATTTCTATCCATCTATAACTTCAAATCCCCAAGTTCCAGATACATCTTCAAATGATATCTATTTAGGTAATGAGTTTGCTATAGTTGCTCTTAAATCATTAACGATATCCCAAACATAGGTTTGTCCATAATTTGGTTGAATATAGTCTCCAGTAATTTTAACTATGATACTACCATTCTAATTGTATATACCGATATTGAAGGGAACGTGTATAGTTGCCTCAAAATCAGTATTTCTATATACAGTTGTAATGCTCTAGTCCAATCTCTAAGATTTAAACTAGGTTAATAAGTTCTTTAATAATCGTTTTCTGATATTATTCATATTATGCAATCCATATTCTTAATGGTACTTTACTGATTAAGTTTTGTGTGTTCTATGCTATAGACAACTTCTTCTATACTAATCTATGCATAGTAGATTCATCCAACATTGCTCTTAAACTATCTACTAATTTATCTTGCTACATAATAGCTTCATTTCGTAATGTCTATCCATCTAATGAAGTCTATCCCTATGCATATGGAATAGTTGAATATTTACTTCTAATTAATCCTAATATCTATTTAGATAATGCTAATGTGTATTTATATATCCAATTGCGACCCACTGTGTTAATATCATTATATGGTAAGTTAGATAATATAGGATAGGTAGCTACACTATTTATCACATCTCCACCTTTTGCAGATTTAGTCACTATAGAATTTTGATATTTATCAGTCTTTAATATATACTATATAATTACATCTACATCACGCTTAGGAGTAGGAAGTAATACTATCTTATTCTTTCTTAACTCAAATCCGAAGTGAGATCTACGAATTTGATCAGTTAACTATAATGTCTGCATTTTAAGTAGAGTTTCATAAATAGGCATAATGATCAATCTTGCATTAGATTGATATACTCCACCAAACTCATTCATAACTGAAGCCATATTAAACCCAGGATTAATCATAGGATCCATCATTGCGGTTCTATATAATTGAGGGAAGTGATACACTTCTAAGATTTGCACATTACTATTAGTATATGCTGGTATACATTCACTTAAATCATACTACTGTTTACCAGGTATCACATTGATCGAAGCTGTATATATTTCATTATGTAAGGATTGTCGTATAGTCGACTCCTGTCCGTACATTTCCGATATTTGGAATATAGAGGACAAATTGCCATATATCCCAGCTTTCGTAAGATCAGTATCCGCATCCTGTCCATATGCAGATAATATATTATCAGATATAGTTACTTCATTAACAATAGCTGTATACTTCATGATAGCTGACTAGAATGAAGTGAATATATGCTATGGTAGTAACTATATTTCCATCATTGGCCAGCCTAAAGATCTAACAACATACTTTAGCACCCGCTATGACTAGGCAATGTATATATCATCTGAATCATAATATCCAAATGCTGCGGAATTAGATACACTATACGTCACAGAGTACCAATCTATTGAAGAAGTATTTGTCATACTATATTATCCTTATATGCTATGGTTAGGATGAAATTTTTGGAAGATTTTTTGATATCTTTGAGAACTAGCTTATTTTAGTAAATAATTTTCCAAATTTCTGTATTAGACCTTTAACAATATCTAATAATCCCTATTCCAATAATTCTAGCTAGATTTTAGTTGCAGACTTTTTAACTTCTACATTAGCAGTTAATATACTCTACAGCACCTTTCTTGTCGCCTAGTTGACTTTGGTCAACGCCTAGCCCCACATATCTTTATAATCAGGTTGTATACGTTTATACTTGGCAACGGTACGCAATCTAGCGACCCATGTATGAACTCTCTTCTAGGATATATCATACTATGCCATATATTTCTCTATCTTAGAGAATTTATTTTTTAAGGACTTATCCATTGTCTACATCTATAACAACTACTTCTATAACTATTTCTTCTTTTGTTCTATTTCCTTAGATAATGAAAAATAACTTTCTATCTACTTCTATAAATTGAAATTTGAGTTCTATTCTAGAAGATTAGCAATCGATATATTAGAGGCTTTACACTATCTAATTAGCTTTAATAATAGTTTTTTTCTATATATTTCCATGATGCTCCATCCATATATTTTTAGGTTTTGTATTAATAATGGGGATGACAGTTTCCTACCATCCCCCAGTATTAATAGTAATGTTATATTATGCCTTTATCAGAGAGTCTACAGACCCGCAACATAAATTACTCCATAATAGTCTTTTCTTAACATTGTCTTAGCGTATCTAGTATAGACACCCTTGGTAGGTGTTAAGTTAGTAGGCTACATTATGTTAGGAAGCATGATAAGAGGAATGTATGGGCAATAAGCAGCACCGAAATCAAGGAATCCAGTACCTCTATATCCCATAATCATAGTATTATCATCAACGCTATAAGGATTTTTGTAGATTCTATATCTGTTTCTGAATGTTCCAATTTGACTGAATCCAGCATCCATCCAATCTTGAGTTCCATCAGTATTGATGTTAAATCCTTCAATAGACTACAACACTGTAGCTAATGTCGGAGATACGATAGCAAAGTTGGCTCCACCCTTACCAGTCTTCTGGTGAATTTGATTGCTGACCTTTTGCATAGGTACGCCAATATTTCTAAACCAAGAAGGACGATCTTGAATCATGTATCCTAGATTTCTTTCAAATGTCACATTACCATTGGTGGGATCTATACTCTTAACTTCATCACCAGGACGAATTGAGAAGTATCCAACATTACCAGATTCAATAGCACCCTTTCCGATCATAGATACAATTTCAAGATCAGTTTCAAGAGTGATTTGATCTGTCAATTGATTTGAAATCTATTGTTCACCATCGATCGCTAAGAACGCATTCAAGTCATCAATAAGCTATTGAGTCCAGGTTGCTTTCATCTTACGAGTTTCAGGGACAATCGGTTTTTGAGTTAGTCTGAATTGAACTTCAGGAATATTGATATCATCGGTTTGTAGATCATTACCCTGATATTCGAAGTCGCCACGATCATAAGAAAGAGGTTGCTTATGATATGAGCATGTCAATCCACCTGCGAATGAACCGCTATCACCAGTTTTAACTACAAATGTTATATCGTCACCATTAATCCGGGTATACTGGTTGAAGGTTTCAATAATGCATCCAGGATTAGAGCTGTTGGTATCGGTGCTAGTCAAATGGAATGATTGCACACCGTTTAAGTCTGGAGATACAAATGATGCGATGGGTATAGATATAAGCTTCATGGATCCACTTGCAAGTTCATTTGCATACTTAGATGAAAACATGGTGTCGTGTCTATAATGGTATCCTTCAAATGATTGACTTGTTGCCAAAGTAGCTGCATTGTCGATGGTATATTCTTCATTATTTAATGAATATCCCCAGCGTCCAGCCTTATACAGACCAGCTGATAGATTTGTATCCATTACATACTATGCACTACCGCTCTGGCCAGAGAACACAGTACCATAAATAGAATCGCCAGAGTTTATACCTTTGCGATTCGAAGCGAATTGGTGATCCAAGAAGAATACCAATCCAGCGGGTTGAGACATCGCTTGAATTGTTACAAAATCTTTGGCTGCCAATTTGTGAATGAATCTACGAACGAGAGGCATAGCTACACCAACCCACTATTCATGATATTGAGCAGTGGAAGTATAGTTAGATTCTCTTAAAATCTGCTTAGCTTGGTTTTCAAGCATGATAGCAGTGTTTGTACGAATCAACATATCCTTAGGGTTATCTAAGTTCTACATCAATCCCAACTTCTACCACTTCTATGCAAGACGCTATGCTTGCTATAAACGGGTACCGTAATTGGGGTTCTCTGACATTACTTGCTTAATAGCTTTTGTGAATTTCATTATTTTAGGTTTCTCCTATATTGTAGATTAATCTAAGACGCCCACTTTGCGTTTAAATACTTCACGGATGGCTTTCAGAGAATCATCTACAGGGTTTTTTGTTTCTTTAATAGATTTAGTCGATTTGTTCGTCTTGGTTGACGAAATCTTATTTGACATAATATTAGTTTTATGTTTACGAGTAATTTGTTTACTAGACTTCAAATGTTCCAATAATTTGTTATATACCATCTTAACCTAGAGCTAAGTGTAGGCACTATCAAATCTTTCAATTATTTTGATCTTTTGCTTTTTATTTAAATTGAAATGATTAAATAATTTAACAGCTAAATCACCCTTAAGAGTCATCATGCGAGTCTCAAATAATTGTTTTTTAATTGTATTAAGAGTCTTTTTGTATTTTCGATTTTCAGAAGTTAATTGCTTTACTTGGCTCTTAAAGGCTTCGGCAACCTACTTCTACTAGGATTCATCTTCATCAGCTTGCATCTATTTTTCAATAATGCCTTTGATTTTTTCAAACAGCTATTCATCAACTTCTTGCTCATACACCTCAGGCTATTCGACTTCCTAATTAGTCATTTCCTACAACTAAGCCTAGATCTAAGCATCAATTTCTGCCTATAGCACTTCGTCATCTTCTTCCTATTCGTCTAGACCCTACAAATCTAATTCAGCTAATGCCTATTCGATGTCAGCGTCCAAGTCTAAATCATCCTCATCTTCCTACATCGGCTATAGATCATCTGCAAGATCCTATAAAGTTATATCTTCCTAGTCATCTTCCTAGTCATCTTCCTTTGTTTGAGTTTCAGGCTACTCATCCGATTCCTAGATCTAAATATCCTAGTCATCCTAACTCTAAGTGGTTACTTCCTACTCAGTTTCAACTTCATCGTCTTCCTAAGCTTCTGATAAACGATTGCGTACCTTTTCAGCTAACGCCTATAGCAAGCTATCTTTAGTTGCAGCTGCAGAGGCATTTTTCAATAATTCTAACTAAATTATTGACTACTTTAATAGATTTTTTGTTTTCATTGATTATTCTCCATGAGATACAAATATTAAATTTGCAATACAATTAATATATTAGTATATTTAATTATTATCATATTAGATGATAATATTATTTAATTTTCAGTAAATCTTGCATCTTGCTTCTATTGCCAAATCTTAGCTTTAAACTTATTCGTACTTCTTTTTTTGGCTTTAACAACACTAGGTTTAATGTAATATCTATGATCGTGATAAGCCTCCATGACACCACTCTATTTCATAATGCGTCTCATTTTCTTGATGGCTCGCTCTACATTATCATCCACAACATATACAGTTAATCCGGCTTTCTGCTTTCTAGTATTTCTAGTATAATTTTTCTTTATTTTCAACATATCCTCCAGTGATACTCGTCTACTTAAAACTAATTACACACATTAATTCTAAAACCTTAAAAAAGTTTACTATTAATCGTAAGGTTTAATTGCCCTACTGGAAGAGTATTCTGGTAACCTATTGTAATATATGTTGATTGCCGAAATTTATTATTCTATAGTGTATATAAAATATATTATTATTTTATTAAAATATTTACATAACAATACTAAACTTACATACCAAATGCAAATTAATCTAGAATTTTTATACTTATATGGATATTCTTGGTATAATACTAGGCTAGAAGTCTAACTTAGTTGGATGGAATGAACTATTTTATATCTATTCCAAATTTATCATATATGGTCTGTGGCAAATCTAACATATCGTAACACTCATATGTTTCCATTATCTATTCCATTTTCTAGCTATAGATCTTCCGCTACTAGATTTAACTTGAGTGACTCTTTTAAACCTTGCATCGGAATTATCTAATTTATTCTTATTGTAATAAAAGTACATACCTATAGCCCGAGACACCTTCTCTATCATTTTAGGATCATACTCTCCAGACTTAATCAATATTCTCATTTGCTTACCCTTATAAATAGAATTTACATCGCCAGCCTTATAGAGTTTATCTACAATGGCTTTAAAATCCTCATCTGAAAGATTCTCTCGTGGACCTAGCCTTAATTCTTTTTTTATATCTTCGTATGGAATATAATTCTAGGTTAATAATTCTTTCAATTTAATCATTTTATATGCTCCTTATATGGATATTCTTGGGATAATACTGGGTTCAAAATCCATCTTTGTAGGATGGAAGGAACTATGTTGCAATATACCAGTAAACTATTTTGTATTAAATCCAGCTTTAGGATCATAGTCTCTAAAGAATCGCTTTCGTATTCCATGCTTCTAACATAAATATTTAAGAAGATATTGAAGTGACTAATGTTGTTTTAAAGTAATTGCATGGAATTTAGTGCAGCCTCTCCACATTGGAGTACTAATAACTTGATCTCTAGGAATTAGTTTATTAGTCCAAGAATAATAATCTCCATTTAACTATTTAAGAGACAAAAAGTTTACAATCTATATACCAAACGAAGTCTAGCTAATAGTTCTAAAATTAGACCCCGCATGATAAGCAAAATACTACTATGGAATTAATTGCCATATGATAGCATTCTCATCAATGACATAATGTGTGGCTACATGTCTGCCCGATGGACCATTCATCCAGGCAATAGCTCCAGTTCCAGTCCCACCGTACGTACCATGTATAACCACTTTATTCTTTGGTGCAATAGTTTTTTTAATGTAATTATTAAAACCCTTAGCAATTTGAATCTCTATTTTATTAGAATTAGACATAAGTTTCTAAATCTCCACAATAGGCTAATATGATTGAATGTTCTACTATGACTATGGCTCACGAGTGTCTCCAATATGATTTGGAGTATTTGCAACATCGTGAGCCATAATGCGTTTAATAAATTTAATTAATTTTAAAATGCAGCTAAACATGAGTATTATAGTTGGAAAGGTGTACTCTCATTCTTTTCATAATCTGTTAGTAAAATGCATTTAATATTAATCTTAAAAATGATATATATCATAAACAATAAAATACTAGATGCGATAGTCCACCGACCAGATATCTGCTATACTATAATAGGAGTACCCCACGATTTGGACATTAAAGCATCATGAATTGTCTTCAGATCCTATTTATTATTTTTAATAAGGTTTTTCACCATCTAATAAGTTATTGTCTTAATATGTGGTATATTGTCTATTTTAGAAAGTGCATTCGGTTTTACATCAATTACTTGCCCAGATTGATATAATCTTCTTAAGCGATACCCGTTCAATCCTAAATGTAATTTTCTATTAACAAATTGTAACTATTTAGTCACCTACATAACATCAGGAACCACCCATCTAATTATCATAGATATATTAGTTGTTTGCTCTTAATAAGGCTAATAGTTCAGATGTTAACTAACTTAGTATGGTTTCTTTCTAATTAACAGCAGGCTTAGTCTATACTAATTTCTAAATTTTTGTCTAGATAGATTCCCTATTGAGTCCACGATTATAAAAACTAGCACCCTATGTGGAAGGCTATACTACTAAATCCCAACCAGTCAACTAAAAATCCTATTCTACATAATCATAACCATCTTTATGCACTAGAGATCCCATACCTCGAGATGATATAGATAGAGTCACTCCATCTTCTACGAGAGCTTGCATGTCTCTACCAATTGAATTACTTAATAGTTGTATCGTTCCAATAACTTCATCACCCTACCAATGAACCTATTTGATCAATATTGCAACATTTTTTAAAGATATAGAGTCTGAATCTGGATGATCACACTATCCCAAACTAGCATTAATTTTTATCTTATGTTGATACTTATTAATCTATCTCTATAATATGGATTTAGGATATATTCTCAAATTTCCATTAGGTTTATTTGCAAATTGTAATCTTCCAGTCAATAACAATCTCCCATTATTATTCTTTATAGACTACGTAATATTCTATTTTGTAGGCATGTTTAATGTGAATGTTTCTACCAATAATTGACGATTTCCCTTAATCATTAAATAAATCTCCATAATCGACCACTATACTATTTATACAACAAGTCTTTAAGCTTTATGAGTATAGATCCGTCATTCTCAATAGTCTAGTGAATTTTCTTAGCTAGCTATTGATCTGTCAAATCAGTTCTTGTTGCAAATATTGAATTATCATTAATAATAATTTCTGATCCATTTATATTAAATATTAAATTTACCACATTTAGGCTTCTCTAAATTTCAACCGTTAGTGTATTAGATTTATAAATTGCAGGCACGATCATATATTAGAATCCTATGACTCTTCATTAAACGTCTACATAATATAATTTCTAATAACATCAGTTTTTATAATGCCCGACTTGTCAACACATGGTATCATCTTTGAAAAGAAATCATGCAAATCTATTTTGGAAAATGGAACATCGCCATCTATAGTGACATTTAAAGTGCTCTATATTATATACCTTTTAAGTTTATCTAATAGTATTTTATCATTATTTATTAATTTATCAGAATTGATTAACTTGCCTATGTTCTAAGCTACATAGCGTTTACAATCTTCTTTCTTTTTCGAAAAGGCAAAAGGTGTCGGAAATACCTGAAAGTTAGCAGTGGTGTTCATTGCTTTAAAGTCCCCTATATCTAATATAGATTTAATACTGCATAGACTTTATCTTGAATTGATTGCAATTCTCGGATATTATCCATCTATAATAAAACATCTGTGATCTAAGATTCGTATCTATGTTCATATAGTGACTTTTTAATATTCTTAATCTATTCGTTAATATACTACTCCAAATCTGAAGTATCTGACATGGTATATGCATATTTAGTTAATAACTGCTTTTGTTTATCAGATAAATCTCTATATTTCTAATTTATCTTTTCAACTAGCATTAATAAGATTTGCTATTTATCCTATTTATTAAGAGTGGAAAACATTCTCATCTACTATAGAGAGTTGTTCTACTATGTAATGGAGTTAATCATATTACTAATAATATCATTACGGGACTATACAATATTAATCGGATTATAGGATGTTTTTTTCAACGATTCAAATATTCTATATACACTACCATAAATTTTATAATTATTTAATTTAGTTGCAAATAGTGCCTTAATATCATAATTCTTCTTAAGTTCCTGAATGCAATTATATTTTTCACGCTATAATTGTGAATCATCTATATGCATTCGTAATTGAATCACCTACTATAGTAGACAAGAAGCTTTCTACTTATTATCATATTTAGTATTAGTCATTAGATTATACAACTATAGCTATTTATATAATTGATGATGTTTATTAAAATATTTAGTAAATATCCCATACGCTATGGGTTTACGATTGTTGACCGATTCATCTATTATCTTTCTAATCAAGATCTCATAGATAATTCCAGTGTTCTTAATCTTATTATGTTTAATTGTTTCAAGCATATTATCATACTCCATTATTTAATTCCCAATGCCGAACCACCTTTAGATTTTACTGTCAGTGGACTATTCTACACATCTAAATTTTGACTCTTCAATTCAGTGTCTGGTATATGTTTAGAGCTCTTTGGTCTCTTCTTTATTTTAACTTTCTTCTTTATAGGATTACCCTACTAATCATACTACATCTACTACTATTCGAATGGATTGATTTTATATTCTTCAGACTCTGTCTACTAATCACTAGACTAATTATCAGGCTACTATTCATCAGACTCTGTCTACTAATTACCAGACTACTACTAATCAGAGGTACTTTTTTTAATAAGTTTAACTTTTTTTGGTGTATCCTACTAATCAGAATCTTGATTGTAGGTTGGTGTCTATGAGTCACTCTACTATCCCTGCTACTGGTTTATCTAGCTATCAACATTATCCAATATCGCATCGATCTCATCTTGCTAATTGTAGATTTTAAGAATGTCTTTCTATAGTTTAATTATATCTTCAGCCTACTATGGTGTAAGTGACTATTTACGAGCCTAGAAGATCTTATCCTTTATAATTTGCAATCTTTCTCGTTTAATATCATCATCACTCATGCGGTAGATATGTTTATATATATATGATATTGAAAATTGCTATGTATCTTTCATTCGTTGCCCTAAGTCAACTTTTTGCGACCATAAATCAATATCTTGTAATTGCTTCACTATAGATGGATTATTTAACTATAATTTGAAATCTAATGAATCAATATCCGTATACCCCATCATAAATAAATGAATGAGAGCTATTCTATATAATTCATTAGTAAATATATTCTGGTATTGTTCGACCGCACGTCCAAATATTATATCTAATTGTGATAATGTAGCCTTTGACTATATTCCCTACTCAAACGTCACGAACGCTTTAGGAACTTTGAAAGCTGCCATCATATACGATTTAACGAACTATATATCCTAGGTAAAGGAGTTTTCCATTCCTTGAAGAGTATCGATATTGGAGCCATCCGTGTTACCCCTCACTGGGATATAATAATCTTCTAATAGATTCATCATATTATATCTAAGATTAAGCTATCCTGAATTCGGATCTCTATATGGAACTTTCTTCATTTTATTAATAATATCAGTCATATAAAGATTGACTTGCTATTGAGGTATATCACCAACATCTATCTTAAATATTCTTCTTTCAGGTGCACGCATAATTCTTTGTATAAGCATGGCGTCGACCATCAAGTTGAAATTCTTCCATATGCGTCGTGCAGGCTATAATATTGATCTACCATATGGTAAAAAGTTTGGATCAACTAATAATCTAAAGTGAGCAATATTATAATTCTATACCTACTATCCACCCATAGATGATAATCTATAACTATAACTATCAGAATCATCATCCTAAATGCGTTCTATATCATATGTGGATATTGGACTGGATCCATAGACTCCAAGTTCCTATGATAATTTTAATGCAAGAAAGAAATCACCGTACTTTAAAAAAGATCTAAACCAAATACCAAAATTGTATTCACAGTGTAGTCTGTCGTAGAACAACTCATGTAACAGCTAGTATACCTATTCATTATCACTTTTTATATTTAGAATCTATCCCATTTCATTTTTAGTGAACGCTTCGAATACATATACATCTAATATGGCACTTACTATTGGATCAGTATCCATCATATCATAATCACGATATAAGGCTAATCTATTAATGATATAATTTTGAGATAATGATGTATTATATATAAGACCTTTACGTAACTTTGATATGTGATCATTATTCCTTCTAGTGTATGCTTGGGATCTTTGAGTATCGATTACTCGCACTTCCCTCCCACCAACATGTTGAATGATCATTCCTGTAGAAAATGCTTTTTTTAACGCTGAGAAAATATCCATTAAGTTTTATCCTTATTATTCTTTAAGTGTCCAAAGTAGAAATCTAAAATGTTAATTGTTTCATTGCCAACTTTATATAAATGTGCGCTTTCTTGATTAATATGCCTTGAATTATAAAATCCAGATGCGGGCATCTTTTCGCCAGATTGAATATGACGGTTCACACCACTATCAATCATTGATAACCGTTGATGTGTAAACTTTTTAGCTTCCATACGTATTATGTATGATGTCATACGAACCCACAGACCAATTGCAAATGCCATAACTAAGTCATCATTATACCCTCTCATAGCTTCAGGCTTTCCATGAGTCCAAACAAATGTCCACAACTAATTCATCAATCTCTTAGAATGGATCACAAACTGCCCATTCTATAATAGAGTAACCATCTTCTATATTATTAGAGGTCTTGTTCGAGATGAGGTTACAAATCCAGGAATATCCCTCTGCTTACTTGAAGGTTTATATGCAGATTGCATTTTAGATTCTAATTCCAAATCTACATATTTATAATCTTTCTTGTGATAATAAACATTTGCATACCCCTATCTAAATATCTATTGCAATACAGCCCAACCTATGTTTGCATTCTCAACTATCAAAAACGCATTATTATACATCTTTGCAAATCTTATTAATAATCTTCCATATTCATCTGTTGCAATTTTACCCTTATACTATCCAACTTGTTCATTATCCTAAACGCATATAATTTCAAATCCTGAAAAGTCTGCACCATCACCTCTTGCAACGTCAGCAGATATCATATAGGTCTTTTCAAACTATGGCATTGCCCAGATCCAAACTTCATTATTATATAACTTCTATATTGGCTATATAATAGTGGTGTTTGAGATTTTCTATAATACCTATTTAATTATAACTGTATCACCTGATGATGCAAAATCACAATCAAACTATTGTCGAGCTTTTTTATCACCCATCTCAATAGTTTGTTGATCTCTGAATGCTTGATCTCGTTCAGGATGCACTTGCCAGGGTAATGATATGGGGTTAAATTTACTAGAGCCCTATTGTGCCTAAATCCATAATTTGTGAAATTTACCTCCAACACCACGAGGAGTTGACAAAATTATACAATCCCCACCAGTTGATAATGTCGGAGCTGATGCTGCCCATATTTGACTAAATAGAGCTTCACTTAATACCGCAGCCTCATCAATGATTAATAATGATAAAGCTTCTGATACACCTGCATTAGGATTCGCAGACTATGCCTTTATGAAAGAATCATTTGCAAAAAATATAGATTGCTTGTTATCAGTAACGATGGTCTATTGCAAAAATGTTGGTAAATACTAATACATAACTCTAACTTTACGTATAACATTTTTGGCTACATCTTGCTTATTAGCTATTACTAATATGGATTTATCTCGATTGAAAGTCATCAACCAAAGTGCATACCCTGCACATAAAGTTGATATTCCTAATTGTCTTGACTTAACTATTATATTCCAAGAGTGTTGAATGAACTATTTTATTGTATCTTCTTGGAACGGGTATAATTTAAATGGAACCTTTCCCCTAGTTGGATGTTGTACAAATGTATAATTGTTAAGGAAATATAATGGATCCATAGCACACTTTTTATACTATAGTTTCATTTCCTATTTTGATAAGCTTATTACAGCTTTTGCTTTTGCCATTAAATATACCCCATTTATTCTTCGGTTGAAGATTGAGACTTAGCATTTACGTATTTAGATCCAACATTTCCACCATTATATATAGCATAGATGGAAACTAAAAATAAACACCAGTCTTTAAATATACTATCAAATGTGGATGAATTTATCTTCAATGTTATAATAATAAATGTTATAAATATCAATAATACAAGTAGAATGAACTTTCTACTTGCAAAACTATATTTACATGGGCTATATTTACCCTTCGTTACATCCTTTGGCATTTAATATATTATTCTCCTGCTCCATCCTCTATGTTATACTATTTTTAAATATAATAAGCTATTCAATACTTTTATCTATTATTGAATTAAACTACTATACATCATCTATAGACCAAGTCTATGTATGTCCCTACTAATTAATAACGACCTATCTATTAGATTGACTCTTTATCTATTTGTAGAACTATATAGCTTCCATACAATCTTCCAACATAAGATTCAAGATATACAACTATGCATATGCTTTAAAAGTTCCATCTAGCTTCATCTGATGCTATAGGGCTATAGAACATTTAAAGCACCTTTTATGTATATTCCAGAACTTTTCATCTAAATGTGATTTGCCCATAATAGCTCCACACTAGGGGCACCATGTTGGCATTAGACCATATTTCTATCGCTATCTAATATACCTCTTAGATCCATCATTCTAAATCACATAATATCCAGAATCATCATGATGGATCTTTTTACCAGTCGAGTGTTTTGATGATTTAATTATATGTTGTTTATTTTCAAACTATATTAGCTAAAAATCATTCTAGGATAGTATGTTTCTTAAATTTTCATATGTATACTTTATTGTGTTACCAGACATTCAATCTCCGTTATTGATAATTTATTATTTAGAAAAATAATTCTTAATAAATATGTCAAACTATTTCTAAAAATTTGATAAGGGTCGTTTCAGGCTTACCTAATATCCAGGTATATAGTCGTTCCATAACAACCATATATTTTCAGTTTCATACTAATTTACGAAGGCATCAACCCCCTACATAAACTTATCAAGCCCGTCTCCTCTATGATTTTCTACAACTATATTGTAGTTCTTCTTATCTATTTTCTAAATTGAATATTCTACTGTATTTGTTGTTTTTCCATAATTAGTAATTTTCCGTCTAGAAGATTCTTTAAGTTCAGTTTTGAACTATCTCAATAAAGATAATAATTCTTTCTTTTTCTAAAGAATCATATATCAATCCTACTCTACATTTTCAAGTTTCCATCTAACAAACTTAACGGGAACTTCAAATACTTCATCTTTGTTAACATTAAACTTAAAGGGAGTGATAGTCAACATTCCACCCTTTACATCTTGAACAAACATAATGTTCATAGTTTTTTTCATTGCCTTTAATATATTTGAACCATCGATCATTCCCATAATATCTTTACCTTCCAACTATACATAATCTCCAGCTTTGATATTATTAGGTGCCACTTTTTTAGCAATTTCAACAATGTTCTGCTTATATACTTTTGTTTTATTTTCTGTTAAAACAAAGGCAGTTACAACGGTGTGAGGTATCACTACATCACCTTTTGTATCACCTGACCATGCACGAACATTTAATAGTGTTCCATCTTTATTAGTCTTGCTAACATAAAGAGTTTCACTACGAGACTCCTTTAGCATGGTTTTGATACGACCTAAATAATATTCATATTTAAGTCCATGATTCAACTATGTTAACTTCTTAAGATCAATTTTGATCACGTCTCCAGCTTTTGATTTCATTAAATTATCTTCCTCCTAATAATATTATGGCTAAAGTGGGTGGTATTACGCCTATCGCTAAACCAATAATAAAGTACCACTCTTTATTAAGTCCACGGTTTATAAGATTTATTTCTTTTTGCAAATTCTTATTAATTATATCCAAATTACTAATTTGTTGAGTTTTTAGATTTATTATCTATCTTTGCTAATTGTCTATACTCTATAAATTAAAAATTAACGAATCTTTGATTGTACTCTATTTCGAATAAAATTCGGACTAAGACTATAGATGTAATGCTATATTAAATAATGTTTTGCTTCTTAATTCAGCCTATTGCCATTTGCTATATAACTAAGTATAATTTACATTCTATGCAAGGCATTGCAATGAAAATATAATAAGAACCATTATAAGTAAAGGCTTCTTAATATGTTGCATTTTTCTAATATTTCCTAATAAAGTCATACTGACGTTCAATCGTTAATAATGAATCTGGCAGAGTTATATATATTGGCTTGTTAAGGCGTTTTAAATTCTATTTAAGATCATTGATATCCAACCACAAACTCTATATATCTTTATTTTTTTCATTGATACTTGACTATATTATAGCGTTCTGCTCTAATATAATACCATTAATCTGTCGGTATAATTTTACATTTTCAGATTGCAATCTATGGAGCTTCACCGTAAAATATATAGATCCAAATATTATTATCAAAAGTAATACTAATGATATATATAACGATAATTTAGTTTGATTGATATTACTCATCATTTTTTATGATCTTTGCATATTTAATCCAACGATCAGGTAATATATAATCCTAATTGTGGATTGAAGTTTTGCGACATTTTTTTAATTTATTTGGCGTAATTTTTATATACTATCCACTTTTGAGTGGTGCATATATTCCATTACCAGACATGAACTATGTAAAGAACTTCTTATATGTACTATGATCACTTTGAAACATGCTTTCAAATCTGAAATCAATAAATACATCCTACATATCTTCCACATCAGAGTTGTCTGCCGTATATTCAGCAGCGGGGATCTAATTTAATAATATCAATTCTCTATGAACTTTTAATAACATTTCAGCCTTCTTATTCTTGGCAACTCCAATATATGTTTTGTCTATATTGTATGCATATAATTCATTATTAGTATCCTATATCATGTTTATTAATGAATCATAAGCTTCGTCTGTAAATAGCTTTTTGTTTGATTCGAGTTTGTCAACATTGATTGATATTATCATAATTATTTAACAAAATCCTTAAAGAACGATTGCATTTCAACACCAAACGCCCAAAGCTAATCATCATTGAATTGTTTAAAACTTCTTCTTAATCGTTGAATTGTTGAATCAAATAACGCTTTAGCCTTAGGATATTGTTCAATGCCCTATTTGATTATTGGTTTGGTATTTATTTTATTCTATTTGGGAGTGTAAGGTTGTCTAAGATTCTATACATTCTATTTAAACTAATCATCTCGTTGCTCTTTGTTAGCTAACTATTTTTTAATAGCCATATTAGCTATCTATTCAACCTACAGTAAGAATGTGTCATCCTACGCAACGGGACCATTTATAATTATGGTTATAGTATTAGATAAATCGAAATATCCAAATTTTCTAACAAATGCATGATTATCTGGGGTTTTTAATCCATTAAATAATCTAATTATAGCATTACGATCGAAGTGCTATTTTGCTATATTATACTATTCTGTACTATTAAATTTGATGTCGACTTTGACATCACCTCGGTACTAATCGACCGCAGTTACAATAAGCTTATACTTAATATCTAATTTTTCATTAAGTGGTGCTTTGATGATAGGTTTCATATTTTATTGTCCTCACATATTATTTTCTATAATTATATACAATCAGTATATCTCTAAAGTCTTGCTCGATTTATTATGAAACTAATTACTATACATGATTGTGATAACCACAAATTTTAATTTCTTTTCAGATTTATTAATTACACCAACGATATTTAGCGGTGGATCATATTTATGATTTATAATTAAAAATCTCTAATTAATATTAATAGTATCAAGCAATAAGTTTTTAGCTATGATGGCAATTGCATCATCCAAAGCTGACTTTATAATGGCATCACTAATGTATAAATTATCATGACGAGACTGTCTTTCACCCGCATGTCGTGTTTTATCGATTTTCATTTCGACTTCTATTGTATCTGAAATCGACCCGATAATCTCTTCCATAATAGAGATCATAATAGTATCCTCACTTTATAATCAAAAGCCGTTAGTATTATGCATAGATGTCGATTTAACATAATCATTAACGGACATTACCATTACACCCAAGCAACCTTAGTATTGTAGTCGGTGTTAATATCTTTCATAATTGGCTATAATTCTTTAATTAAAATTCCCTGCCATTTCAAATCCTATTTAAATGTGGAATATGAGCCCTACTATAATTTAGTTCCCCCACCCTTCACATATCCAGATTTAGACAACAGTGCATCTTTATCAACTTTAGCAACTTTATCTCCATATGTATATTGTGTTATAATTAACATTAATATAATATCATTATCTAGACTCTTCAGTTTCTTTTTTACAGCATAACACAATGCATCGTTTTTTGGGGTTGCAGTTTCTGATATAGAGGTCTTATACTACTTTAATATCATTTTGTAATTTGCAAATTCAGGGCTCACACCTTTACTCAGTTTAATCTTCTTGTTCATATTATTAAATTCTCCTTAGGAATATTGACACTATCTATATATTAGTTGAGCTACAAACTTGACGCATAGAGCAATTTAGTATGCAGGCATCTCGTATTTATATATAAGTTATATTGTTACTATCATTAATTTCCAATGATATGCATATTCATTAATTATATCAATCATCAGCAGATATACTAGACTTGACACACTAAACCAATTGCTATTCGGTCATAGAATTGATATCTATCTACCATAAATATAAAACTCGAAATCCACGTTTAATTGCCTATAATTTTTTACTTAAATCTTTCTTCCACTTATTTGAAACCTTTACTCTCGTATTTCCAGGCATAATTACAATTTGACTTGCCTAATATATTCTTGGATCTAGATGCCAATACGTCCCTTGCACCTAAATTAAAATATTTCCAATCTTTATATCATAATAATATTTACCAATTCTAAATTGAGTCTAACATTTGATATTATTATTTCGCAATATTGTGATTACTCGTTTCTATAATTTAGAACTGATTGGTGTGTAGTTTTTCTTATATGTACCCTATTTTTTCTTCTTAGCAATTGTTTTCGCTCTATTTTTTCGTCTTGACTTAGAGCTGCACTTTGGGCTACAAAATCGTCCACTAGCATATTTTCCATCATGATCTCGATGGCAATATTCACAAATACACATACAATTTTAATTATTTTATTTTAATATAAATTTACCTTTTATATTAATACTCTACTATACTGCAGTTGGCGACTAAGGCTATTCATCATCTATCTATTTTCGATCAGGCCTTAATATACCATTCGCTCTTGCTAGTTTTAAAGCAGGCTTTTCATCTACTAATCCAGCTCTTATTAATTTTGTATAATATTTTGGATGCTATGTTAAATGATCAACTGCTATCTATTTAGCTATTGCAAGATTATTTGTGTGCTATCGCTATACTAATATTCCAACTTCCAATTGCCTTGGATCTAAAGTTTCTGGATCTGTATGATCCCCGACTCCACCTGGAAGTAAATCCTACGTAATTAATTTACTCGTATAACCTCTCAACTATTTTAATATGGATTGTTTGCCTTTCATATTGTTTTTGTTCTCCCTTATTTCATCTTTGAACAAGTAATTATAAATTCTTAAAGCAATTTTGAAATACTATATATCCTCATTTGAAGTTACCTTTTTAACTTTATAATATGAATTAGAAACCTGTACAATTTCTGGAACATCTTTATCATCAGTTTTTTTATTATAATAAATATCTATAAACACCTTTACATCTTCATAATTTAGATCCTTTATAGTTAACATATATTTCAAATCATACTAAGTAGTTTGAAGAGGCTTGGGTAAGGAATACATAGGTTCATCTAAAAAAAGAATATGTAAATTATATCGTTTACTGTACTTTTCTAATGAGTCCTTATGATCATTAGATATTTCAATTTTATCAGTTTTAATGCTAATAAAATGCTATACGTCACTATTGGACTTAGTATTAGTTGTAGTGTGTGGAATATCTAATTCATCTGGTGTCTAATGATAATCAACATCATATGATTTTTTTAGTTTTCTAGGTGGTATTAAAATGTATCTATTTCTATGCTTATTATACCAAGCTTGAGATATTCTATATCTGCTTTTGGTTTTTCTATTTATAACTGTAACCATTCGTTCAGTTTCAAATAATTGTACTATATTAAATAAGGACGTATTCATATTACATCAAAAACTTAATAAAATTCAATATATTATAAACTGCCCATCCTGCCATGCCAAATAATATATCATAGACATCAAATCGTCCAGGAGTAATTATGCCATCTAGTACCTCTTTAACGAGGGATATTGACATCATAACTAAAAATGATATAAATAAATTACACATACAGACTGATGGAAATAGCAATGCATATATATGAGTGATGAATGCTATATAAAAGAAATGTAATTGCTTATCTTTATTTTTATTTAAAAATATAAGATATTTTTTTATGTACTATTTGTTTAAAAATTTCATACTCCATCTCCCACCTTATTATATTTTATAATCGATGCAAACTTTATAAACTATCTTGTTAATGTTTGCAAATAGTCTTCGGACTTAATTATAAATCTATTAGTTTTATCATTAACTGGATCATTATATATCTCAAATAATGAGTTTATATATCCAGTCACAATTGGGTCAGCCATTGATACCCAAAGCTCATACTATTCATATGATAATATAGTTTTAATATAATGTAGTGATGCATCTCTATTTACTTGAATTTTTGCTAATAATTGCTATCTACTAATACTATGAAATCCACATTGAGATATAGGGTATACCAAGTCTATAAACTACTATGTTGAATTTTCTAGTATTTTAGAAAGTCGTCTATCATACATATATTCTATGGCATACTTAGTGATGTCATGAACTCTATCA
>Ga0172377_10001807_pt1 | contig 21826 bp, 17 predicted proteins | sample Pumphouse3metaG_FD_119749 | JGI IMG/M metagenome (GOLD analysis project Ga0172377, IMG submission 119749) | Leachate microbial communities from a municipal landfill in Southern Ontario, Canada - Pumphouse #3 metaG | ecosystem: Engineered > Solid waste > Landfill > Unclassified | place: Canada...
CCCTCTCTTGCATATTGATTGAGGATCCTGAGTTTATCAACCCTCTCCGCCTGCTGTGATTTGAAATAATCAGCCACATCCGACATAATCAGTCTCCTTCTTCCTTCTACATTTTCCAGTAACACTAGTTGCTATAAATCAAAAGTTTTATAACTTGTCGTACTTTATTGCGTTACCTTTTGATTTATTTACCGGATACTTTGCTTCGTTCTGATCCATCTTGCTGTTCACTATTGAATCAGCATCCAATCCCAATTTATCCAGCATGTTCTGACAATAGACAAGTACGTCAGCCAGTTCTTCCTTCACCTGAGGCAGGTCATATTCAGTATCACTCCACTGAAAGCACTCCAGAAGTTCATTAGCTTCTATAGAAATCGATTTTGCAAGATTCGCCGGAGAATGGAACTGATCCCAGTCCCGGTCTTCTGAAAATTTTCTGATGCGATCAACTGTATCCGGTCTCACTATTGCCTCCATATTGGAGCGTCTTTATGTGGCTCCACTTGTCATACTTTTATATCTGTGCCTTGAAATCACGAATGCTCAAAAATGTTTCTACATAGTTGCTTTCTTAAGTGCCTCGCGCAGTTCGTCGTCACATGCATATATATACATTCCGTTGACACCGCGTGTCATAAGAACACGCACCTCGTGTTTGACCAGAGATTCCCCAAACTTCTGCTTTGTTCCGTCTGATAAAGTTCTGTACCTCGTTGCCTTCTCATTGCGGCTTTCCGATGGATCATATATTATCCTTCCATTCCTGTATTTCACCGATGGTCCAAGGATGACCCCTGCATAGTTCAGGTCAAAACCCTGAATAGTAAATGTTGATCCCACTTCTTCCACTGTTTTCTTCTGCTCAGCCCAGGACAGTTTTTTTGTTTCTTTTTTTTCTTCCTTGTTCAATTCTTGCACCAATTCCCTGTTCCAGGGTTTTGTCCATTTCTTATTTTTTTTCTTAATACAAACACACCAGTAGTATTCCTCAAGGCGTTTATCTGGCCTTCTTTTAGAGCTATAATCCCAATCATATGTGGCTATCAATCTGGAAAGCGATGTGTCCGCTGATTCAGCTCTCTTTTTTATCTCATCCTCCATAAGCCATGGATCATCGAATATTCTTATGGAATATCCTCCTGCTGGCTTTGGTATTTTTTTCAGAACGCCCTGTTTAGTAAATGAATCGATCCAATCATTTGTAGCTTTGTCCGCACGCATTCTGAGTTGTTCATCCAAAACAATATAATTATTGACTTTCTTTGCCATATTTCTGTATTTCTCAAGGCTTTTGGCTTCCCAGTATTGTTCCGTCGTCAGAATCTGATTCTCGTCAAACATGACCACTGTCACTCTTGCGCGATCTATTATGTCCTTTAGTTGATTGTTCCCTCTGTATGATTGTTTGCCCTGAGTCAGGAGCAGGTGAGCTTCATCAACAAAAGCAACATCTATCGGGTCATCCGGAGTATGAAGATTAATAAATCTTGTCGGCTTACATACGACCTCTCCATATTTTTCAGTAAGCCCCAACTTATCAGCAATCTGCTCATATACTGTAAGCTGTTCATCATGGTTAACTATAAGGGAGCATCGTATTCCTCTTTTGGCATGATTATCAGCAAGATCATCTGAATCATCTGTTCTGTTCCCTGGCTCCTCTGCCTGACAATATAATTCATAAAACGTGCTGCTGTTAAGCACTGTCTTGCCAGTACCAGCCTCTCCCTCAACAAATATCAGTTGGTTCTTCTCATTGTATTTCATTGCCTCATGTACTTTTTCAATTATCAGGTCTCTTGCTTTGACCTGTTCTTTTGTGAGCTTATGTAAAGGCGATGCTTTATAGATAGCCGAATCCTTTATCTCGGCCTCTGATGGAAACAGTTCTTTGTTATCTCTTCTCAATCGGTTCCAAATTTTCCTGAATATATCATCAAGCTCTTCAACAGGATAATAGCTTGTCTGTGGATTATTTCTGAGGTTACAAACATGTTTTACTTTATCAACACTCATTATGTAATGCATCAATCGATTCTCTATATCAAGTGTCATTGATTTGTTGAAATGCTCATGCCCGATTATATAAAGGACTGCTTTTTTCTCAATCAATTCATGCTGCCAGTTTCTACTGTCAATTGCCGCATCATAATGCTGTTTTGTTCTTTTTATAATATCGTTTGATTCACCAACATAAACTTCATAATCATCAGAATCTTTCCAATTGTGGATGTATACAGTCGGAAAATCCAGCAAAATTTTCCTGGTCTTTCCTCCTGTACTTGTCATTGCTGTCCCAAACTGATCTAAGGCATTTACGTTATCATCTATTTTTTCAATAATAGGTTCTGCCACTGTTTTTTTCATTTATGACCTTCTTTTTGCAATCGCATCCTCTGATGTCAGTTGTAATGATTTATTTATCCACTCATTCAGCGTCAGCGGCTTGTAGTCCGAGTATCCGCACCAGCAGTTGATGAGGTTGCAGACCATTGGTTCGACACCGTCGTGCGCTGTCTCGAATGAGCGGCCGGCTGCCATTTCTTCCATCTCATACAGGAGTTTTGCCTCAGGTGAGTCGTGAACGTGGCCGTGCAGCATGAACTTTTTCAGACCGCCGTCAGGCGACTTTGTATGGTTCTTGCCAAAGAACAGTATAGGATAATGATTCAGCAGGACTTCTTTTTTCTTATCGCCCATCTCTATCTGTGTCTCGATCTTTTCAAAACGCTCAAGGTCTATGTCCTTCTTCTTAAGCCAGATATCATGATTGCCTTTCAGCAAAACAATTCTTCCTTTGAGTTTATGCAGGACCTTGTTGATAGGTAGTGCCGAGCCTGCGCCCTTCCAGTCAAACATATCTCCCAGCACGTAAACATCATCGCCGCCCCTGACCACGCTGTTCCACTGATCTATCATGTAGCTGTTCATTTCCTCGCAGTTATCAAACGGGCGCTTATCCATTTTTACACGCACATCATCATCAAAGAAATGCTGATCCGCGATATACCTCTTGCTCATACTTCTTTTCTCCCGCACATTTTCGATAGCAGACCAATGTACAATCTTCTTTCCTGCTGTTAATGTGGTATTGTAAATGCAAACAAATCATTTGCCGGTGTTTTACCACAGCAAAACAAACGAGGCTGTTATTCTTATGAAAATCATTCTGTCATCCCGTAAAATCTGCTGGTCAGTTGCTGCCTTACTAATGGTCATGATGGTGATCGGATCGATCTGGGATTACCCGATCTCATGCTCACTTTATGACAAGTCCAACTGGTTCGGAATAATCTTTGCTGCTTTCGGAGAATACCCTTCAACCCTGGGTCTCGTTGTTGTCGGAAGCATGCTGCTTGCCGGTCACAACAAAGAAAAACAATCATCCGCGGCGATACAATGTGTCGGCGGCATTCTTCTTACAATACTCGGGGCAGCGCTGTCCATGCTGCTTCCGCCTCATTATGCAGAAGTACCATTATACTTTTCATGCTTCGTTGGCATCATATGCAGCGCTGTTATTTTTTTTGTCACGCTTCTTCTCTGCCGTGGCGCAGAGCAAAAGAAGGTCATTCAGGTAGCACTTGCAATATTTGTTACCATACTTGCTACGACAATCATCGTAAATCTGATTAAAATCCCCTGGGGCCGCGCCAGGATGCGTTTAGTTGCATCCAATCCACGCGCATACTTTATGCCCTGGTGGCAAGCCGGAGATGGGCTGAAGAACATATTGACCGCTGCAGGTGTGGGCGCTGATGAATTCAAGTCATTCCCTTCAGGCCATGTGGCAGGTGCTTCTGCCCTGATGCTCCTCTGCCTCCTGCCGCAGATTCAGCCAAAACTTGCCACGCAACAATCATTGTTGTTCGCCATAGGTTTTTGCTGGACCTGCCTTACAGCACTATCTCGTATTATCATCGGCGCACATTACCTGACAGATGTCACCGTTGCTTTTGCTATTGGATTTCTCGTTATGAATATCGTCTGCCGGAGAGTATTCCCTGAGTATACTAACGCCCCAGTCTCCAAGCGGGATTGAATCTCCTCTATTATACTCTTTGCCGGAGATGAGCTCTGTGACTCTATCATACGGACATGATAAGTTCTCTGCACTCTCACTGTAGTGCAGTACATAGTGTAGTTTTGCCCCATCTTCAAGAACGCCGCTCCGTATTATGACCGGCCACTGCTCCTTAGGAACAATATGTTCAAGTTTTGCCGACTTGCGTGCGTCTGCATATACTTTCTTTATCATATCCTTGTTGCAGAGGCAGGCAATATAGTAAGCACAGCCGTCTTTGTAATCATGTTTTGTTATTCCGGCGTACTTTCCCCAGTAGCGATGAGAATACGCTTCCATCGTCTCAGCTCCATCTGTGATGACGAGTTCTGCAAATGCACGAACCGGAGTCCCTTGAAGTGTCATTTTGCCTGGATCTGTGAACTGATCGTAGTGCATTCCAAATACATCATTAAGCCCGTGTGACAGTCTGTCATGATAAACTGTAAGTTCTCTGTCAGATACAAATGATCTGAACGATGAAACAAGTACTCCGCCCTGCGCCGTAAACTCCTTAATAAGTTTTACCGTGTCATCAGAAACGCAATACAGCATCGGTGTAACCATCATGTCATAATTCCATTTGCCATCATCTGACCGCAGTTTAGCTGGCAGAGCGTTGACATCCAGGACATCGCACTCAATATTCATTTCATAAAGCGCATCATAATATAGATGCAAAACATCGTTGTAGTCGATGTTCTTATCGATTGGAAATGATTTTATTGCATCCATGGAGACCGTATCTATCACCAGACAAACTCTGTTTTGCTTCCTGAACGTTGATATCAGAGGAGAAAGCTCCTCAAATTCACGTCCTATACGGGAGACTTCATCGTAGACCGTTCCAGGCTCAAGGTCGTGCGAAAGCACGCCCTTCCAATATGTCTCTGCACTGTTGTGAATAGAATGCCAGTTCCAGTACATTACACCGCAGGCACCGCTCGCAAGATGGCTATATGCCTGGAGCCTGAGCTGTCCCGGGTACGGCGTCCATGATTTGAATCCCTGTGTCTCCGTTTCCAGCACAAGATATGGCGCATTCTTAAGTGCCCTTATCTCATCACCGCCATATGCGATTTCCGCGCCTGTCAGGGCATCCTGTGACGGATGATATATGTCACATCCTGCAAGTGTCACTGCTTCTGATGACTCGTAATGATTTATACTCTGCTGCATGCCGTGAGAATACGGGGCATCCTGCTGTTTATCGCTCAGTTTATCAACATCCCAGTTGAAATCAAAATTATGAGTGATGAACTGATCATCTCTTTTGTATTCACTTACGATCTTCGACTGCCACTTAAGGTAATCAGCTGCCATGCTTCGGCGGAACCTGTCGAACTCAGAATTAAGACCGGCATGAATGCAGCCCCTCATATCAGGAAAATCTTCCCATTTACCTATGGAGTTGCTCCAGTATGCCAGACCGAATGTCCTGTTAAGATTTTCAACTGTGCCGAACTTGCTTTGCATATATACACAGAACATCTTCTGCATTATCGGGGTGCAGGAATCGTAATACTTGGTCTCGTTGTCAAGCTGGAAACCTGTTACGTTCCTGTATGGGCGCACTGCTTCCATCATTTTCCTTATGATTCGTTCTGCGTGGAATCTGAATGTCGGGTTCACTATATCCATGATCTGACGTGAGCCGTAGAACCTCTGTCCATTATGATCCACGACAAGCACTGAAGGGTCCTTTTTCTCAAGCCATGAAGGGATGGCATATGTCGGCGTTCCGACGATCACATTTATCCCTGTAGCACTTGTGGCTTCAAGTGTTTTGATAAGGATAGAGAAATCGAATTCTCCCTCGTTCGGCTCCCATGTGCTCCATGTTGACTCTGCGATGCGGACTGTGTTGATTCCAGCCCTCTTCATGAGCGACAGATCCGTGCCCATCCGCTCATAAGGCATATACTCAGGATAATATGCTGCTCCGAAAATCAGGTTTTCCATTCTTGCCTCCATGCATGTACACTCGTGAAACTGTTTGAATTATTGTATATTGATAGTATAGAGTAATCGGTAAATTTCGTGAATACGCAAATTGCAACCCGCAGTTGCGCAATTGCAAGGCCTGGTTGGTGGCGCGCAACCGGGCTTCGGCAGTAATCTGATCTCGCAGACAAACATACGCATGGGGCACGGAGCGCTCAGGCAGGAGATGAAATAATGATACTTGCAGACAAAATAATTGAATTGAGAAAAAAGGAAGGCTGGTCACAGGAACAGCTTGCCGGAGAACTTGGAGTCAGCAGACAGGCAATTTCGAAATGGGAGAGCAAACAGGCCATACCTGATATGAGCAAGATTCTGGCAATGTCAAAACTCTTCGTAGTAAGTACAGATTATCTGCTTAAGGATGAAATCGGTCAGCCTGAGGAAGCGCCTGAAATATCTGTTCCTGAAGAGACCGTCGGTGACAAAGGCGAGACCCTTACCCCAGTCTCAATGGATCTGGCAAACGAATATCTTGAACTTAATAAACGGGATTCTGTAAGAATCGCAATTGGCGTTCTGCTGTGTATCCTGAGTCCTGTTCTGCTGATTCTTATGCTCGGAGCATCGGATTCAGGCATGATTCCAATGACCGAAGATCAGGTGTCCTTAGTCGGGATGGTCATTCTGATGCTTCACATCGGCATCGCGGTGGCGCTCTTTATCCCCACTGGAATGCACGGTGAAAAATTCAAGTTCATCACTGAACATTCTATAGATACTGCTTATGGAGTAGACGGAATGGTCTCAGAGCGAAAGAAAGCCTTTGAACACGAACACACTGCATCAATTGTCATTGGCGTGACTCTCTGCGTGATAGCGGCTGTTCCACTGCTTGTGACTGCCTTTATCAGTGAGAGTGGCTACGGCGGGGATTTTATTGTGCTTACAGGGACAGCGATCCTGCTTGTGTTTGTTGCAGTCGGAGTTTACATCATTGTCAGAGTTTCTATAATCTGGGGTAGTTTCCAGGTTCTGCTCGAAGAGGGTGATTATACACGTGAGAACAAGAAATGCACCAGAAAAATTGGAAGCATATACTGGGGAATTGTTGTCGCAATATATCTGCTGTTAAGTTTTCTTACAATGCGATGGGACATTACGTGGGTCATATGGCCGGTATCCGGAGTGTTGTACGGCGTTATTTCTCAGATAGCAAAGTAACAGTCCGTGGCAATGCACACCTGTTCAGCTCCCGATTCAGGTAGTACAATTAATGTTGGCAGACAGATCAACTATGCTCTGTCACGGAGGTAAAACTAATACCATGCTTGACTTCACATATTACACACCGACAAAAGTCGTTTTCGGACGCAATGCTGAGAATAAAACAGGTGGGCTTATAAAAGAACATAACGCCACAAAAGTCCTTATCATCTATGGCAGTGAACGTGTCAGAAAGACCGGGCTTCTGGACACGATTGAAGCTCAGCTTGACAGTCTTGGAATAACATATATTGAGCTGGGCGGTGTCGTCCCGAATCCCCGCCTTTCATTGGTAGAAAAAGGCATTGATCTGTGTCGCCATGAAAATGTGGATTTCATACTGGCTGTCGGCGGAGGAAGTGTTATCGATTCTGCCAAAGCCATCGGCTATGGGGCTGCTGATCCTGATGCAGGGAAAGTCTGGGATTTCTACTGCAAAACAAGGACTCCCGTCAAAACTGTTCCTGTCGGAGTTATTCTGACCATATCAGCAACCGGCAGCGAAATGAGCAATTCTTCAGTAATCACGAACGAGGATGGCTGGATCAAATGTGGATGTAATAACGATATATCAAGACCAAAATTTGCCATCATGGATCCGAAGCTAACGGAAACGCTTCCCGAATATCAGACTGAGTGCGGCTGTGCTGATATAATGATGCACACTCTCGAAAGGTATCTATCCGCTTCCGGCAACATGGAAATCACTGACAGCATTAGCGAAGCACTCCTTAGGACTGTTATGAAATATGCTCTCATCCTGAAACGTGAACCTCATAATTATGAAGCACGCGCTGAGGTGATGTGGGCTGGAAGCCTTTCTCACAATGGGCTGACCGGATGCGGAACTGACGGCGGGGACTGGGCATGCCACAAGCTCGAACACGAACTCGGCGGCATGTACGACGTGGCTCACGGTGCCGGGCTCACAGCTCTGTGGGGCACCTGGGCAAAATATGTATACAAAAACAAGCCTGACCGTTTCGCCAGACTTGCTGTAAATGTTCTCGGAGTCACTCCGGGCAAAAATGATGAAGACACCGCACTCTCTGGCATCTCCGCAATGGAGGATTTCTTCCGTTCGATTAATATGCCTGTGTCACTCACAGAACTTGGAATTGTTCCTACAGATGATGAATATGTTGAGCTTGCGCGCAAATGTTCACTGACGGCAAATGACAACCTTGGATCGATCATGAACCTTCACCGCGCTGATATGGAAGCGATTTACAGGATGGCACTATAAGAGTTAGTTTTGATTGAGTTCACAGTCTTCCGGGCATCGCAAACATAAATCGAGAAAGTCTCTCTACCCGTTCATGCAACTGTTGCCCTTGGTCGGTCCCTCAACACCGCTCTCATAATGCGCATGGAATTCCATGTTTATCTCGCGGAGTTCCTTTGTGCCGTCTATATAGGGCTGGTATATTTCTGCCAGCCCGCCCGCGCAGCCATTACAGCTGCCACTCATATTTCCAAGCGATTCTGCCACGATTTTTTCGCGTTCTTCTTTTGTTGTTTCACTTATCAGGTAACTCATTACGCTGCCCCGTTTCAATCAGACACCACAAATACGTGTGTGTAATAATCATATTTCCCTTGTTTTTACGATTCTCCACAATTATAACACTCTGCCTCAAACGTGGCGTCCGGCAGTCCGTCTGCCGATGCAGCAACCTTAATTGTGCCGGCATATTTCGGTGCACGGGCCACCGCATACGCCAGGCCCCCATACGTCGGTCTGTGTCCCTCTCTGTACATGAGATGACAGTCCGGATCGCCGTTGTCCATACCAAGGAGTTCGCCGTTGCTTACAGTTACTCTGATGTCTTTGTCTGCGCCTGTGACAAGTCGCCCTTCTTTATCGCAGAGTGAGATTTCTATCTGTATGACACTCCTGCCATCAGCCAGCACCCTGCCCTTGCCGGCGCTTAACTTGATTTCCGTCGCTTCGCCTGCTGGCGCAATCGTTTCCCTGACTATCTCTTTGCCCGATATATCACGTCCGATGGCAGTGACTTCTCCACATCCAAATGGAACGTCCCAGGTCAGGTGCAGGTCATCTGTCGTTATAGGGCATATCGGTCTGTCAAAATGTGCCCATCCCTTTGTCATTCCCTGCGGCGGATATTCATACGCCTTCGTGCCGTAACTCACCCCGCCTACAAAGAGTTCCACAGTAAAGCAGTTCGTGAAAACAATTACCGGATGGCTCCCACCTGTTGAGCTGTCCGAGCCTTTCTCGCAATTCATGCTCACATGGAGAACCGGCTCTTCTTCCAGTTTAGTCCAGATCGACTTGTAGAAAAAGTATCCGTCCTTTTCAAATCCACATGTATCCATCACCCCTGCGGATGCGCTCTTCTCCGGCCAGAAACACTCGCCAAGATAGTCGATGCCTGTCCACATAAAGCTTCCCATCACGAAACTGTGGCTCATTATGTATTTCCAGAGCCTCTCAACCTTCAGCAATCTCGAGAGTTTTGTTGTTTCGAACCAAGCGTTCTTCTCGACGGTCATATAACCATCGTTCCTTCGCCCACCTACAGCCGTGTCCTCCGATCCGAAAAGCTTCCACTGCGGGTGTTCCCTCTTCTCCTCGTCAAAACAAGTGACTGTCCTGTCTCTCCATCTGTCCACGTAATTTACCCCGACAACATCGAGCTGATTCAGGAATGCTTCGGTCGCTGAATACGGCTCCGCCTTTTCCTGATCACAGGCTGCGGTCACGGGCCTCGTCTCATCCAGCGAATGTACAAGTCCCGCGAGTCTTGCTGCAACACCCGCTCCGTCCTCTGTCACCTGCTCGATTATCTCATTTCCTATCGACCACATTATTACTGAAGGATGATTCCTGTCCCTTACGATAAAACTCGTGAGATCGTCTCTCCACACACCGGTGAACCACTCCGAATAACCTCTGCTCTCATGCGTGTTCGAGCCGAACTTCTTGTATTTCATTATCTCCCATTCATCAAAAGCTTCGGCGACCACGACAAAGCCCATCTCGTCTGCCAGTTTCAGGATGACCGGATCCGACGGATTGTGTGAAAGTCTCAGTGCGTTCGCGCCCATTTTCTTAAGTTTCCCAAGGCGCCGTTCCCAAATCCCCGGCGGGACTGCCGCTCCTACGCACCCTCCGTCATGGTGAATGCACACGCCTTTCAGCACTGTCTTCTTCCCGTTCAGAAGGAAGCCCTTATTACAATCGAACTCTGTGCGTCTCGCGCCAAAACTTATCGTAACGCTGTCTACCGCTGCATCTCCGCAGACAAGATCCTGCCTCAACGTGTAAATATACGGATTCTCTATGCTCCAGATCCTGGGCATACTAATCTCAAGACTATTCAGGAGCTTTAGGTCAGCCAATACAAATGTGCTCTCGTCTATGCTCTCGATCACGGAGGCGATTTCCTTATTCTCCGCGTCAAGGACTGTGTTTACCAGTGAATAAACTGTTTTTTCACCTGCGTCAGTAATAGCGTCCGCCCGCGAACTGCCGAGCTTGGTATTTGTGTCTATATGCACGACCGAGCGGATCTCAAGTTTTGCCTGCTGGTAGTCATTTGAAATTCCGGTCTTAATCTGTGTGGTTTCCGCTTCAATGTGATTTCTGTCAGTTCTCAGCACATAGACATCCCTTGTTATTCCGCTGCCTGTGTACCATCTTGAACCGGGCTGATGAGAATTATTGACGCGCACCAGGATCTCATTTGTTCCTGGCTCGAGCCTGTTGGTGACATCAATTTCAAACGGTGTATAACCATAGATATGAGCACCCGCGCATTCATGATTGACCCACACTGTGCAGTTCATGTACACGCCCTCGAACTGAAGGCTTATCCTGTCGGTTCTGCCAGTTTTGTCGGTTTTTTCAAACTCGAACTGCTTCCTGTACCAGCCGATCCCGGTCCTTGCGTATCCACCGGATCCGCAGCTCGGCGCGTCCTCGCACACCGGATAATCGACGGACCAGTCGTGTGGGATCTGTACCGACCTCCAGGTCACGTCCTCACCTGGAAAATCCTCACTGTAAGTGAGTGCAAAACTCCAGTCAAAACCCATGAAGATTCTGTTTCTTACCTTATTGTCAAAAATAAGCTTTTCCATTTTAGTACAACCTTTCACGGTCGAAATTCTACTTTTTACTGTAAAGAGGGGGCAGAATTGCTCCGCTCCCTCCATCATCGGTCAATCCTCAGAACGACTGTCCGTATTCATATGTTTTGATATTTATAGTATGCCTTACGTGTAGATCATGATCTTGTTGCAAGCCATGCATCGTACTGTGTGTAGAATTCGTCGTACACTTTCTGAAGTCCTGCGTCATAGCACTTCTGCATCATTTCGTCCAGCGATGCATCAACATCATCAACAAGACCAAGTTCAATCATAGGAACATAATCGTTGAGCACAGTATTTACTGCGTTTGCATATTCCTTGACATTAGTGTCATCGAAAACGAATGTGATTGTCGGGTTGTTCTGAACTCTCTCTGCCCATGAATCGCTTATGACTTTCTCGCGCTCAGGTGTACCTGCTTCTGAAAGGTCGCCGTTTTTGATAGCCCATGAAGCTGAAACTGTTGTTGCGGGATAATCTACTGATTTCTCAAGTTCCGTGTAACCGCCGTCTGCATCGATTGAATAGTGCTCACCCTCAACACCAAGCATAATTAATCTGTTGAGATATGTATCATACTTGAGAAGATCGAGTACCATAGCTGCTCTTTCCGGGTTCTGTGATCCTGCTGCTATTGCCATATCATTGTTTGAATAAGCTTCTGCTGCTACAAGATGATCTTTGGTGATGTCATAAGCCATGCATTCAACACCATCTGTCTTCTCAGCCTGATCCATGTATGTAAATACTGAAGCGTTCCAGGCGATTGACGCGCCCTGAAGATTTCCAAATGCGTCATCATCAGTAACTGTGTTGGTGAGTGCACTTCTGCTCCAACAGCCTGCATCCGCCATTTCCTTCATATCTTTTGCGTAAGTTTCAAACTCATCATATTCATATGCAAGTTTAATATCGTCTTTTGTAGGAGTGGATCCTGTGTACTTGTACATCATATCCATGTATGTGGAATCAAGCGCAAGAAGTGTATCGAACTGCTCACGGTAGACATCCCAAAGCTCGTTGTTATCTACAGATGCTGCAAGTGCATATATGCCGCTTGCAGGAGTTTCCTTCTCTGCAATCGTGAGGCAGTAATTCTTGTAATCATCCCATGATGTGAGTTCGGAGATTCCGTATTTATCAGCAAGATCCTGTCTTATTGCTACAATCTTACCCATGGGCTGTGCAACGTTTGAAGGAACTGCAATTGTTTTGCCGGAAATTGTTGTTTCATCCCAGCTCTCAGCTGCCTGATATTTATTTGTAAGCGGCATATAGTTGTCGACAAAATCATCAGAAAGCTCATAGAATGATCCCTTTGCAGCTTCTGTATACATATAACACCACGGCGCTGTGAAGATGATGTCGATCTGCTCGCCGCCTGCAAGAACAAGTGAGTACATTGTCTGGTAATCGCTCCAGCTCATGAATGTTACGTTAAGCTGTGTGTTGTAATCTGCGAGATAATCATTGATCTTGCCGAGCACTTCATCCCAGTCATTCGGCGTGTCTCCGATAAGGTACATGTTTACAGTGTAGTCATCTGTAAGATCGGTATTAGCGTAGACTTCCGGTGTTGCTGCTACCAGAGTCTGTGCTGTGTAAGTTTCCGGAAGAGTGCTGAGGACGTCAGCTGTCGCTTCTGCCGCTGTACTTGCTGCATCCGCACTGTCTGCAGCTGCTGTGCTGTTCTCTGCTGCACTGTCTGTCGCTGCCGCTACTGTAGAATCTGTTGCCGACGCGGCTGAGCTTCCACATCCTGCCAGTGAAGCTCCTGTCATTACTAATGCCAGTAATGTTGCCAAAACTCTCTTTTTCATATTTCATCCCTTTCTATATGTGATTCCCGTATGCCGGGAAATAACGGTACCAAAGTTATCCACCTGTAAACCTTATCGGTGTTCCTGCCCCGCAATATGCGGGCCTTAACCCTTGACGGCTCCAATCGTAAGTCCCTTAACAAAATATCTCTGAACGAACGGATACAACAGGACGATGGGGCCTATTGCTATCACTGTCATTGCCATCTTCATCCCTTCAAGCGGTACGGACGGCAGGGCAATTCCGGACTTCTCTGCGACAATTCTCATAGCTTCGGCGCTTCCCAGCATTCTCTGCAGATAATACTGAAGATTGAACTTATCCTCATCAGTGATAAAGATCATGCAGTTATACCAGTCATTCCAATATGCAAGAGCTGAGAAAAGGCTAAGTGTCGCAATAAGCGGTTTACTGAGCGGCAGGATCAGTTTTGTAAAGATCACAAAATCGTTAGCACCGTCGATCTTGGCCGATTCCGTTATGGCCTGCGGGATTCCGCACATGAATGTCTTGGCTATGATCATGTTCCAGACAGAAAACATAAGCGGCAACATCAATGCCAGGTATGAGTTTTTCATATTCAGATATCTGACGCAGATGATATACCAGGGAACAAGGCCTCCATTGAAAAGTGTTGTGAAGAAGAAGAAAAATGAAAACTTGTTTCTCCACGGAAAGTCCTGTCTTGACAAAACATATCCTGTCATTGAAGCCATCATTACTGCGCAAAATGTTCCGATTGCTGTAACTCCGATCGTTGTCCCATATGCTTTCATGATACTGATTGGATTCTTTAAGCAGAGAGCGTAGCTCTGAACATCGAACTCGACCGGGAAGATCGGATACCCGGATCTGATCAGTGTTGCTTCTGAAGTGAATGAAGCAACTATTATCAGATAAAATGGAATCACGCAGATAAGAGCGAAGAATCCTATCAATATGTACCCTATTATGTTGATAACGATCGTATCTGTTCCAGTTATCTGACCGCTGTGTTTTTTCTTCATCAATGCATTTTTTGACATTTGATTCCCTTCCTTTCAGGGTACCTTTATCCGCACCAGATCAATAAAGTGCATAATCCGGATTTGCCTTCTTCACCAGTTTGTTGCAAACCGTTATGGTGATAAAGCAGAGTACTGACTGATAGAGACCTGCTGCCGCAGAGACTCCGATATCGCTGTTTGTAATGAGTAATCTGAACACATAAGTATCGATTACATCAGTCACAGGCTGCAGAAGAGCACTTGTTTTGACTGTCTGATAGAACAATCCGAAATCACCTCTGAAAATGTTACCGATTGCGAGCAGTACCAGGATGACCATTGTCGGCACCAGCGAAGGAATAGTGATGTATCTGATCTTCTGGAAAGTTCCTGCTCCATCTATGGATGCCGCCTCGAACATTTCCTGATCAAGACCGGTTATCGCCGCAAGGTAAACAACCGAACCATAGCCTGTCTGCTTCCAGATCTTGAGAAAAATGAGTACTATCGGCCATGCTGACGGTGTGTTGTAAAGATCGAATCTGGTGCCGCCAAGCGCTGTAATAACTGAATTGACGACACCCTTTTCATAATTAAAAACATTAAACATTACAGCGCTTACGACTACCCAGCTTATGAAATATGGGAGGAACATGAATGACTGGGCGATCTTTTTAAATTTTTTGCTGAGAAGTTCATTAAGTAGAATTGCGCTTCCCATTTCGAATATGACTCCCAGGAATATAAATGCCAGATTATAAAGAAGAGTATTCCTGGTTACTACTCCCAGTTTTCCTGCTACAAGTAGAGCCTTGAAGTTTTTCAATCCGCACCAAGGTGATCCGAAAATCCCACCGCTGTACTGATAATTCTTGAAGGCGAGTACGATGCCGGCCATGGGCGCATACAGGAAGACAAGCGCATAAATGATTGCCGGAAGCAGCATCGCGATAAGCATCCAGTGCTTTCTAATTGTCTTGAAGAATGGCTGTTTGGGTGCCGTGAATTTTTCAACATCTTTCTTTCCCGTTTTCCTTCCAATCATCATATTTTCGCCTCATATCTGTACTGATAAACAGGTTTCTCTTTTATGGGCTGAGTTTATAGTTTATTCATATTTGTCATAAGAGGATTTATTTTTGAATTTGGGGGTTTTTTTTGGGTTTCCGTGTCAATTGTTCGTTTTTGCATGTTTTACTGTTCAATATGCATATTTTTAGTGGCGTTTTGTCTGTATATTCAGCCAAGTTGTCCTGAATCTGATTGACGATGCCCTATTCAATTGCTAAACTTGTTTCAGAAGGCGGCAAAATGAAGCTATTGTTTATTGAAGATGAATTTTATACAAGAGAAGGAATCAAAGCCAGTGTGGACTGGCTCTCGCTTGGAATAGATAAACTCGATGTGGCTTCGAACGGAAAAGAAGGGTGGGAAAAGCTTTCAGAAAAACCTGATATCATCCTGACTGATATCAGAATGCCATACAAGACAGGACTTGAGATCGCGAAGCAAGCCAGAGATATGTCGCTTGAATGTGAAATAATATTTCTGAGCAGCTATTCTGACAAGGAGTACCTTTTCACAGCAATATCGCTGTCATCTGTGGCTTACATTGAAAAGCCTGTTGTTATAGAAGAATTGTCCAATGCCATTCGTCAGGCTGTTGTGCGAAGAGAACACTACATTCTATTTAATAAGCTCAGGGACGGCGACGCACCTGATGATATGTCTAAATTGCTACCGGATTGTTCTCATCACAATTCAAAACTTATCCTTAATTACATAGCGGAACATTACAGTGATCCTTCGTTATCACTTGCTTCTATTGCCGAATTTGTCAATCTTAGTCCCGCATATCTCAGCGACAGTTTCAAGAAAGACACCGGCAAAAATATCAAACAGGTCATCTCTGATATCCGGCTTGACAAAGCCTCAGAGCTTCTCAGGACAACACCTCTTACGGTGGCAGAAATTGCTCAGAAGATCGGTTATCGCGACTCGAATTATTTTTCCAAATTCTTCAAACAGCAATTCGGCGTTTCGCCGCATGGCTATCGGGATAATGCCGCCTTACCTGACAACTCACATAATGAAACAGATTAGCGTCTCCACAAAAATCGCTCGTATATTGATGGGAAATCAGACATGCTTAAAAGAACATTTAAAAAGATCAGGGACCGGTACTTCAACGCGTCCTTGCATGCCAAATATCTGATAATCACTGTTATTCTGCTTATCGCCATATTCCTCAGTGGTATGTATATGTGCATCAACACATATCATTCCATCTACAAAAATGAGATTTCAGCAGCAAAAGAAGACTCCACAAACACTTACGACAACCTTGTTATCTTTGAAAAAAGAGTTTTGCATATAATTACTCTCTGTCAGGCAGATAAGGATACCGCCGCACTGCTTAAGGAGATGCCAGACATCACCATCAACCAGTATCAACAGCGGCAGCAGGAACTTTGCTCCATACTCTATACACTCTCCGATGGTTCCGGCAGTTATGTGTGCCACCTTTATGTTGACTCGCCTTTTCTTTCTGAATACGAGGCGCAGGCAAGAGTCCAGCCAATCAGCACACTTAGTGATAAATCATGGGCACAGAGCATCATTGAAGGCTGGGGTCACTGGCAGTTTCTGTCCGCGCAGACAATGGGCTATAAATATCCGGCTCTTATCGCCCCGCTTCGAGACCAGGATAACTACAGCAAATTGTCCGCGCTTATGAGGATCGACCTGAACACTGATTATTTTACAAATGAAACTCAGAATCCCAGGTCTGAAAATTTCGCATACACACTCATACAATCTGCAGATGGCGATCTTATAGCTTCATCCAGAAATGATGTGGACACTGCTGTTTCTCTTGATGGGTCTTCTCCCGATACGCTTACCGGTTTCAGGTCATATGATCTCAACTATTATGAAGATACTGACAGCGCATACTATTACAGATGTCTGCCTTCTTCAGGCTGGCGTATTGTCACAGTCATAGATAAAAATAAACTCTCATCACAGCTTCTGGGACCCATCATAAACCAGTTCCTTATAGGCTTTCTCATGGCCATTGCAGGTCTCCTGTGTGCTGTTCCGATACTGTACCAGACATCATCAAGAATCAAACGATTCTACAATTATGTATGCTCGAGTAATGAATCTTCTCTTTCTGTTCCTGCACATCTTCCTCCGGTCTATCACGATGAAATCGGCAAACTGATCGAGGCGCATAATGATCTGATGGACAGGATCAACAAGCTCATGGATGAGCAGGAGAAACGTGAGCGCGAGCTCCACCGTCTGGAATTGAGTGTGCTTCAGGCGCAAATCAAGCCGCATTTTCTTTACAACACCCTCGAAGCTATCAGTTGGATGGGCAAAATGAATCAGGGAGATAAAATTGATATAACTGTCAGAAACCTCACCAGATTTTACAGATTGTGCCTGAGCAACGGTCGTGATGTCCTAAGGCTTTCAGAAGAACTCGAGATGGTGGAAAAGTACTTCTCAATTCAGGAAATTAAATACGAACAGAAACTGGAGCTTTCATTTGATGTTCCCGATGAAATCTCCCGAACTGCAATGTTGCCCAAACTCACGCTGCAACCCCTTGTCGAAAACGCCCTGGTGCACGGGATTCTTGAATCCGGCAGTAAAGAAGGCTGGGTAAAAATTATCTGTCGCGAAGCCAAAGGTAATTCCGATGCATCGTGGGAATTATGTGTAATCGATTCTGGCGATCATTTCCGTAACGAAGATTTTATGACCTGTCTTCACTGCGAACCCGAGTCATCTGAAGTGTGGCAGGGTCTTGGCGAAAGCTATGGTCTTTCAAACGTTGAGCGGCGCCTGTGTCTCTTCTTTAAACGCGACGCTGTCATGTATATAGATGACAGCGTCGCAGGCAGTACCTGTATAGTAATTCCGCTTTATTCTTCCACCAGTTCTACCGGATTCTGTCCATAATCCTGATATGAATCGATCTTGGCATCACAGTTATCTGCGTACATCTGGATCCAGCTCTTTCTTATTGATTCCTCTTCATCGGAATCATTGATCTTTGATATGAGAGCCTTATCATTGTTGAACAGTTTTGCTTCTTCGTCGTCTGTATTGGCCACCTGGATGTCAGTTATATTGTATCCCTCAGACTTGATGACGCAAGGATAAGCGCCACCGTTCTTACATACCAGCGTTGTTCCCTCCAGGTCATATCCATATACATGGACATTGGCATATATTGTTGCGCCGTCACCTGTCTCCTCAAAATCTCCTACTACGGGAGCCGGAATCATCACGTCAGTTTTGTCATACCCCTCATACAATTGTTTTGCCGCTTCAACGCAGATCCTCGAGATTTCATCATTTCCGACATAACTGAATTCCGGGAGCTCCGCATCAGATGACTGGCTGTCATCGGTATATTCGTTTTCGGTGATCCCGACAAGCTGTTCCAGTATATCGGAGAACTCATCCTCAGATACCGCACCGCTCACAGAGAAAGCATATTTGTCATTGGACCATTTGGCAAAGTATGTATTGTCGACATCCTGGCTGCCGCCACCTGTCTCGACTTCAGTATCGCTTACGGTGCTTTCTTTCCAGTCGTCTCCGTAGTAGCCGCTCACATCATCTGAATCCATGGTGTCTGCCAGAGCTGAACGAACACCGATTTCAGCTGTGCCGCCGTCCTTTGATGCAAATCGCAGATCTGCCAGATCCCCGCTTATGATATACATCACTGAACATGTATATCCCGATGATTCCGGCAGATAAAGAGGATCAAAGCCGAGCACTTCCTGCATTTCAGGTATTGTCTCATACTCTACCATCGGATTTGCCATTCCAACTGTTTCCTCAGTATCTGCGGCTTCTCCTTCTGTTACCTCTTCTGATGTCACCTCATCAGATGCATCCTGCTCAGATGATGCTGATGAAGCGACTTTTTCAGAAGAACCACAACCTGCTATCACAGTTGCCGCAAGAATCGCACTTATAATCACCGCTATTTGTTTTCTATGCATTGTCATGATGGTCTCTCCCTGATCCCTGCTTAAATTTGTCAAACACACCATTTTATCAATAAGCCCTACATGGTCACATTGCTTCCAAGTATATATACGAACAAGAATTAATAATGGTCGCTCTTCGATACTAAATTTCAACATTCAAAACATTGAATCCCGCCATATAACTGTAATTTACGGCACGTGCCATCTTCCTGACAATGCTTATAGCGACATTTTCTTCTTTGTTTTCCGTATCATCTACAATAAGATGATTTTTCATGGGTCCGTTATCCCTCATCGAAAACCTTAAATTATCATCCTGAATAAACAGCCTGATATCAACATAAGTAGGCTTCTTTTTTTTCGCAAGCACGCGTATCAGCAGTTCCTCCAGACATGCCTCACACTGATATACGGTAGCTTCATCATAATTGTGATCCTCAAGGAATTGTCTTATTCCATCAATCTTTTCAAAATTCTGATTTTTCTTAACTTCCATTGAAAACTCAAGCAGGTTTTTGTTGTCATAATACTTCTTTGGAAGCAGCATGGCTTCATCCATATTTCTGGGCACATGTCCGGTTTTGATCGATATTACAACAACTGCCGTCGCAAAGAACACTAAGTGATTTGCAAGATAGGCATACCAGACGCCACTGACTCCAATCAGGTTTACAAGCAGGACCGCAAAGCCCATATAGAAGGCACAGTTTATCACAAATGAAACGCTTGAAATAAACCTGTGACCTGTAATTGTATAGAAATTGAGTACTGTATCATTAAGAACATTAAAAACGCTGACAGCTATAAGACAGGCAAAAGCACTCGTCATTGCTGATACTATCACCGGATCAGTTGCGCCGAACACAGCAAGGACAGGGCGTCTTAGAATAAACAACGCAGTCGAAAGCAAAAATGTAGCTATCGATGGTATTGTAACGGAGCCTTTAACTGTCTGCTTGAGCCCTGATATGTCGTGAGATCCCAGCATCGTAAGCGAAAGTGCCGACATCGATTCTGTTGACGGTGCTATCGCAGAAGTAGCCAATTGTCTTATTGTTTTGAAAAGAGACAGTATTGCGAGCCCTGTACTCCCGACTGTCAATGCCACCGCGTTATTCAATACTGTTCCAGTCACAAATTCTCCCATGTTATGCGTGACATCCGGCATTGCATAGCTGAGAGCCACCTTTATCTTTCCAAAAGCTTCTTTCCCCGGTCTTATATAAAATTTCATTGAGGTCGGATGCATCTTATAGGAGATCACCAGATAAGCAAATGTGCAAAGATATCCAATTGCTGCTCCATAGCCAAGTGCTTCTATTCCCATGCCGACTACCTGTACGAGGAACAGAGATGCCACAATATTTGTAACTGAACGGACGACATTTTTAAAGGAACATTCTTTCTTGTATCCAAGCATCAGCATGTAGTCATATGGGGCATGTGCAAATTGATGGCACACCTGCGCTATAAGGCTGGCTCTGAGATAAGTCGTGGCATATGCGTTTATCTCTGCATCTCTAGCTCCAAGCAAATAGAGTATCTGACTGGCAAACGGTATTATTGCCAGGCCCAGCAGAATTGAGACTCCAATGTTCACATACGCGGCAGCCGAGAAAAATCTGTTTGCCTTTTCTGATTCTCCGCGGCCAACTGCGTTGCCGAGAATGACCTTCATGCCCTGAAAAAGAAGACTGCTCAAAAGTGTGTAGAACGTAATAAATGTCCTGGTTATCCCCACACCTGCAAGCGCATCCATATCAAATAACAGTCCGGATATTGAAGTGTCCACCAATGTGCCGATCGTATATACGAACGACCCGGCAAAACCTATAAGAAAATACTCTTTGTAGGCCTGGTTTACTATTCTGTTAGCCGCCTGTTTCCCGGATTCGTTTGCTTTTGACATCTTTCACCTCTCATCGCTACGATATTACTATATCTTTTGTAAACGGTTTATGTCCATACCATATATACAAAACGCGGCTCCGCATGTATTGCAGAACCGCATTCTGTATAGGGTGTTATTTTGTCAGATCACCGGGATCTGTCAAAATCATGTTATTGATCGCCCTTTCCCTGATCATCTTTCCGAAAGGACTTGAAGGCGTAAAAAGCGTAGAAAGCTCCAACTGCTACAAATATTACTCCGAACACAAACAGCAATGTCGGATTGTCGCTTGAACTATAGCTTCTGAACTGCTGAACACCGACATATATGAGATATGCCGCGACTATAAGCCGCAGAGTAAAGCGTACGCCTGTTTTGCCGTTCATCATGATTTACCTGTCTTGTGGTTGGAAACAACATCGAAGACGACTGCTGCAAGAAGAACAGCGCCCTTGACAACATACTGCCAGGAATCCGACAGACCATATATCGACATGCCCTGGTTTATAACGCCGAGGAGGATAGCACCGATCATGATTCCTGGTACTGTACCTGACCCGCCGTATGCAGATGCACCGCCTATGAAGCACGATGCGATTGCATCCATTTCATATGAGTTACCCATCTGGCCATCAACAGAACCGATTCTGGCTCCCATCAGAAGTCCTGAAATACCAGCCAGGAAGCTCATCAGGAAGTATGCCCAGAAATA
>Ga0172377_10001808_pt1 | contig 21824 bp, 20 predicted proteins | sample Pumphouse3metaG_FD_119749 | JGI IMG/M metagenome (GOLD analysis project Ga0172377, IMG submission 119749) | Leachate microbial communities from a municipal landfill in Southern Ontario, Canada - Pumphouse #3 metaG | ecosystem: Engineered > Solid waste > Landfill > Unclassified | place: Canada...
ATTTTTTTCATTGTTTTGATTCCCCCTTTTTATTTAATTATTTTAATCTTCAATACAATTTAAATCTTTTTAATATAAATATATTTAAAACAACTATATATTAATATACACATTATAACATATTTTCTTCATATAATGCAAAAAAAATTTAATAATATACTTAAAAAAAGGTATTGAATTTATAAAATGTACCCTGTAAACTGGACACCTAAAAAAAGGTGCTTAAAGTTTGCAGGGTTTTTTATATGCATTTATGCTATAATAAACTTATGATTATAAAGGAGAACAAATCATGGGTGTTAATTATTTCACAAATAAACAAGTTAAGGAATTACAAGGAAACAAATATGTTAAGCATGTATCTAACAAAGCTATTACGTATACTGAAGAGTGCAAGCAGCAATTATATGAGTATTCGCTTCAAGGACTAAAAGCAAAAGAATCTTTTATAAAATTGGGGTTTAATCCTTTAATATTAGGAAAACGGAGAATGCAATCTTTAGTCGAAAGAACAGAAATTCAAGCAAAAAGACTAGATGGATTTAAAGATACTAGAAAAGTAAATAGTGGAAGACCTCAAATACTTAATATGTCTACTGAAGAATTATTAAAATATAAAAATCATCAAATATTATTATTAACACAAGAAAATATAGCTCTAAAAAAAAACGATTTAATAGAACGACAAGCTTTACAACACTATCCGAAGAAACAAAAAGACAAAAATTCAAAATAATTTATGAAACTGTTCAAGAAAAACATAATAAATTATGTATAACTAAATTGTGTGAAATATTTTTAGTATCTAAATCAGGATATTATTCTTGGCTTAGTAGAATAGATAATAGAGCTAAACAAGACGAAAAAGATAAACAAGATTTTGAAATAATACTTAAAGCTTATAAAGCTCATAATAGACATAAAGGTATAAGACTCATATATAGCTATTTATTACAAAATGGTATTCGTATGAATAAAAAGAAAATACACCGTCTAATGCGTAAATTCGGCCTATTTTGTCCACTTAGAAAGGCTAATCCATACAGAAGGATGCAAGTTGCTATGAAGACGAATAACTATGCTTCGAATTTAGTTAGTCGCAATTTCAAGCAGGAACCAAGAAAAGTATTATTAACTGATATAACATATTTATTTTACGGAAAAGCAAGGCAAAGGGCTTACCTTTCAACAATCAAAGATTCAATGACTAATGAAATATTAGCTTATAAATTATCTGAAAACTTAGAAGTTGATTTTGTATTAAAAACAGTGAAACAATTATTTAAAAAATATGGAAAATCTTTAAAAAATAAAAAAATATATCTTCATTCAGATCAAGGATTTCATTATACTTCAATAAGTTATACTAAATTAGTAGAATCAAAAGGTTTAATAAGATCTATGTCTAGACGTGGTAACTGTTGGGACAATGCTCCTCAAGAATCATTTTTTGGGCATATGAAAGATGAATTACATTTAAAAAATTGTGATAATTATAAAGCCCTTACGTCTGAAATTAATAAATACATGAATTACTATAACAACTATCGTTATCAAACTAATTTAGCTAATCTTTCACCTCATCAATATTACAATTATTTAGAAACTGGTGAATATCCAATAACTACAGCTTAAAATCTTAATAAAATTAAAGTACATGAAATTTTAAACCAAGGGAGTGCTATGCTCAAAAAAGGTATTGAATAATTAAATTCAATACCTTTCGTTGTTTTCTACTTATTATTTGGGGGACACATTCCCCCTACCCCCTTTGTAATCTTTTTTTTATTTATTGTACTTGACAAAGGGTACACATTATAATTGTATAATTATTTCTTCTTTTAATTTTAAAAAGGGGATACATCTAGTTTCTTGATTTCTAAATTAACACCATTATATTCAAAATAATTTAAACAGCAATTAGATAGAGGAAGCCAAAAGTCATAACTTTTATCAATTGCTATAATTAAGGCTTTAATAGTATGCGAATGAGCAACCACTAATATTTTTTTGCCTTCGTTTTCATCACATATTTTTATAGTTTCATTGTAAACTCTTTTTTCGATGTCTTGAGATTTTTCTAAACCTTTAGCAGTATTGTTTAGTATACTTTTGAAATTTTCTTGATTTACACTTAATCCTTCCGTTTCACCAAAATCACGTTCAATAAAATTTTGGTTTACAATTACTTTATAAGGGAGTGGTACATTGTCAGTTAATATTTGAGCTGTTTCAGTAGCCCTAGAAAGGGGACTAGAATAAATTATGTCCCAATTATTATCTTTTAGTTTTAAATATTTTGCAGCCTTAAGAGCTTGGCTTCTTCCGGTATCATTCAGTGGAAAATCGCGTCTTCCCTGAATCTTACGTAGTTTGTTTTGATCTGTTTGTCCATGTCTAATAAAACAAATTGTAGTTGTCATAATATCTCCTATTCTTTATATATACTCATTTATTTTACCACATTTTTAAATTTTATGCTATAATATATATATAATAAATATAAGAGGTGAAAAATATGAGAATGGTTGACTTAATTGAAAAGAAAAAAAGTGGTCAAAAATTATCGAAAGAAGAAATAGATGATTTAATTGAAAATTATGTTAAAAAAGAGATACCAGATTATCAAATGAGTGCTCTTTTAATGGCTATTTGTTTTAAAAACCTTGATGAAGAAGAAACTTACAATTTAACAAATGCTATGCTTCATAGTGGAGAGCAAATTGATTTGTCTACAATTAATGGGATTTGTATCGATAAACATTCAACTGGAGGAGTTGGAGATAAAACAACGCTCGTTGTTGCCCCAATTGTAAGTGCATGTGGTTTGAAAGTTGCTAAAATGAGCGGGAGAGGACTTGGACATACAGGTGGAACTTTAGATAAACTAGAATCAATTCCAGGATTTAATATTAATTTAACAAGCGAAGACTTCCTAAAACAAGTTAATGAAATAGGAATATCCGTAATTGGACAAACAGCCAATATTACTCCGGCTGACAAGATGTTATATGCTCTTCGTGATGTTACAGCAACGGTTGATAATGTAGGTTTAATAGCTTCGTCAATTATGTCAAAGAAGTTAGCCAGCGGAGCACATACTATAACCCTTGATGTTAAAGTTGGTGAGGGAGCATTCATGAAAGACCTTCCTTCAGCAAAAATACTTGCTAACAGATTAGTAAGTATAGGTAAAAGAAGTGGCAAACAAGTTAGTGCAGTACTTACGGATATGAGCCAACCACTTGGCGAAATGGTAGGAAATAGTGTTGAAGTAATTGAAGCAATAGAAACTCTTAAAGGAAGAGGTCCTAAACGTTTTGTTGAACTTTGTGTAGAGTTATCTAGTGAGTTATTAATAATGACTGGTTTAGCTAAAACAGAAGATGAGGCTAGGAAAACAGTAAATGAGAAAATAAACAATGGAGAAGCACTTGATAAATTGCGCCAAATGATAATTTATCAAGGAGGGGACCCTAAAGTAATAGAAGATTATACAATTTTTCCAACTTCAGTATTATCAGTTCCAGTTATCAGTAAGTGGGAAGGATATATTGAAGAGATTAATGCTTTAAAAATAGGAGAGGCTGCGATGGTAGTTGGAGCTGGCAGAGAGTCTAAGGATGACAAAATAGATCCATCAGTTGGTATAAAAGTTATGAAATCAGTTGGAGACTATGTAAAACGTGATGAACCTATTGCTGTAATGTATGTAAATAGTAAAGGAAGAGCGGAAGCACAAGATATGATTATGTCTGCATTTACAGTAGTAAGTCACAAAGTTGTACCAACTAAAATGATTTTAGGAGTAGTTAGATAAAAATACTTATTAACAGTTTTCACTTAATTGATTGGAAACTGTTAATAATGTTTATTAAAAAAGTTATTAATCTAACTCTTGCAAAATCATTAAAAATATAATATAATAAATAACTGTGAGAATACAAATGCCGCTATGTTGAAACTGGTAGACAAACTTGACTCAAAATCAAGCGCTGCAAGGCGTGCCGGTTCGAATCCGGCTAGCGGCACCATAAGAGTAAGTCAATAAGTCTTCTGACTTATAAACATAAAATAGGACTATTTCACAAATTCTTAGTAAAATACTAGGGTTTATATGTGAAATATCCTTTTTTTTGATTATAATACGACCCATTTTGTAGTACTGAGAGTAGGAAACTAAGCAAGGATTCGAACCTAAATAATTTCTGGGCTAATGGGATTCGAACCATTTTATTATTTCGAAACTAATGGGGCTTGAACCAAAGAAAAAAATAAAAAAGTTTTATTTTGTTTGTGTTATTTTTCATTCTATAGTATAATTACAATAGATTTTTTTAAAGGAGTTATTTTTCATGGAAAAATTTGATTATTCAATATATAAAGAAACAAGAATTTATTTAGTATTATATGATGCGTATATAAAACATCAGGGAATGAGTAAGGAAGTATTATTTGAAAAACTATATATAAATAATAGTTCATATCGTAGAGCAAGAGATTATGAACAGAATGTTGGAAGACAAATTGTTGATCAATTATCCTCTCATTATGGATTTGTCGTTCCAACTAAAGATTTGATTGATGAATTAGAGATATTTACGAATAAAGTATATAAGAATATGTATTACAAGATTTATACTTCATATGATGAAGATTTAAAATACATTGAAGAATTACTTGAAAAGAAGTCTTTGTTTTTTCCTGTATTAAATTTACTCAAGCTTTTGCTAATCGTAAATTCACAAGATCATGCATTTAATGTATTAAATACTTATGGAACTCTATTTAATGATGTAAAAATTTATTATACATTTTTAACTGAAGAACTTAAACAAATTTTTGAAATTCTCAGCATATTTTTTGAAGATACTACAGTAGAAGACGGAGATTGGGAAAAGGATTATGATAATCCGATGACATATCAAATATTAGCATCAAAATGTAATTTAAGGAAAAAATATATAGAATCAATATTTTATGCGAATGAAGCAAAGAAAATATTATTAAATGATTTTAATTTTAAAAGACTTATATATGTTAATCAAACTATTATGAATAGTATGTTATATGTAGGGAACTATAGCGAATGTTACAAACTGGCAGTAAAGCAGATTGCGAGTTTAGAGTCATTAAATTTTACGCAATTTGAGCTAGAATCTGCAAATATGTTTTTAGCAGTTTCTTTGCTAGGATTAAAAGAATATCATAAAGTAATACAATTATTAGAAAATATTGAGTCTTTTAATTTAACTTTTATTACTTGCTTGCTGGTTTCTCTTTATAAAACAAATAAAAATGAATATCAATTATTTTATAAAGAAAACATACTGGAGAATGATTTATCAAAAAATGATAAGGATTATTGTAATTCATTAAATTCATATTTAAAAATAAATAATAAATCAATATTAAATACCCTTTCAAAATATGATTTAATGGGGTCAGTTATAAAAATACTAAAAAAAATTTAAAATGGGCAGAAAATGCCTAATTTTACCAAAAAGCTCTAAAATAAGCCCAAGAATAGGAGCTTTTTTTTTTTTTTTTGTCAAAAATATATAAAAACGCTCAATTTAGTAATTTGCAAACGCTTGACAAATAATTTCCAATCGTTTATAATATTGTCATACGGAGGAAAAGTTTATGAAAAAGAAAAAATTATTTATGATATGTTTATCGTTTATTATGATGTTTTTATTTATGGCAACAGTTGAAGTACAAGCAGCTAAAATTACAATTGTTAGGGATAATAATCCTGAAAGAGTAACCGTTTTATCTTTAAATGATGTTGAGTACAGTATTGAAGTTGATGAAGAAACCGAAATTGGGTATGTAGTTTATACAGTTAATGGTGTTGATGAGATTATTGGAACATGTGAAGTTATTGTTATTGATGCTCAAAATCCAAGTGGTTATATTTTATGTGGTGATGAAGTTAGTAGTTCTTGTGGCTCATTAACAATTACAATTACTAATGAATTAACTGGCGAAGGATATATTTCTAGCATTAGTGGAGATTTAGGATATGTGTTTGTATTGAATGATATTATTATACTACAAGAATAAGTTAAATTTTTGTTGAGAAGAAATGAAAATGATAAAATAAATGATTATTACAAAAATATTAGTAGGTTTAAATATATGAAAAGCTTGGATAAATATAAATTATCTATGTTTAACATTATAAAAGAAGATAAAAATAAAAATTTGTTAATAACTAATACTTTAACAAATGCTTTAATTAGAATTATAAATAATACTAATGAATTAATTGATTTTAATTTAAATAATTTATTGTCTCTTTATAATAAACACATTGATCTTTTTATTAAAACTGGAATATTAGTGCCCGATAACGTCAATGAACAATTATTAATTGATGAAATATATCAAAAAAATGTTTTAAAAAATGAACGCTTAGATATAATTATTCTAACAACTAATCGCTGTAATTTCTCGTGTGCGTATTGTTTCCAAAAAAGAGAAACATATACATTAGATTCAAAACAGTACGATGGAATACTTAATTTCATAGAAACAAAAATTAAAGAAAATGGATATAAAAATATAAAGATAAGATGGTTTGGAGGTGAACCACTACTTGATAAAAAAGGTATGATATATTTTCTAAATAAAATGAAGTCATTATCTCAAACATATAAGGTATCATATGGATGTGGTATTATTAGTAACGGATATTTATTAGATATCAACACGTTTAAGATTTTATTTAAACATAAAGTGATTAATTATCAAATTACTGTTGATGGTTTACCAGATATAAATTATAGATTTTTAAATAATGGAAAGTCAACATTCAATACAATTTTTAATAACTTGAAAAGAATTAGAGATGAAATAAAATATAGTATGTTTTCAATAACTATAAGAATTAATTTTACACGGGATTTATTGAATAGAGTTGACGAAGTTATCGATTTGTTTTTTAAAGAATTTGGTAAAGATAGAAGATTTGGCTTTTCCTTTATTCCAGTATTCGATTGGTCATATAAAGATTCTGATTTTATGAAGGCTAAACAAATTCAATCACAATTAATAACAGAAGAAGAAATTGTTGAAGTAATGAAAAAAAGTGTTAATAAATTAGATTTTAAAGCCTGGTCTAATCTAAAATTTGCAAATAATGAGTGCTGGGCAGGCACTCCACATGGGTATACAATTGATGCAAATGGAGATATATTAAAATGCGATTTTAAGTTAGAAGGATTTGATGCAAATGTTGTTGGTCATATTGACTTAGAAGGAAATGTTTTTTTAGATAATAAAAAAGAAAAGAAATGGATTTTTAATACTCCTTTAATAGAATGTTATAGTTGTGGTTATTTTCCGTTGTGCTTATCAACTTCTTGTGGTGCTGCAAAATTAGATGGTATAATGAAAAATAAATGTAATTCCTTTAAGCATAGAGTCCTAGATTATCTTGAAATAGAAAGTTATTCTTTAAACAATAATTTTATTGAGGTGAAAAATGAATAAAAAAGATATTGAAAATAAACTAAACATCATATTTGAAGAAAATGGTTTATATTGCTATGACAGCACAGATGAAAATAATTTATTGTTACAAATTGATTCAATGGTTTTTATATCATTAATAGTGGATATTGAATCAACGTTTAATATAGGTATTCCAGATGAGTTATTACTTTTATCTAATTTTCAAAATAAAGAGCAAATTATTGAAACTATTTTTAAATTATTAACAAATAAAAACACAGATATTCCAAAATAAATAATGCACCCAGCAATTTAAATAACTTTGGAATATTATTAATATAAATGTGTTTAGATAGGAGAAAACAATGGAAAAAAAGAAATTATTAAAAAAGAATTTTGTAAATGAAAAGAAAGTCAAAATATGTGCATCAATTGTTCCTATTTTGCCTATGGGGACTTATGAAGCAGACTGTTGGACACGTGGCTGTTATAGTAGTGGTTGCTATACTGGAACTTGCAACTAATTTAAACTGAGTAAAACTGATATAAATTAATGATTGCTGGGTGCGCCTTTAAGGAGTTAAAATGAGACATGTAATTATTTTGGATACAGGTGTAAATTTATCACATCCAAATTTTAAAAAAAAGAACATAAGTTGTAAAAAAATTAATGATCGATGTTTTGAAGAAACATTTGAAGATTGTGATGAAATAGGACATGGAACAGCAATTTGTGGAATAATCGTAGAAAATAATTTTGATGTTAGATTAACTATGTATAAAATATTTGATCATATAGATTATATAGATGAAGAAATTTTGTTGGCAACATTAGAATATATTTTGAAAAATGAAAAATTTGATTTTTTACATATGAGTTTAAATATTTCTTCTTGTGATAATATTGAGAAATTTGAAAAATTGTGTATTGAGATTGCAAATAAAAATGTTGTTATCGTATCTGCTTTTTCAAATTATGGAACTATATCTTATCCAGCAGCATTTACAAGTGTTATCGGTGTCGATTCATTGGTTCAGTGTAAAAAAAATAATGATTTCATTTATTTAGAAAATAGCATTGTTAATGTTTACGCGAAAGGGACAAATCAACGAGTTTGTTGGTCCAACGAAGTAAATTATTTAATAAATTCTGGAAATAGTTTTGCTGCGGCACATGTAACTGCTTTTTTGTTAAACGCATTAGATGAAAATCAATTAAGTTTAAATAAAGCAAAACAATTATTAAAAGAGAATGCTTTATATGTAATCAATTCTCCTGTATTAAAAAATAAAAAAATTGATTTTTCATTTCAAAATATTGCAGTTTTTCCTTTGAATAAGGAAATATATTCAACGTTAAATTATCGTAATATGCTTAGATGTAATATAACTACAGTTTTTGATATTAGAGAATCTGGCAAGATAGGAAATGATATTCAAAAATATTTATTTAAAGAAGAATTAAATTCTTCTTTAAAAATAAAAAATATATATGATTTTGAAGCTCATATAACAAAATTTGATACATTTGTTATGGGACATTTAAATAAAATAAATGATCTAACAGGAATAGATTATCATGAATTATGTATAAATTTTTGTTTAAAATATAATAAAAATATAATTAGTTTTGATGACTTGTCAGAAGATATAATTGAAAAATTTAAAGAAAAAAACCTTTATTGTTTTTATTGTAATATTAAAAATATAGATTATGATATAAATGAAAAAATTAGAATTATCGGTATTCCATCTATTTTAGTATGTGGGACATCTTCTCAACAAGGGAAGTTTTCACTTCAGTTAGAATTGAAAAAAAAGTTTATATCAAAGGGATATTCAGTTGGACAATGGAGTTCAGAACCTCAAGGATATCTATTTGATATTGATGAAGTATTCCCGCTAGGATTTGGTTCAAATCAACGTTTTTCTGAAAAACAAATTATTCATTATATAAATAATCAACTGCACTTGATTGAAATGAAAAAAAAGGACTTAATAATTTCTGGAATTCAGTCTTTTACAATTAGTGAAAAATTATATAATACTATATTTTATCCGTCATTACAAAATTCAATAATTTGTGCTTTACAACCGGATTGTGTTATATTGATGGTAAATTCATACGATGATATAAAATATATCAGGAGAACCATTTTTTATATTGAATCAATATGTGATACAAAGGTGGTTTGTTTATTACTATCTTTTAAAGGTATAAATAAGACATGGTCCTCAATGGAATTATCTACGAAAACAATTGATAAGAACGAAAGCAAAAAAATTATAAAACGACTAGAAATTGATTTAAATAAACCATGTTATAATTATGATGAAATAGATGAAGTTTTTCATCAAATAGTTAATTATCTTTCGTAAAAATTAGTTAAATAGGAGCTAAAAGAAGACTAAATGAAAAAAATAAGTATTATAAAATTGTTAGAAAAAAAGACTAGAAATATTTTTTATATAAATTGTGTATTATCAATAATTAGTGGTATAAGTGTTCCTTTTTCTATTGTAGCAATATCGTACTTTACTGACTCTATTAACCAAGCAAACAATATGATTATAGCAAGTATAATTTTAGTCATTTCGTATATTTTACCTATTGTGAATTTATTTATAAATTATAATAATAAAATCATCAATCAAAAACTAGATGTCGAATGGAATTCTTTTTTTTCATCGCTTATAAGTAAAATTTCTTATTATGAATATGAAAATCAAGATATATTCAATAAAATTAAACAGATAAGAGATAATAATTTGTATCAAAAAAAAATATCTTATGTCCTTTATATGAATTCTACAGTTGTTAATATTTTATTTTTTATTCTTATTCTAACACGGGTTTCGTTTATACTATTAATTTCTATATTAATTTTTCTGCCATTAGTTGGTTTTTTAATTTCTAAGACAACAAGAAAAAGATATAATGCAGTATATGACACAAATTCACCAAGAAGAAAAACATTATATAAATCATTAATATTGAGAGACTATACGTTTGCTAAAGAAGTAAGAATTAACAATTCTGCATCTTATATGCTATGTGATTGGGAAAGTAATCAAAAAAATTTAGATAAAAAAGAATTAAAAATAAAAATGAAATATGGTTTATTTGAAAAAGTGGTTTCTAATATCGAATATCTTATTATATTTTTAAATTTAATTATATTACTATTAGTATTTTTAAATGAACATATTTCTCTAGGTGTATTCATTGGATTATCAATAAATACTTTTAATATGAAATTTTTATCAAAATATTCTCAAATCATTAATAATAAAAAGAGCATATCATTATTAACTGAAACATGTGATTCAATGAATTGTATTATTGAGAAAGAATGTCAAGAAAAAGATGCTACAATTACAAATATTAATATTGAAAAAATAGAGTTTAAAAATGTTTATTTCAAATATCCTAAAACAACAAATTTTATTTTAAATGATTTTTCTTTTTCATGTCACAAGCATGAAACAATAGCTATTGTTGGTGAAAATGGAGCTGGTAAAACAACTCTTGTTAAATTATTATTAGGGTTATATAAACCAACAAGTGGACAAATATTACTAAATGATATAGATATTTCAAATTACTCAAAGAAAGAAATAGCAAATATTTTTGGTGTAGCTTTTCAAGATTATAGTAAATATTCAATAACAATTAAAGAGAATATTATGATGAGTGATAAACAATTTGATAATTATAATACTGAAATATTAAAATATTTGGGGATTGATGAAATTGCTTCAAAATATAATACAGGATTTGAAACAATTTTAGGGAAAAGTTTTGGTTATTCAAAAGAAATATCAGGTGGAGAATGGCAAAAAATTTCTATTTCGAGAGCTATGGTTAGGGAAAAAAATATCTATATTTTTGACGAACCTACTGCCGCTTTAGATCCGCTACAAGAGATTGAAATGTTTACCAAAATTAAAAATAAAACAAATGATAAGATGACTTTTTTCATTACTCACAGGTTAGGATTTACAAATAAAGTTGATAAAATTTTAGTAATTAAAAATAATTTTTTATGTGAAATGGGAAAATTTGAGGAGTTAGTTAATATTAAGGGTGAGTTTTATAGATTATATGAAAGTCAAAAAAATCTTTATACGAGGAGTAATGATAATGATGAATGATAAAACAATAAAGATTGAAGAGGTTATCAATGATACTGAAGCCTCTAAAATAAAGATTAGAGATTTTCTTCGTTTTTTTATATATGTATTTAAAAAGCAGAAATATAACATAATTGTCTACACATTCTTTTTATTATTTACAGCATCTATAACTCCAATATTTACTTACTTGTGGACAAAATACATTGATTATGCCACAATAGATTTAAATTTTAATGCTTCTCTAATTATTTTAATAATATACATTGGAATAAAAATGTTAGTTGAGATATTAAATTTTTTATATTTACGTATTTTAGATAAAATTAATTATAATTCATGGCTTTTTTTAGATAGAACAATTAATGAAAAAAGTAGTAATATCAAATATGAATTTTATGAAAATCCAGCAATTCAAACAAAAATCAATCAAGCATGGAATTTTAGTCATGGTGAATATGTAGGTTTATATCAAGATATGATGTATATGTTGAAAATTATATTTGAGACAATCGGTATATTCATTTCATTATTTATTATTAATCCTATATTTTCATTAATTTGTGTTGTAACTATAATGCCAGCATTTATTACTAACATTATAAAAAATAAAATAAATGTATTAAATAATATTAAAATGTCAAAATTTTATACTGAATTAAATTATTATAGAAACGTACTAGTAAATATAGATTTGCTAAAAGATATTTATATTAATGACTCTTTCACATTATTTAAAACAAAATACAATAATTTGAAAAATACTATTTTTGATAAAGAAATTATTGTTGAAAGAAAAATAATTAAACTTGAAACCATCGAGTTTTTAATAAGAATTTTTTCATTGTCAATGTGTATATTATTGATTGGATACTTAACGATGAGTAAAAAGATATCATTCGGGGCATTATCTGCTTCATTTACCTTAATTACTACATTAATATTTAATTTTACTGGATTAATTGAATCTATTGGTTCAATTATTAAAATGATGTATAGTATACAACAGTATAATAATTTGTTTAAAATTGATATGGTGAATAAAGAAACAATAGATGTAATTAATGATATGGAAAAGATAAGTTTCTCTAATGTTAGTTATAGATACCCTTTCACTAATAAGTATGTTATAAAAGGAGTAAATATAGAAATAAAAAAAGGACAAAAAATAGCAATTGTTGGGGCTAATGGAAGTGGCAAAAGCACATTTATCAAATTGCTATTAGGTGTTTTATCTCCATCTGTTGGTGAAATATATGTAAACTCTACTAATATTCAAAATATGATTAAAACCAGCTATTGGCAAAGTGTTTCAATGGTATTTCAGGACTATTGTAAATATAAAGAAACGCTCAAATATAATGTTGGGATAAGCGATAGCTCTAATATGAATAATGATAAAGAAATTTTAGAGAGCGTAAGACTTGCAAATTTCACTAAAGATATTGGTTTAGATATGATTTTATCTAAAGAGTATGGAGGAATAGAGTTATCAGGAGGAGAGTGGCAAAGGTTAGCTTTGGCAAGAGCAATATTTAAAAAAGGTAATATTTATATATTGGATGAACCAAATTCTGCAATTGATCCAATTGAAGAAACTAAATTTTACAAAAAAATAGATAATATTTGTAAAAATGATACGTGTATATTTGTAACACATAGATTAGGATCTGTTCTATTTTCAGATTTAGTTGTTTTTTTTGAAGATGGTGAAGTCAAGGAAATAGGAACTCATTCTGATTTAGTTGATGCAAAAGGAGCTTATGCAAAATTTTGGAATAGTCAAAAAAGTCAGTATAAATGAAAAATGGTGAATGTATGAGAATTTTAAATATCTCGAGTCATATTGATGGATATGGTATAATTGTTAATAATTGTATAGATTATAATATAGCAGGAGCAGCAAGCTTTTACGATAAGAAGTTTCTAAAGCTATATTGTGTTTTATGGGGACTTTATTCGAATTACGACATTATACCAAATGATGATAATATAACAAATTCAGTATTGAATGATTTAGGTTTACAATTAAATTTTAGTGAAAATATTACTGAAAAGAACATAATTGAGCAAATACAATTTCACATAGATAATAATACACCTATTATTTTAGGTGTAAATCATGCTTCATTATTTTATTCTATTATGTATAAAGAATTAAATAATGCTGGAATAAATCATAATATAATAATACACGGATATGATGCTGAAAAAGAAATAATATATATTAAGGAAAATACTATTAATAATGAAGTCTTGGATGCTTTAAGTAAAAGTAAAGTATTTTCATCATATAAAATTACGTATGATATGTTGATTCACTTTTATACTAAGACTAAGCAAATGATAAAAGAATTTAATTATAATAACTATTGTTTATATTATATTCAAAAAATAAAAAATATTGATTTGATTTCTCTTACAAATAAAATTATATTGACTTTTTTGGAAGTATTGATAAATAACAGAGATTATTTGTATAATGAAATTAATCAATTGTTATATGGTGAAAAATATAATAGTTATTATCGTAGTGAACAATTTAGAAGAACATATTTTTATTCACTAATTCCATTATTTGATTTTTTAGATGAAACATTATTTTTGAAAAACGAATTTGAATTTCATGAATTAAAAAATGAATTTTTTGAAAATAGAGAAAGAATTATAAATGTATTAGCAAAAAATTCTCTTTCGAATAAAAAAAATGACATTGAAAGTATTAAAGATTTTCGTAACAGTATAGAAAGTATATCAAATAGACTATACTATTATATAAAAAATAAGTTCAATTATATTCATGATTTCATTATAGAAGAAAATAATTATTTAGAGGATAAACAAACAATTCTTTCTTCGGATAGCGAAGACCAATTTTTTGTTTTAAATAATATTAGAAAAGAAAGTAATGTAAATGATAATTTTTCTTTTTGGAAAAGTTCAAATGAAATGATTGTACATTGGATACTTATTGATTTTAAGGAATATAGACTAATAAATAAAATTATAATTGAGCATCATTCTTCAAATGCTTACATTACAAAACAATTCTCAATTTATGGTTTATCTGAAAATGGATGGATTATGTTAGTAGAGATTAAACAAAACACAGAAAAAAGAAGTTACTTTTATTATAAAATTCCAATAAAATTAAGAAAAATAAAAATAAATATAGAAAAACCAAATTATGGTGTTGACTATACAGCTAGAATAAAGTTAATAGAAATATGTTAGTAAGATTCTATAAAAATGGATTTGTTATAGAATAACGCTATTGTGTAAAGAGAGGATTATGAAAGAAAATGAAGAAATATTTTATAACATCAGAATCCGTGACAGAAGGACACCCAGATAAGATATGCGATAAAATTGCAGATAAAATTTTGGATGAATATCTAAAAAATGATAAAAATGCGAAAGTCGCATGTGAAGTTATTGTAACAGCGAAAAGTATTGTAGTTTTTGGCGAAGTAAAATCTGATTTTATTGTAGATATTAAAAATATCGTGAAAACCACAATTAAAGAGATTGGTTATATTGGATTTGATGAAATTGATATAATGCTAAATGAGCAGTCCTCTGATATTGCATTGAGCGTCTGTAATGATAAAGATGCTGGAGATCAGGGAATGATGTATGGTTATGCTACAAATGAAACCAATGAATTTATGCCAGCACCAATAATGTTTGCACATAAGTTAACAAAACGTTTATCAGAATTTAGAAAAAGCGATAATTATAATTTCTTAATGCCAGATGGTAAGTCGCAAGTGACAGTTGAATATCATGATGATAAAATAGCAAGAATCGATAATGTAGTTGTCTCTACTCAGCATACTGAAGATATATCAATTGAAGAATTAAGAAATTTTGTAATGGAAAATGTTATAAAAAAAGTGTTGCCAACTAATTTACTAGATGAAAAAACTAAATACTATATTAATCCAACAGGAAGATTTGTTATAGGAGGACCAGAAGCTGACAGTGGCTTAACAGGCAGGAAAATTATAGTTGATACCTATGGAGGGGTTGCTCATCATGGAGGTGGAGCATTTAGTGGAAAAGATCCATCAAAGGTAGATAGAAGCGCTGCATATATGGCTAGATACATTGCGAAAAATCTTGTAGCAGCTGAATTTGCTGATAAGATTGAGATATCGTTAAGTTATGCAATTGGAGTTGCTGAACCAACATCTATAAACATTGATACTTTTGGCACAAGAAAAGTGGATGATGATTTTATATTGAAGATAATAAAAGAAGTATTTCCATTGACACCTAAAGGAATTATTGAATGCTTAGATTTAAGAAAACCGATTTATCATCTGACTACTAATTATGGTCATTTTGGTAAAGAAGGATTGTCATGGGAAAAACTAGACAAAGTAGAAATACTAAAAGAAAAACTAAGAACTTATAGATTATCAACCGCTGATTCTATAGGACAATATTTAGATAATTATTAGATGAAAAAATAGAGTTTATGGATAAAAGAACAAATTATGAAAGATTTGATATTATTAAAACAAAAGAATGTTTTGCGTATGTATTTATTACGCATTTTACAAAAGCAAATGATTTAGACATTCACACTTATCAACATAATAAAGCTTATGAAAAACTTCTAGAAATACTTGAAAAATATTTTGGTTATTCCAATGTTATTATTAAAAAAGATAATAAAGGTAAACCATATTTAGAAAATATTGCTGATATTTATTTTAGTATTTCCCATAGAGATTTCTATATTACTATAGCTATATCTAATTTAAATGTAGGAATAGATATTGAAACATATCATAGATATAATAGTAATATTTCCAAAAGATGTTTTACCCTAAATGAACAATCTTATATAGATAAAGATAAAAAAACTCAAGATAGATTTTATGAAATATGGACCAAAAAAGAAGCATTTATAAAAGCTACAAACAACTATAGTTTATTATTAATGAATAAATTTGATGTATTTGATAAAGAGATTATAAACAATTTTCGTATGATTAAAACGCATGATTATATTGTCTCTCTTTACATCGAAGATGCCAAAGAAATTGCCTAGCTTCAAAGGTAAACTTATGTTAAACCAATTATCCAAAAAAGTAGCAGACTATTTAGGACTTGATGAAATTCCTATTGAGTTTGGTAAAATAGAAGATGACAGTATCTTGATAACTAAAGGGATACCAAAGATTGTTATTAATGAGAAATATAATGGCAATTACCTAGAGTGTGCTAAATCCATAACACATGAATATAGACACGCATTTCAAATATACTGGATTGCAGTAATGTCAGATGATCCACTTGCTAAGATATGGAAAGAAGAATTATCAAGAGTGGTTAATACTACAACAGACGAGTATGAGTGTCAGGCGATAGAGATTGATGCTTTTGCTTTTACACAAACGTATTTAGGAAGAGAAGGCATCCAAGCATACAATGAAGTTAAAGAAGAAATGTATGAATACCTTTTAGAACAAAATGCAAAAAAACTACAAAAAAGTAACTCTTGCACAAATTTCTATATTGTGTTAATATATAAGTGTGGTCTATAGACTCATTTCTAAGATGCTTTTAATAACAACTATAGAATTATTATATAGTCAAATGTTAAACTCTTCTTAGGATAAAGGAGAGTTTTTTGCTTAAAAAATGCATATAATATTACTGTTCCAACACTAGTAACTATTACTTGTGTCTATAAATATAACCCTCTTTTCCAAGGCACAGTAACTTTTATAGTTTATCCATAATATATTTTTTGAAAAAGCATATTATATTACGAGGAGGTTTATAATGAAAAAAATGAAAAAAATAATAATAGTTTTTACTGCTTTGGTTATTGTAGTTTTGTTATCTGGTTGTTCTGGTTGTGGAAAAAATTCTAACAAAAACTTAATTAATGATGCTCAAACTTTAACAAAAATAGTATATGATTCAACTACAAATCAAAAGAGCGAAGTCAATCAAAAAATAAGTCAATATAAATTGTCAAATGATTTTTATTATAAAGGGTTTAAAATTTATGATAGTTTTGGCTTTACTGCTAATTTAGACTTTAGCATGACACCATACTTAGATAATTATGTAATAGGTGAAGATGTATCTGTTATTATCGCTCTATTAGAGTTTACTGATAGTACTTATGACAAAAACACTTTGTTACAAAAAATGATTATCTTTGAATATCAAAATCAAATATTTGGTTTTATGTCAACTAGTGCTCAAAATTTGGATGACCGAAATGGGTATGATTTTAATTGTGGTTATTCAGGAATACAAAATAGAAAAATAAATTATAATTTTGGATCATACATGATATTAACAAAGAATGCAATTGTAAAGTATTATGAAAAAGGTGATAATGTTTATGACTTTAATTACAATGAAGATTTTGATGGCAATATTAACTTTTCTGGTGAAACAAGCATAGCTTTTGAAACCCAACCAGCACATCATGATATATCAATTAAAGAAAATAGTTATATTGAATTAAATAAAGGCATTGTTATAGATTTAATAAATTTATGTTATGTTGAGAAAGTTGAGCTTATAGCAATCATTACTGGATTTGATGAATATAATAGAACAATATTTGTTGAGAATGAAGAGTATCCAACTTTAGAATCAGTTAAATATAGATTTTCAATTATTTCATCAGATGATTTCATCAGTATTCAAGATTTAAAAATTGGTGATGAGATTAAGATTTATTTCTATCTTCGTTATTCTGGGTATAAACCGATTAACATTATAGTTGATAATGTTTATGTAATCTAGCAAATGATTAAGATCTGTAGAGAAATAGAAGAATTATAACAAGAATTAGGCGGTACTAATGTACTGCCTTTTACTTTACCTAAAAATAAGGAGGAAGAAAACAATGAAAGTTGCAGAACAATTGCCTAGAATTTGTAAAGATGGATCAATAAGGTGGTATCATGGAGATACTTTTATTTTAACTCTTTCATTTCATTTAAAAGATTCTTGTGAAATAGAGATAATCCCTACTGTAACAGACAAGATAGAAGTGTTTGTTAAAGACTATAAAAATGAAGTAATGGCTACCTTTAGTGTTTTAGGTTCTACAGATATTGATATCAATATAACTGAAGATGTGAGTAATAGACTTATAGAAGGGGTGTATACTTTAAACGCAAGGTTTAATGGAACATTTATTACAACACTCATAAATAATAATAAGGTGGTTGTTGAATAATGATCATACCAGGGAATGGGTAAGAAGTTTATGGCTATGAGAGCTATGGACACAGTATGGTATCCTGCATTAAAACAGATATGTACATGGTTTAACTATTCTCTAACAAAGACAGCATTTAAAACTGTAATGAAAACAGCAATACCAGTGGTTGGATTTGTTCTTGGTGGAACAATAACATATTTCTCATTTGGACCTTGCTGTAATAATTTAAAGAAACATTTAAAAAATACGATTTTCAGTAACCCAAATTATGTTGAGCCTGTTGATGATGAAATAAACATAGACGATGATTTGATTATTGAAGTACCAAGTGAAGATATCGCGCATGTTGAAGAATGCTCAGATGCAAAATAAGTAATTTTAAAACAACAAAGTGGTTACCCGTTTTATATTGAAGGATAGCCACTTTTCCCAATCGTGAACCATTTGTGAACCGTATTATAAAAAAGTACTTTCCGACATACACACATACCTAAAAAGTACTTTCCGACAAAGACACACATAATTAAAGACTAGTCTTGATATTTAATATCAAGACTTTTTTTATAGTAAAAAGTCTATTATCTAGAATATATTAAGTGCTAAATTATTAATATTGTGGTATAATAAATGAAAAAGGAATTTGACATGGATAAAAGTAATATTTTGAAACAAGGCGAAAATTTAATAAAATTAATTTGTGGAGTAATTAATAATCAAAAAATTACAACAAACGATTTAATAGATCCCGATTACGAAACTATTTACAAATTAGCAAGTTTTCATTCTGTTATTAATATTTTGTACTATGCATTAGATCAATTAGATGTAAGTATAGAAATAAAAAAAATGTTACAGAAAAATCATTTGTTAGAAATATCTAAAGCTGCAACAAGGGATGCTGAAGTTGATAATATTAATACATTTTTTAATAATATGCAAATTAAGCATATGTTTTTAAAAGGTAGTGTTATAAAACAAGATTACCCAACTAGCGATATGCGAAGTATGGCAGATGTAGATATTTTGATAGATAATACACAGATGGATGACGTTAGAACTAGTATGTTTACTATGGGTTATACTTGTAAATCTTACGCTGAATCCAATCATGACATTTATTATAAAGAGCCATATATGAATATTGAAGCGCATAGGTCAATGGTGAGTGATGCTTATGCATTACACAAATATTATCAAGATGTTTGGAGTAAATTAATATTAAAAAAGAATTATGAATATGAAATGAATAATAATGATTATTATATTTTTATGATAATTCATGCAGCAAAACATTTTTCTAATGGCGGAATGGGAATTAGAAATATTATGGATGAATATCTATATTTTAATGCCCATAGCAATAACTTGGATTTTAAATATATAAATCAAGAATTAGACAAACTTAATTTAGTTAAATTTAGAGAAAATATGCATACATTAGCATTGTATTGGTTTGACGATTTAAAGCTAGATGATAGTAATTGTGAACTAATTAAGAATATTGCTAATTTTATTATTAGTAGCGGAACTTACGGAACTATTAATCATCATTATTTAAATAATTTTGGTGGCAAAGAAATGAATAAGACTTTTAGCAAATCTAAATTGGGATATTTTTTGGCTAATGTATTCATGCCGTATAAAAAAATGAAAATTAAATATAAAATACTTAAAAAAATACCAGTTTTATTACCATTATTTTGGATAATTAGAATATTTCAAGTAGTGTTTTGTAGAAACAAGGAAATGAAGAAAAGGATTAAAATAATTAAGAAAATGAACAAAAAAGAAGCAAACGAAATACAAAAAATACATGAAGATATGGGTGCATAAAATGAATGTTGGTTTAATATCACTTGGTTGTGAAAAAAATTTAGTTGATAGTGAAATGATTTTAGGAACATTGTCAAAAGATAAAGTGAATATAGTGACTGATTTGAATAAAGCCGATACTATTATTATTAATACTTGTGGTTTTATTGATACTGCTAAAGAGGAATCTATAAATACTATTATGGATGCTTTGGATTACAAAAAAAATGGTACTAAAATTATAGTAACAGGTTGTCTTGTTAAAAGGTATAAGAATGAATTAAAGGAATTAATTCCCGAAGTTGATATGTGGGTTAGTTTAGAAGATTATGATAAAATAGGAGAGCTATTTAATCAATATTTTAAAGACAAAGTATGTGCATATACTAATATTTTAATGAAGAGAAGAGTTTTATCGACTCCTGATTATTTGGCCTATGTTCGTATTTCAGATGGGTGCAACAATCGTTGCGCGTACTGTGCAATACCCGGTATAAGGGGTAATTTCAAGAGCATTTCAAGGGCTGAGATACTTGAAGAAGTTGAGAGACTAGCAAAGTCTGGTACAAAGGAAATATGTTTAATTAGTCAGGATTTATCTAATTATGGTTATGATACAGGGGATAGTTTAGCTAATCTTTTAAAGGAAATTGTTAAAATTAAAGGGGATTATAAAATTAGATTATTATATTTATATCCCGATGAAATAACAGATGAATTTATAGAGGTAGTTCGAGATAATGTGAAAATATTACCATATTTTGACGTTCCTTTCCAACATGCTTCATCAAAAATTTTGGGTTGGATGAATAGAAAAACTACTCAAGATAGTGCTACTCATTTGATTAATAAAATAAAGTCACAGGTACCTGGGGCTATTATTAGAACTACTATGATAGTAGGATTTCCTCACGAAACGGATAAAGATTTTAATGAACTTATAGAATTTATAAAACTTATGAAATTTAATCATTTAGGAGCTTTTGAATATTCTCGTGAAAAAGATACAACAAGTTACGATATGAATCATCAAGTTAGCAAGAAAATTAAAAAAGAAAGATATAATAAATTAATGGAAACGCAAAAAGAAATATCGTTAGAATTAAATCAACAGATGGTTGGTCAAGTATATGATTGTTTAATTGAGTCATATGATGACGGTATGTATAACGGAAGAACTTATGCATTTGCTCCGGATGATATAGATGGA